>Ga0154020_10001100_pt1 | contig 33465 bp, 22 predicted proteins | sample Klosneuvirus_201_FD_109709 | JGI IMG/M metagenome (GOLD analysis project Ga0154020, IMG submission 109709) | Active sludge microbial communities from wastewater, Klosterneuburg, Austria - Klosneuvirus_20160825_MG | ecosystem: Engineered > WWTP > Aerobic digester > Activated sludge | place...
CGGGCGTATGCGAAAAGCGATGCTAGCCGTCCTAGTCCTCCTCGCGATCGGCGTTCCGTTCCTCTGGTTCGTCGGCTTGCCGCTCTTCAGCGCTGATCAGCAGGTCACCGTCGACAAGGCATGGGCGTCGTCGTCGCTCGGCGCCATCCAGCTCCTGCCAAAGGCCTTTCCGAAGACGGAGACCAACGGCTCCGCGAGGGAGCTGGAGAGGCTCGGGGCCGAGCTCGGCATCGACCTCGCGCCGCGGGCGGAGACGGCGGCTGCCCACCCGACGAAGGAGCGCGCGAAGGCCTTCGACGCCGTGAGGCAGGAGCTCGAGACCTATCTCACCGCCCAGCTGGAACGGCCCGACCCGATGATCGCGCCGCTCCCCGCGAAGGTGCGCGCCTTCGCCGACGCGAACGAGGCGGGGATCGCCGCGTTCGCGACGGCGCTCGTCGAGAGGCCGTCGCCCGTCTGGAGCTGCGACGTCTCGCGCCTCTTCGACGCGCCGCTGCCAAACCTCCTCGGCCACCTGAAGGCGCAGCGGCTCCTCGTGAGCCTCTCGCTCGCGAAGAGCCTCGATGGGAAGCTCGCCGGTGCGGACCGGCTCCTCCACGCCTCGGACCGGCTGAACGAGTCCCTCCGGATCCGGCCCGACCTCATCTCGCAGATCATCTCGAACGCCGCGGACCGGATGCTGGTCGGCGCCCTGCGGAAGGTGCCCGTGGACGCCTCGTTCTGGCTGCCTCCCCTCGCGCTCCGGCCGCGTGAGCGGATGCTGACGGCGCTGAAGGCCGAGGCCTGGCTCGCGCGGGCGCTCGGGGAACGGCAGTACCCCGAAACGAGCCTCGGTGAGCGGGTGCGCGGCGCGATCCGCAGGCCCTGGGACCGGATGGCGGCGGTGGCCTTCCAGGACGGGTATCGCGCGGCGATCGAGGTCGCGGCGAAGAGTCCCGTCTCAGACGGAAGCGCCGCGCTCCTCGAGCAGGCGTTCACGCAGGGGGTGAGGAGCCATGGCCCGTTCACCGATCCCGCCCTCGCCAACGTCTTCACGTCGTGGAAGAGGGCCGATCGGCTGGCCCTCGACATAGAGCTGACCCGCAAGGTCCTGGAGGCCCGGATCGCGCGCGGCGGCGCGGCCTCGTGGCCGGCGGATCTGCCGGGCGTCGAGACGACAGCTCTCGCCGGCGCGAAATGGGTGTACGCCGTGAGCCCCGACGGGGCGATGTCGCTGGCGCTCGATCGGGAGCTGAGGTGGCCCGACCAGAAGGGCCCCGTCCTTCCCACGCGCTTCACCGCGCCGAGGTAGGGCTCGGGAGCCGGCGCCGGCTCTCAGCCCGCGGTGCGGCCTCCGAGCTTCGACATCTCCGCGGCCAGCTTCACGTCCAGCTCCGTCACCCCGCCGGCATCGTGCGTCGTCAGGTCGACCGTCACCTTGTTCCACGCGTTCGACCAGTCCGGATGGTGGTTCAGCTTCTCGGCGACGAGCGCGACGCGCGCCATGAAGCCGAACGCTTCCGAGAAGTCCTCGAACGTGAAGACCCGGTGGAGCCGGCCCTTCTTCAGGGTCCAGCCGGGGAGAGCGGCGAGGCGGGCGGTGAGCTTCTCGGGGTTGAGCGGCAGCGGTCTTTTCATGCGGCATTGTGGTCTAGACTCGAAATCGATGCGTATCGCGGTCGCCATGTCCGGCGGGGTCGATTCCTCGGTCGCCGCGCTCCTCCTCGCCCGCGAGGGAGCCGAGGTGGTGGGGCTGTCGATGCACCTCTGGAACCACGACCGCGACGGCACCGGCTCGAACGAGGGGCGCTGCTGCACGCTCGACGACCTTTCCACCGCGCGCCGCGCCGCCGAGAAGATCGGCGTCCCGCACTACGTCCTGAACCTCGAGGAGCGCTTCACCGAGGCCGTCGTGAAGCCGTTCGTCGCGAGCTACCTCACCGGCCGGACGCCGATCCCCTGCACCACGTGCAACACCGAGGTGAAGTTCAAGACGCTCCTGGAGCGGTCCGCAGCGCTCGGCTGCGAGGCGGTGGCCACGGGGCACTACGCCCGCCTCGAGACGGACCCGGCCACGGGCGAGCCCCGTCTGCTGAAGGCCCTCGACCTTTCGAAAGACCAGACCTACTTCCTCTACGACCTGACGCCCGACCAGCTCCGGAGGGCCCGCTTCCCGCTGGGCGAGCTGACGAAGGACCGCGTCCGCGCCCTGGCGAGGGAGGCCGGCCTCCCGAACTGGGACAAGCCCGACTCCCAGGAGGTCTGCTTCGTCCCGGCCAAGGGCAGCCCCGCCGACTTCATAAGGAACGAAGCGGCGGCGCTCGGGATCCCCTTGCCGTCGATGAGCGGGGCGCGCCCGGGCAACATCGTCGATCGCGCGGGGAAGACCGTCGGAACCCACGAGGGGACGTACCCGTTCACCATCGGCCAGCGCCGCGGCCTCGGCATCGCCACGGGCGAGCCGGCCTATGTCCTGTCGGTCCACCCCGACACCGCCGAGGTGGTCGTGGGGCCGGACGAGGCGCTCCTCTCGAACGTGGCCGACCTCGAAGCCGTGAACCTGATCGACGGCTCGCTGGCGGCACCCCGCCGCGTGAGGGCCCGCATCCGCTACCGGCACGCCGAGCAGCCGGCCACGCTCGAGGCGATCGGCCCGGCCGTTCGGCGCGGCGGGCGCGCCCGGCTGACGTTCGACGAGCCCGTCCGCGCCGTCGCGCCCGGCCAGTCAGCCGTCTTCTTCGACCTCGACCGGCCCGACCTCGTCGTGGGCGGGGGCGTCATCTCTTAATGGGGAAACCCGTCTAGCGGGTTTCCCACGCCCGACGCCGTCGGCTTGTTCGCCGACGGTTCCCCGAGGCCGAGCGACGCTCGCCCTCGGGCGTCGGCCTCCCTTCCCCTCGGCCGCTGTTCGCGGCCTTGCGGTCCCTTGCTCCGGACGCGTCGGACTCCCGTCCCTCGGCCGCTGGTTCGCGGCCTTGCGGTCCCTTGCTCCGGCACACGTCGGGCTCCAATCTCCACGGCCGCTGGTTCGCGGCCTTGCGGTCCGCTGATTCGGCCCCCCTCCTCCCCGCGAGTATGCTCGGGCCAGCATGATCCGCCACGAACAACGGGCCACCCGCCGACGACGGCCCCTGGCCCTGGTCCCGGAGCCGATCCTCGTTCCCGAGGCGTCCGCCGCACCCCCCGTCGTCACGCCCCAGCTGCCGCTCCTGAACCGGGAGCTATCGTGGCTGGCGTTCAACGAACGGGTGATCGAGGAGGCGCGGGACGAGAAGTGGCCCCTCCTGGAGCGTCTGAAGTTCCTCTGCATCTCGGAGACGAACCTCGACGAGTTCTTCATGATCCGCGTCTCCGGCCTGCGTGAGCAGACCTCCTCCGCCGTGGCCGAGGCGGGAGACGACGGCCTGATGCCCGGCGACCAGCTGGCGCGGATCCGCGTCGCGGTTCAGAAGATGGAGTCCTCGCAGACGGCGTGCCTCGCGGAGCTCCTGCCGAAGCTCTCGGCGGCGGGGATCGCGATCCTCGGCTGGAGCGACCTCACCGACGCGCAGCGCGAGACGGCCAGCGGCTACTTCCGAAGGAACGTGCTGCCGGTCCTCACCCCGCTCTCGGTCGACCCGGGGCACCCCTTCCCGTTCCTCTCGAACCTCTCCCTGAACCTCGCGATCGAGGTGAAGAACCCCGAGACGGGCGAGACGAAGTTCGCGCGCGTGAAGATGCCGGCAGCCATCCCGCGCCTCCTCTCGCTGCGCGAGATCGTGGAGGGGAAGAAGAAGGTCAAGGCCGAGAAGGCCGACTTCCTCCTCCTCGAGTCGCTCATCCAGGCTAACCTGGGCGAGCTGTTCCCGGGCCTCGAGATCATCTCCTCGCACCCGTTCCGGATCACGCGCGACGCCGACATCGAGATCCAGGAGGACGAGGCGTCCGATCTCCTCGCGACGATCGAGCAGGAGGTGCGCCGCCGGCGATTCGGCGCGGTCGTGCGTCTCGAGATGGCGCCGAAGACGCCGAAGCGGATCCGCAAGCTCCTCCTGCGACAGCTGGAGACGCTCGAGACCGACGTCTACGAGGTGGAGGGCCCGCTCGGCGCCGGCGACCTGATCCAGCTCGTCAAGATCGACCGGCGCGACCTGAAAGACGTCCCGTTCACGCCCGCGGTGCCGATGACGTTCCACCAGCCCGACACGTCGATCTTCGGCGCGATGCGGCAGGGCGACATCCTGCTCCACCACCCGTACGACTCGTTCACCCCCGTGGCCGAGATGATCGAGCGGGCCGCGGAAGACTCGAAGACCCTCGCCATCAAGATGACGCTCTACAGGACCAGCGCCGACTCGCCCATCATCCCCGCGCTCATCCGCGCCGCCGAGAAGGGGAAGCAGGTGGCGGTCCTCGTGGAGCTGAAGGCGCGCTTCGACGAGGAGAGCAACATCGTCTGGGCGAAGTCGCTGGAGCGCGCCGGCGTCCACGTGGTCTACGGCGTCGTGGGCCTGAAGACGCACACGAAGATCGCGCTCGTGGTGCGGCGCGAGAAGGACGAGATCCGCCGCTACGTCCACCTCGGCACCGGCAACTACAACCCGTCCACCGCGCGGCTCTACACCGACTACGGCTACTTCACCTGCCGCCCGGAGTTCGGCGAGGACGCCACGCGCCTCTTCAACGCGCTCACCGGCTTCGCCGGGAAGACCGCCTACGCCCGCCTCGTCACCGCGCCGAAAGACCTTCACCGCACCGTCCTCGACTGGATCGCCCGCGAGAAGGCGCACGCGAAGGCGGGGCGGCCGTGCGGCATCCGGGCCAAGCTGAACGCCCTCGTCGACCCGAAGGTCATCGCCGCCCTCTACGACGCGTCGCAGGCGGGCGTCCCGATCGACCTGATCGTCCGCGGCCTCTGCTGCCTCACCCCCGGGCTGCCAGGCGTCTCGGAGACGATCCGCGTCATCTCCATCGTCGGCCGCTTCCTCGAGCACAGCCGGGCCTTCATCTTCGAGAACGGCGGCCAGAAGGAAGTGTGGCTCTCGTCGGCGGACTGGATGCAGCGGAACTTCTTCCGGCGCGTGGAGGTGGCCTTCCCCATCGTCGACGCGGAGCTGAAGAAGCAGATCGACGAGACGTTCGCCACCATGCTGGCCGACAACTCCACCGCGCGCCTCCTGAAGCCCGACGGCACCTACGAGCGGCTGAAGCCGGGACCGGGCGAGCCGGCGCGAGACGCGCAGACCAGCCTCCTGGAAGACGCCCGGCGGCGCGTCCACCGCGCCATGGACGCCTTCGAGAAGCGCGGGCTCGACTCGTTCGAGCTGCTCCCCGAGCCACGCGAGCGGGGCCCCGAGGACGACTCGTGACGTCGTCGCGGCCCCGCCTCGGCGGAGCCGCGCTCCGCTGACGGAGGGATCTCCCGGCGTGAGTGTGCGCCCACAACACCTGCGGCCGACACGCTCCGGCGTGTGTGTGCGCCTGCCGCACCTGCGGCTCCGCACACACGCGTCCCGCTAGCGGCGGGCGAAGAACCCGCTCCGGCAGCCGTCCGAGCCTGCCGAGGCTCGTGGCACGCCTCCTGCTATGAGCCTCGGAAACCAGGAGGATTCATGCGGCTCCATCGAATCACACCCCTTCTCTTCGTGTCGTTGCTCGCGGCGGGCCAGGCCCTCTCGGCCGTCCGGACGTGGACAGGCCTCAGCGCGACGACGGGCAACTGGACGGACGCCGGCAACTGGGATGCGCTCCCCGCCGCCGGCGACGACCTCGTCTTCCCGAACGGCGCGGCCCGGCTCGCGAACACCAACGACTTCGCCGCCGGGACGCTCTTCAGCTCGCTGGCGTTCAACGGCGTGAACTACAACATCACCGGGAACGCGATCCAGCTCGCGGCCGGGATCACGACGAATGTCCCGTTCGGGGCGGGGGGCGACGTCGGGCCGAGGTTCGATCCCGATATCACGCTGACCGCTCCTCAGTCCTTCGTCGGGAACGGGGCTCGAGGTGTCTCGCTCCGGGGAACGCTCGATCCGAATGGCGCTTCGATCTCCGTGAGCGGCGTCGCCAACCTGAGCATCGACGGCGACGTCATCGGCAGCACGTTCCTGACGAAGAGCGGGACGGGAAGGCTCTTCCTGACGGGGAACAGCACGTTCACAGGAGGCATACTCGTGACGGGTGGGACGATCAGCGCCCGCAGCTCGAACGCGCTCGGAGCCCCGGGCCCCGGGAACCGCACGTTGGTGAACCCCGGCGCGTCCTTGACGATCGGCTCCGGCTCCACGATCCCCGAGGACGTGGTGCTCACCGGTCTCGGCAACGGCGTTCTCCCGACGCTCTCGAACGAGGGCGGCAACAGCGCCATCGCCGGCACCGTGACGTTGAACGGCTCCGTCTCGGTCGGCGTCGGAAGCGGCACCCTCGACCTGCGGGGCCCGCTCGTCGACGGCGGCGGGACCGGCCTCCTGACGAAGCTCCTCCCGGGCGAGCTGATCCTCAGCGGCGCGGCGCCGAACAGCTACACGGGGGACACCTTCGTCTTCGACGGGACGCTCCGGCTCTCGAAGGCCGCCGGCCCCGCGATTCCGGCGGTGCTCTTCATCGGGGACGGCTCGGGTGCCGCGTCGACAGCCGTGGTGCGGGAGACGGCCGGAAACCAGATCGCCGACACGTCCGCGGTCAGCGTGGCCGCGGACGGCCTCCTCGACATGAACGGACAGAACGACGTCATCGGCTCGCTGGCCGGCACGGGAGCCGTCGCCGTCGGAGGCGCAGCCCAGCTGACGGCGGGTGGCACCAACGCCACGACGACGTTCTCGGGGGTGATCAGCGGGACGGGCTTCCTGACCAAGTTCGGCACCGGCACCCTCACCCTCTCCGGCTCGAGCAGCAATACCTTCACCGGAGTGACCCTCGTGTCCGACGGTACCCTCGCCCTGCAGAAGTCGGGCGGGGCCATCGCCGTCGCCGGCACCCTCGCCATCGGCGACAACCTCGGCCCGACGGGCAGCGTGGTCGCGCGGGAGCTGACGAGCGACAACATCGCCGACACCGCGACCGTCAACATCAACGTCGACGGCCTGCTCGAGATCGGCGCCGGCCTGTCGGACTTCGTCGGGGGTCTTCTCGGAAGCGGCAGCGTCAACCTGAGCTCCGGCCACCTCGGCATCGGCGGCGTCAACTCCTCGACGAACTTCAGCGGCGTCATCACGGGCGCCGGGGGAAGCCTGACGAAGACGGGCGTGGGCAACATCATCCTTGCCGGCGCGGTCGCCAACTCCTACACCGGAACCACCAGGGTGGACGCCGGCACCCTCACCCTGTCGAAGGGCGCCGGCATCGTCGCCGTCCCCGGCTCGCTCGTCGTGGGCGACGGAGCGGGCGCCGCGAACAGCGCGGTCGTGCGGGAAGCGGCTGCGGGCCAGATCGCGGACGCGTCCGCGGTGAGCGTGGCCACGGACGGGCTTCTCGACCTGAACGGACAGGTCGACGAGATCGGCTCCCTGGCCGGCACGGGAAACGTCGCCCTCGGAGGGGTGGCGGTGCTGCTGGCTGGCGGCACCAACGCCACGACGACGTTCTCGGGTGTGATCAGCGGGACCGGCGCGCTGAACAAGCTCGGCACCGGCACCCTCACCCTCTCCGGCACCAGCAGCAACACCTACAGCTCGACGACCCTCGTGGCCGACGGGACCCTCGCCCTGCAGAAAACCGGAGGGGCCATCGCCATCGCGGGTTTCCTCGCCATCGGCAACAACGTCGGCGCGCCCGGGAGCGCGGTGCTGCGGGAGCTGACGAGCGACAACATCGCCGACGCCTCGGGTCTCAACATCGGCCCCGACGGCCTGCTCGAGATCGGCGCCGGCCTGTCGGACGTCGTGGGGGCGCTGGGCGGAGTCGGCAACGTCAACCTCGGCACCGGCCAGCTCGGCGTCGGCGGCGGCAACGCCTCGTCGAACTTCAGCGGAGTCATCACGGGCGCCGGGGGGAGCCTGACGAAGACGGGTGCGGGCAACGTCGTCCTCTCGGGCGCGGTCGCCAACACCTACACCGGCACCACCACCGTCCTCGACGGGACGCTGACTCTGGCCAAGAGCTTGAACATCGTCGCCGTCCCCGGCCCGCTCGTCGTCGGCGACGGGATCGGAGCCGCGAGCAGCGCGGTCGCGCGGCAGGTCAACGGGAACCAGCTTCCGACCACCTCGACGGTCGCTCTTGCGAGCGACGGGTTGTTCGACGACGGAGGCGCTGCGTGCTCCATCGCCTCCCTCACCGGCGTCGGGAGGCTGGCGATCGGCGGGACCTTCGGCGTCGGGCTGGCCAACGCGTCGTTCACGTTCGGGGGCACCTTCGCCACCTCGGGAGGGGGTGGGCTGTTCAAGGGCGGAACCGGAACGATGACCCTCACCGGGCCCAGCCCGGTCGGCAAGCTCTTCATCGTCAGCGGCACCGTCGACGTGCAAGGCACGGTCGGTCCGGTGAATCTCTTCTCGGCGCTCCTCGTCGGCACCGGGACCGTCGGCGCGATCAGCGCCACAGGCGGAACGCTCAGTCCTGGCGCGCTTCTCGGGACCGGCACCCTGACCTCCACAGGCGGCCTCAGCCTCTCGGCGTCCAGCGCCATGACGGTCGACCTGAACGGCGCCGCTGCCGGCCAGTTCGACCGCCTCGCCGTCACCGGCCCGGTGTCGCTCGGCAACGCGACGCTCCAGCCGTTCCTGGGCTTCTCGCCCGCGCCCGGAACCATCTTCACGCTGGTCGATAACGACGGCGCCGACCCGGTCGCCGGGACCTTCTCAGGCCGGCCGGAAGGCTCGACGTTCCTCCTGGGCTCCACGATCGTCCGGATGAGCTACGTGGGTGGCGACGGCAACGACGTGACCCTGGCGGCGATCGACCCGGCGACCCTCACCTCCGTCAGCGTCCGCCCCGCGCAGGTGCTCGAGGGGAACGCCGGCGTGACCCGCGCGATCTTCGAGATCGTCCTCAGCAACCCGAACCTCGTCGCGGTGACGATGACCGCGAGCACGGCGGACGGCACGGCAAAGGCGATCGAGGACTACCGCCAGACGATCGCCGCGATCACCTTCGCGCCGGGCGAGACGTTCAAGACCGTCGTCGTCGACGTCTTCGCCGACACGACCGTCGAGCCCGACGAGACGTTCCGGCTGCGGCTCTCGAACGTCGTGAACGCCGCCGTCGTCACCCCGGGCGAGGCCGCCGGCCTCATCCTGAACGACGACCTCCCGGCCCTCTCTGTCGGCTCCGTCACGGTCGCGGAAGGAAACGCCGGCACGACCGCCGCCGTCTTCCCCGTCACCCTGTCGGCTCCGTTCGCCAAGACGGTCAGCGTCGGCTACGCGACGGCGAACGGCACCGCGTCCGCCGGAACCGACTACGTGGCCGCCACCGGCACCGTTTCCTTCGCTCCGGGCGACACATCGAAGACGATCACCGTGCTCGTGAACGGCGACACGGCTCCCGAGGCGGGCGAGACCTTCACCCTGACCCTCTCGGGCCCGACGAACGCGGTGCTCGGCGCCGCTGTCGGCACCGGCACGATCGCCAACGACGACGCGGCTACCCTCTCGATCGGCAACGTCTCCGTCACCGAAGGCAACGCCGGCACGAGCGCCGCGTTCACGGTGACGCTCTCGCCCGCGAGCGCCCAGACGGTCACGGTGGCGTTCGCCACGGCCGACGGCACCGCCACGGCCGGGAGCGACTACACCGCCGCCTCGGGAACGCTCACCTTCGAACCCGGCGAGACGACGAAGACGATCCCCGTGGCGGTCATCGGCGACACGGCGTTCGAGCCGAACGAGACGTTCTCCGTGACGCTCTCGGGCCCCACGAACGCCTCGCTCGTCGCGGCGACGGGGTCCGCGACCCTCGTCAACGACGACACCGCCGCGGGAGGCTGCAGCGACGGCAGCACGACGGCGCTCTGCGTCCTCGACCAGCGGTTCCGGATCACCGTCGACTGGAAGAACCCGTACGACGGCGGCTCCGCGGGCGTCGGGACCGCGGCGCGGCTCACCGACACCACCGGGACCTTCTGGTTCTTCGGCCCCTCCAACATCGAGCTCGTCGTCAAGATGCTCGACGGGCGCGCGACGAACGGGAAGTTCTGGCTGCTGCTCGGCTCGCTGACCGACGTGGAGTTCACCCTCCGGATAACCGACTCGGTGTCGGGCACCGTCAAGACGTACGTCAACCAGCCGAGGACTCTCGGCAGCTTCATCGACCTTTCGGCCTTCTCCGGCCGCCCCGAGGGAAGCTCGCTCGACGTCGACACGCGTGGCCTCTTGCAGGGCGTCGACATCTTCGGGGACGAGGGGGAGCTCGTCGCGAGGCTCGAGACGCCCCTGCCGCTGCCGCTCGCCACCACCGCCACACCCGGCGAGGCCGCGGCCTGCGCCACCACGCCCCAGGCGCTCTGCCTGGCCTCGGGCCGCTTCCAGGCGACGGTGAGCTGGCGGAATCAGTTCGCCGGGACGTCCGGCGCCGGGACCGCCGTCTCGCTCACGTCCGACTCCGGCTTCTTCTGGTTCTTCGACGAGAAGAACGTCGAGCTGGTCCTCAAGGTGCTGGACGGCCGCTCGACCAACGGCAAGTTCTGGGTGCTCTACGGCGCGCTCAGCGACGTGGAGTACACCGTCACCGTGACCGACACCCAGACCGGCGCGGTCAAGACGTACGTCAACCCCGCCGGGAAGATCTCGAGCGTGATCGACACCTCCGCGTTCTGATCGCCCGCGCGCAGAAGGAGCCTGGCCGAAAGGCCAGGCTCCTTCCCTTTCCGGGCCGCGGACCGAGCGCGCCTAGGCCTTCGGGGTCCGCTCCTTCAGGAACGTCAGCACCTCGGGCGGGACCGCGGTGAAGTGGACGATGAGGCCGTCGGCCAGCGTCTCCGTCACTTTCGCGTAGAGATCGACCGGGATCTCCTTGCCGTCGGGGAGGAGCCGCATCTTGAGGTTCGTGAGAGCGGGTGCCTGGTGCGCCGTCCGGAGCTCGGCGCTCCTCTTGGAGAGCTTCACGAACGACCCCTCGAAGAACTCCGTGCCGATGTGCTTCTCCTGGAGCTCGGTGAAGCGGACGGCGATCGGCTCGCCGAGCGGCAGGAGCTCCGTGTCGACGACCGGCAGGCTGATCTCGTACTTGCCGTGGATCCCCAGAAGGTCGTACGCGGTGATCGGCTCGCTGAAGCCCTTGGCGGCGACCGAGATCTTCTTGCCGATCTCGACGCCGCTCCCCGCGGCCTTCAGCGTGGAATCCGAGATGAGGATCTGCCCGCCGACGCTGAACGACTCGATGCGCGCCGTGAGGTTCACGTGGCTCCCGACGATGCCGTACTTGGCCCTCGTCTGCGAGCCGATGTTCCCCACGACCACCGCGCCGGTGTTCAACGCGATCCCCATCTCCATCGGGGGCAGGCCCTCGCCGGCGTTCACCTCGTTCACGCCCGCCATGGCGCGCTGCATCTCGAGGGCGCAGGCGACGGCGCGCTCGGCGTCCCCCTCGGCCAGCGTGGGGGCGCCGAAGATGGTGAGGATGGCGTCGCCGATGAACTCGTCGATGGTGCCGCGGTACTTCGTGATGATGTCGGCCATGGCGCCGAGGTAGTTGTTCAGCGCGCTGACGACGCGCTCCGGCGCCAGGCGCTCGGAGGCCGCGGTGAAGCCCCGGAGGTCGGACATCATGATGGTGACGACACGGTTCTCTCCCCCCAGCTTCAGCCCCTCGTCGGTCTCCAGCAGGCTGGCCACGACCTCGTCGGACAGGTAACGGCCGAACGTCTTCCGGATGAACCGGTTGCGCATCTCGAGCTGCTCTTTCGCCTTCTTGAGCGAGAGCTGCGTCTCCACGCGCGCCAGGACGACCGGGAAGTCGAGCGGCTTCGTGACGTAGTCGTTCGCGCCGAGCTTCAGCGCCTCGACGATGTCCTCGCTGTCGTCTTTCGCCGTGGCCATGATGATGGGGAGGTCGGCCACGGAGTGCGTCAGCCGGACGGTCTTGAGGACGTCGATGCCGCTGATGCCGGGCATCATCACGTCGAGGAGGACGGCGTCGTAGTGCTCGGTGGCGACCTTCAGGAGCGCCTGCTCGCCGTCTTCCGCGACGCCCACCAGGTACCCTCTCTGGCGGAGGCGCCGCGACAGCATGTCGCGGTTCAGCTCGTTGTCGTCCACCACGAGGAGCGTCTCGGAACGCGTCGGGCTCTTGTCGAGGGCCTTCTCGGCCGGCGGAGCCTCCAACGGTTTCTCCGCCAGCTTCTCCGAGCCGTACGCCTTGAGCGACTCCTTCGAGACGACGCGGAACTTGAACCCGGTGGTGTCGAGGTGCTGGAGGTCCGGAGCGTCGGTGGCCGGGGGCGCTTGTGACGGGACGGCGGGAGCGGGTGCGGGAGGGGGCTCCTCGATCGGCACGGCGGGCGCCGCGACCGTGACCGCGCCCTCGACGGGGCCCCAGAGCCCGCTCGACGAGGCGAAGAAGCCGTCGATGAGCCCGAGGAGCCGCCTCGCGGCCGACTGGATCTTCTTGAGGTCCGGAACGTAGCTTTCGTTGCCGTCGGTCTCGGCCTCTTCCTGGAGGAGCTCGCTGTAGCCGAGGATCTGGTTGATGGGGGTCCGGAGGTCGTGGCGGACCTTGGACCGCGTCTCGGCGGAGATCGGTCCGGGCCCGAGCTTGGTCTCTTCGGCAGACATCGTCAGGCCCTCTTCCCGAAGCGGCGCGACTCCGGGTCCCAGGTGAACGTCTCCCCCTCGATGGCCAGGTGAAAGTTCGGGCTCACCTCACGGTACCGCGCGTTGGCGTCGCGGATCGCCTGGTCCGAGAGGTTGGGGCTGAGGTGTCCCGCGAAGACCGCGGCCTCCGGGTAGAGGCCCGCGATGGCCGCGCCGTACTCCTGGGAGCCGTGGCCGAACGCATGGTCTTTCGTCTCGAGATAGTGACAGTCGTAGAGGATGAGGTTCGCTCCGGTCGCGACGACGCGCTCCGACTCGGCGGTCTTCTCGGTCGGCTCGTGGTCGGATAGGTAGGCCAGCACGGGCCCGCCGGCGATCTCCAGCCGGAAGCCCACGGTGTCGAGGAAGCGCTTGGCGTCTCCGCTGCCGCTGTAGTGGTTGAGCGCGAACGTGGAGAGCGACACGCCCCCCTCGTGCCAGGTCGATCCCGCGGTCCGCTCGACGAAGCGGAGCGAATGGACGGTCCCCTCCGCCAGCTTCTCGAGCGCCACGTAGGACGGCGGCTCGAAGGCGGCCCGGATGGCGTCGAGGGCCTCGTTCGTGCCGTGGAGCGTGACGTCCAGGCGGTTGCCGCGCTGCCAGAACCAGTCGACGTCTTTCAGGCCCTCCCAGTGGTCGATGTGGGCGTGCGTCACGAGGACGTGGACCGTCCGCACGCCCGCGAACCGAGCCTCCACCAGCATGGCGTACCCGAGGGCCGCCAGGCCACGCCCGGCGTCGAGGACGAAGAGGGTGGGGGAGGCCCCCGGGACGAGAAGCGAGTAGCAGGAGGTGCGGTTGCCGATCTCCGAGCGGATCGGGACGAGGTTCCGCGAGCCCCTGCAGCCCCAGACGTCGAAGTCGATCCCTGTCTGCTCGTCCGCCATCTGCGCCGGGCGCTCCCTTTCTCGATCGTTTTCCGTCAGAGGGGCTGGTTCCTGCCGCGGTCCTCAGGCCTTCGGCTTGGTCTTCAGACGCTCGATCTGCATCTCGGCGAGCGCCGTCCAGAACCGCGGGTACTTCTGGAGGAGCCCGGCCACGTCGGCGAGGTTCAGGAGGAAGAGCTCGCAGTCCGTGACCGCGGTGGCCATGACGGGGCCGTCCGTCGTCTCCATCTGGCCGAAGAAGGACGGCGGGTAGAGGATGGCCTTCTCGACCTCCTTTCCCGCCTGGATCACGGTGAGCCGGACGAGGCCGGACGCGATCAGGTAGAGGAGGTCCTGGCTCGAGGAGCCGTCCTTCGGGATGTGGCTGCCCGCCTCGGCCGTGGTGGAGACGAGACGCCCGGCGATCTCGTCCCGGGCCTCCTGAGGAAGGGAGCCGAAGATGACGGAACGGACCAGCACGTCGTAGAGGACGCGCTCCCGGTACAGCGTGTTCAGCGCCTCTTTCAGGGCGGGGCTCTTCGCGACCAGCGGGTCGACGGCGCGCCGCTCCAGCTCGAGGATGGCGGAGGGCGCCTTGGTCTTGATGGACGCGCTCCGGGGAAGCGACGAGATGAACGACATCTCGCCGGCGACGTCGCCCGGGTTCAGCGTCCGGAGGTGGATCTCCTCCCCTTTCTCGCCGCTCCCCGTGACCGCGAGCTCGCCCGAGACCACGAAGATGAGCGACGAGCCCGGCGCCCCTTCCTTGAAGATCGTCTCGCCCGCGTCGAACGTCTTGATGTGGAATTTCTCGATGAGCTGGTCCACCAGGTGGATCGGCACGTCCTTGAAGAGAGGGATGCTCTGCAGCACCGGGTGGATCGAATCCCGCTTCTGCTGGATCTTGGCGGTGTCCTCGGCCGAGACCCCGCCGGGCCGCTTCGGCCCGACGACGGGCAGAGACTGCGTCTGGGCGGCCGTCTCCAGCCGCTTCAGCTCGCGTTGCGCCACCTTCGTGCCGGGGTCTTCGGCCTTCGGGTCCAGCGCGACCGACTTCTTGTAGACGGCGATCGCGGCCAGGAACTGGCCGTTCTGCTGCAGGGTGGGGCCGAGCTGGTTGAGCAGCTTCACCGCACCCTTCAGCGTACCGGCGTCGACCATGGCGTCGGCGAGCGACAGCGCACAGGCGACGTTCGTCGGATTCGTCTTCAGACGCTTCTGGAGGTCTTCGACGCGTTTCTTCGCTTCGGCGGAGGCGCCGAATCCCAGACGATCAAGGAAGCCCATGGAGGGATCGTACCAAGTTTTGACGGCAGAGGGAGCGCGCGCCCTGCTAGGATAAAGGCCCGATACGCGACTCGGATAGAGAGGGGCTGTCATGAAGCGAAAGGTGATTCTCTCGAAGGACGCGGTGCTCTGGGAGGCCGGTGACGCCGCGAAGACCTTCGCCATCCTGGAGAGCGGCAAGCTGGGCGTGAAGACCGACAAGGGGCTGGCCGGCGTCATCTACCCGAACATGGTCCTCGGCGAGAGCGCCATCATGTCCTACGAGGGGGAAAAACCGCGGCGCACGGCCTCTGTCATCGCCTTCGAGGAGAACACCACCGTCACCGAGTATCCGGCCCACGTCGTGAAGCAGGGCTTCGACGGCGGGCAGAACCCGCTCGCGAAGGCCGTGCTCACGACGCTGATCGGGCACATCAGCCGGAACTGCCTGGTGCTGATGACGGCCCACAAGCTGAACCCCTTCATCGCCCTCCCCTTCAAGAGCCTGATGCAGTCGCTCGTCCAGACCTACAAGGCCCAGATCGCCGGCATCACCTCGTGGGAGGATTTCCTCTTCACGTTCCAGTTCCTCTCCGCCACCCGCGACTACACCGAGCAGATGCAGCAGAAGCTGATGATCGCCTCGGCCGACAAGGACGCCGTCTTCAAGGCCTCGGAGATCACCCACGACTTCTTCAAGGGCCGCGACGAGCTCACCTTCGTGAAGGAGTTCCTCACCGCCGAGCAGGAACGCCGCGACTGGATCGAGCGGAACGAGAAGTAGGAAGGTAGGGCCGCGCTAGGGCGCGGCGGGCCACTCCGGCAGGGCGAAGAGCGCCAGCGGGCTCACCCTCGCCCCGTGCAGCCGCGCGCCCATGTGGAGGTGCGGGCCGGTGACGCGCCCCGTGGCGCCCACGGCGCCGATCCGCTGTCCTGGCTTCACGCGATCGCCCGCTTTCACGTCGAGCTTCGAGAGGTGGAAGTAGGTCGTGAAGAGGCCGTTCCCGTGGTCCAGGAGGATGGAGTTGCCGCTGAAGTAGAGCGCCTCGGCCAGCGCCACGCGGGCGGCAGCGCTCGCCACCACGGCGGTGCCGGTGGCAGCCGGGAAGTCGATGCCGTTGTGGGGGGACTTCGGCGTCCCGTTCAGCACGCGCTTCCGGCCGAAGTTGTCGCGGACGGGCGCGTCCACCGGCTGACGGAGCTTGCCGGCCCAGAGGCGGTCCGGGAGCGCCGACGCCCACGCGGCGGCCACCTTGCGCTGGTCTTCCTTGATCCGGGCGAGGACCCTCTTCGGCGGCTCGACGTAGTCCCTGGGGACCCTCAGCTTCTCCACCTCGAAGCGGCCGTCGAGGACGTTCACTCTCTCCCGCACGACGAGCCCGTCCCCTTCCACCACCAGAGTCCTTTCGCCGGCGGGGCTGTCGAGGTCGACGCCGAGGAGGCCGCGGAAGACGGTCCCCGATCCGGACCGCTCCAGCGCGACCCGCCGGTCGCCGTCCTTCACGACCACCTCCGGGAGCGGGGACGCACTCGTCACCACGATCGCGACGACGCCTCCCTGCCGGGGAGCGGCCGTCGAGAGCTCGACCTCGAAGCCGTTCGACGCGGCAGCTGTGGACGCTCCGTTCACGGGCGCGGCCGTCCCCCCCAGGAGGAGACCCAGAAAGAAGCGAGTCCAGCAAGCCGGTGGACGACCCGTCAGGAGCTGCGTCGCGCCCTCTCCTCGTCGACGAAGCGGCAGATCAGGTGGATGGCCGCGAGGTGGAGCTCCTGCACGTGCGACGTCTCCAGGGACGGCGCCACGATGCCGATGTCCCAGCTCGCGGCCTCGGCCCGCCCCTTCTCGCCCGTGAGGAAGATGGTGGAGAGGCCGCGCGCCTTCGCCGCCGTAAGCGCCTTCAGCACGTTCGGGCTCTTGCCGCTCGTCGTGATGCCGAAGGCCACGTCCCCCTTCCGCGCGAGCGCCTCGATCTGCCGCGAGAAGACGACCGAGTAGTCGAAGTCGTTCGTGCAGGCTGTGAGGATGGCGATGTCGGAGTTGAGGGCGATGGACGGGAGCGCGGGGCGGTCGTCCTTGTACCTCACGACGAGCTCGGCGGTGAGATGCTGGGCCTGCGTGGCGCTTCCGCCGTTGCCGAAGGTGAACGTGGTACGGCCGGAGAGGGCGGCGTCGGCCACGAGCGCCTGCGCCCGCGCGATGTCGTCTCCCATCGTCGCGACCGCGTTCGACGCGAGCGCGGCGAGGTTCTCGAAGTAAGCCTTCATGACGTCGAGTCTCGCATCTTCTCGACCATCGACGTGGTCGAATTGCCGGAGACGAGCGGGATCAGCGCCACCTCGCCCCCGTAGCTCCTGACGAACGGGGCGCCGACCACCGTCTCCTCCGTGTAGTCGCCCCCCTTCACGAGGACCTGCGGGCGGATGAGCCGGATCAGCTCCTCCGGCGTGTCCTCCCCGAAGACGGCGACGAAGTCGACGGCGTCGAGCCCGCCGAGGACCTGCGCGCGCGCTTCCTCGGAGAGGATGGGACGCGTCGGACCCTTCAGGCGCCGCACCGAGTCGTCGCTGTTGAGCCCCACGATGAGGACGTCGCCCAGCTGCCGCGCCTTGCCGAGGAGGGTGATGTGACCGGGGTGCAGCAGGTCGAAGCAGCCGTTCGTGAAGACGACCCGCTTGTGCGCGCGCCGGAGGGTGGCCGCCACGGCGGCCAGGTGGCGGCGATCCAGGAGCTTGTCCTCGGGCGCCGCGCCGAGGCCGTCGAGGAGGTCTGCCCAGCGGACCGACGCCGTCCCCACGCGCGCCACCGCGCAGCCGGCCGCGCGGTTCGCCACCTCCGCTGCCGCCGCGAGGTCGAGGCCGCAGGCGAGCGCGACGCCGAGCGCCGCCAGGACCGTGTCGCCCGCGCCGGTGACGTCGAACACCTCGCGGGCCTTCGCCGAGATACGGTAGGGCGCTTGCCCCTTCGTGAGGAGGAGCATCCCCTCCTCCGAGAGCTTCACCAGGATCGAGTCGAGCGCGAGGTCGTCGCGGAGCCGCGCGCCGAGCGCCGCCACGGCAGGAACGTCGCGCGCGGTCTCGCCGGTCACGGTCTCCAGCTCCCGGCGGTTCGGGGTCAGGAGCGTGGCGCCCCTGTAACGCGTGTAGTCGCGCCCCTTCGGGTCGATGAGCGACGGAATCCCCTTCGCCCGTGCCGCCGCCAGCAGCTCCTCGATGACGCGCGGCGTGAGCGTCCCCTTCGCGTAGTCCGACAGGAGCAGCACGTCGGCGCGGAGGACGGCCTCTTTCGCGGCGGCGAGGAGCTCGTCCTCGGCCGCGGGCGAGAGCCCGGCGGCAATCTCCTGGTCGACGCGGAGGATCTGCCGCCCCTCGGAGACCATCCGCCGCTTCACGGGTGTGGTCCGCGCCAGGTCGACGACGATCGTCCCCGACGCGCCGGGGAGCGTGGTGAGCCGCCGGGCGAGCCAGCTCCCCTCCTCCTCCGGCCCCACCGCGCCGAGCGCGATCACCTGCGCGCCGAGCGCCGAGAGGTTCTCGACGACGTTCCCGGCCCCTCCGGCCCGCCGGCTCATCGCGTGGAGGTGGAGGAGCGGCACCGGCGCTTCCGGCGCGATCCGAGAGACGTCGCCCACCCACGTCTCGTCGAGCATCAGGTCTCCCACCACCGCCACCGTGACGCTGGGCGCCGCGGCGGCGAGGCCGGCGATCTCGCGCGGCGTCACGCGCGGTCCCCGAGGCCCAGCACCAGCGCCTGGGCGATGAGCGGCACCGTGATCTCGTGGTGGCCGGTTATCGCGTACGAGCGGCCGCCCGCCTGGATGGGTCGCTTCAGGACGTTCTCGTGCGGCCGGTAGTGCCGGATCATGTCGAGGTCCACGGTGGTGAAGTTGCGGACGTCGTGCCCCAGGTTGCGCGACAGCGACAGCGCCTTCAGGAAGACCTCCGGCAGGATGACGCTCGAGCCGGCGTTGATCCAGACGCCGCCGTCGCCCAGCCGAGCGATCACCTTCTGGATGGTCCCGAAGTCGCGGTACGACATCTCCCCCACCAGCGCGCCGTCCATGCCCGGATGCTGCGCCAGCGTGTCGGTCCCCATCGCCACGTGGACGGTGAGCGGGATGTCGGCCTCGGCCGCGGCGGCGAAGAGCGACAGGTGCTTGTTCTGATAGCGCCCCCGGAGGATCGCGTCCCCGAGCGCCCGGCCGTAGCCCAGGCCCTTCGCGCGCCCGGCGCGGAGCGCCTTGAAGACGCCGATACCCGTCTCGCGGCTCATGCCGAACTCGCCGTCCATCAGGACCGAGCCGACGTCTTCCGACGTCTGGCCGTGGTACGCGATCTCGAAGTCGTGGATGCCGCTCGCGCCATTGGTGGCGAGTGCGGTGAGGAAACCACGCCTGATGAGGTCGATGAGGGTGGGCGCGAGCCCCGTCTTCAGGACGTGCGCGCCGAAGCCGAAGACGACCGGTTTCCCGAGCCGCCGCGCGTTCGCGATCGCCGCCACCACGGCGCGGAGCGACTCTGCCGCGAGAATGCGCGGCAGGCCGTCCCAGAACGCCACGAACGAGTCGCGCTCCGCCGCCGGCGCCCCGAAGTCGGCCGTTTTCACCTTGAACGTGCGCGTGGCGATCGGGTAGGTGGTCGGTTTCTTTCTGGCCATGTTTCGAGCGCTGGAGTATCGCAGACGGCCCCGCCGGTCAGCGTAGCCGGCGCAGCCCCTCGGCGAGCGAACGGGCGAGGATCGTCCCCGGCGCCTGCTCGCGCACCCGCGGTCGATGCGTTCTGCCGTGGCCGGTCAGGAGGTGGACCGCCGCCGCCCCGAGCGCCACGCCCGCCCCCACGTCGTCGAGCTTGTCGCCGATCACCGCGCAGCGCCCGGCGGACAGCCCGTACTTCGCGAGGGCCCGCTCGTGGAGCAGTGTGCCCGGCTTCCGGCACCGGCACCGCCTCGTCAGCTCCGGCACCACGCCGTCCGGGAAATGCGGGCAGATCAGGATCTCCGCGACCGGGACGCCGCGCGCGGCGAGCCGCCGGACCACCTCGGCATTCACGGCGTCCACCTGCTCCCACGTCAGCTTCCCCCGCGCGAGGCCCGACTGGTTCGTCACGATGAAGAGCAGCGTCCCCTCTTCGGCGAACGTCTTCAGGAGCGCCGCCGCTCCCGGCGCCAGCCGGACACCCCGAGGGTCGGCCAGGAACTCACGCTCGGCGATGAGCGTGCCGTCGCGGTCGAGGAACAGGGCGTCGTACCGGCGTCGCGGCCTCATGGTTGCCAATCCACCTCGAGGATAGGATTCTCACCTGACGGGAGGACCCATGGTCACGCGACCAAGGCTCGATCGATCCGCACGGGGAGCCAGAAAGGTGAAGCCTGCTTTCATCAGGAAGCACGGCATCTTGGTCTTTTCGGGCGAGCTTCTCGACCCCGGCGACGACATCGTGAGCCGTCACCGCGAGGAGCGTCTCGCGTTGTTCCTGCCGAGACCTCGCTGACGGACCGGTCTCAGGTCAGTCCGTCGCTTGCGCAGCCATCCCCATGAGGTCGGCGGAGGTGACCACCCGGAGGTCCCGCGCGGCCGTGGCGACCAGCTTCTCGTAAGCCGTCCAGATCGCCTCCTGCTCCTCCGTCGACCGGAGGCGGGACATGTCCTTCGCGTTCAGGTCGAACGGCGGCGTCCTCGGGACCTTCTTGTCGCGGTCGGCGTAGTAGATCGAGGTCCAGGCCTCGGGCCCCCGCCGCGCGAAGTTGTTCTCGTGGATGAGCGAGGTGACGAAGGGCGGGCGGCCGCCGGTCCAGGCGGCGAGCTGCAGGTCCAGATAGCCGCTCGGGTCGTACGCGTCGCCGAAGCGGCCGAGGAGGTTCCACCAGAAGTCGTCGCTCGGGTTCTCGCCTGCCGACCAGCGCGTCACGCTGAAGTCGCTCGGGCGGACGAGCAGCCCCTCGGCGTACTCGAACGGCTTCTCGAGATCCGTTCCCGTCTCGTGATAGAGGACGCACATCCCCGCCCCGAGCTCCTCGTAGGTTCGGAGGGCGGCCGCCCGGATCCGCGGGTCGCCGGACGGGGCACCGACGGCAACCGGAGCGCTTTCGAAGATCTCCTTCACCAGCGAGTAGCCACCCCTCTCGGCTCGAAGGAGGTCGCCGGTCGAGAGGTCGAGGCCGTAGCGCTCATAGTCCATCAGTGAGGCCGCGAGGTCGGCGTCCGAGAGGCCCCGGAGCCTCTGGTCGAACCCGTCGTACAGCGGATGCGGCGGCCTCACGTGGTAGCTGACGGTCATCCCGCTGTCGCGAAGCCGCGCCAGGACGTCGGGGCGCTTCTCCGCGTAGACCTTCGCCATCGGGCCCGTCAGATAGAAGTCTCCCCTGACCCCGTGCTTCTCGAAGATCGCGATGGCGCGCAGGAGCGTGTCGGCGCTTTCGTCGACGTGGACGAAGTCGTGGACGTTCACGACGAAGGACATGTAGCCCTTCGGCGCCGCCGTCTCCGTCTCGCCGCGCGGATCGACGCCGGGGTTCTGCTCTTCCCAGGCGGCGAAGGCGTCGGCCATCTGGCCGAACGTCGCCCAGCGGACCTTGCCGCTCGCGACGAGCGGGTCGATCACCTTGGTGAGCCAGCGGTCGACGACGCCGTACGGCGCCTCGCCGGCCGCGCCGCGGAACTCGCCCGGGTGGATCGTGAAATGGAAGACGTTGACACGGTCCGCGCGCGCCGCGGCGAGCGACCGGAGCAGCTCGGCCTCGAGGAAGTCGAAGTAGCCCTGGTCCCCGCCCAGGCTCTCGGAGCGGCGCATGGAGGCGAAGTCGGTCCGCGAGTACGCCCCCTCCGGCAGGAAGACGATCTCCCCTCGAGGGTCGTGCGTCGCGAAGGCGGTGACGTCGGTGGCGCTCGGCCCCCCGGCGGGCCGCCACGGGTTCACCCCGAGGAGCTCGACCGCGGTCGTCTGCGTTGCCGGGTTCTTCCAGTCGCTGTTCACCGAGAGCGACGCGCACGACGCGGCCGACAGGAGCTTCGGGTAGAGGTTGCCACCGCTCCAGTAGCGGACGGCGGGGGCACCGGCTTTCTCGAGGAAGCCGATCTCCTCGTTCAGCACGGCGCACCAGACGGACTCGGCGAGCGCCAGTGAGCTCTTCCCGAGGTGGGCGTCCTCGTGGAAGTGGAGCCCGATCTCGTGCCCCTTCGCCGCAAGGTCCGCGAAGACGCGCTCGCCGGATTGCGCGGCCAGCCGCGTGAAGGGCGTCTGCGCCTGGACGGTGAGCCGCCCGCCATGCCGCTCGGCCAGGGTCGCCAGCGTCCGGAGCTCGTCGACGTGCTTCGCGAAGAACGGCGATTCGTTGTAGTTCGGTCCACGCGCGGGTCCCGAGCCGGGCGGTGGCGTCGGCCGGGCGCCCGGGACGAGCGCGCTGACGGTGGCGCCGAACGGCTCGACGTGGATGCCGATGTCGAAGAGGAGCGTCGGTCCCTCGGCCGGAGAGTCGCCGGCGGCGGGAGGGGCCGCGAGGACGGCGACGAGCGCGAGAGCCGCGAGGAGACAGGGCTTGCACAGGCTTCTCATTGGGGGGGGACCTCCGCGTGTTCGGCTTTTCGGGAGCAGATCGGTTCCGCTGCTCCAGAGACGAGCCGGGCGGCCGGGAGGATTACGCCGCGCCGCCGAAATCCCGGGACGGAGCGTCCCGCGACGAACCTGCTGGCGCTACCCCTTCGCCTTCTGGAGGGCCGCGGCGAAGGACGTCTCGGTCTGCTTTCCCAGGAGCTTCTGGACGACGTTCCCCTTCCGGTCGTAGAGCAGCGTGTAGGGGATCGTCCCGTCCCAGCTCCTGTCGACTGCGTTGATGAAGTCCTGCGGATCGGGGGTCTTGACGAGCCAGGAGACGAACGGCCACCGGACCGGACAGTCCATCCCCTCCTTGCAGGCAGGAGGCTTCGGGACCTTCAGTGCGGCGATGAACTTCGGCACCTGCTTCGGACCCGTCTTCAAGCTGTCGATCGACACGAGGACGACCGCCACGTCCTTCGTCTTGAAGCCCCGGGCGGCGGCCACCAGCGCGGGCATCTCCTCCCGGCACGGCTCACACCAGGTGGCCCAGAAGTTGACGAGGACGGCGCGGCCCTTCTTCGGCGCCACCACGCGCGTCTTGTAGTGCTCCGGCGTCAGGAGCTTCACCGGCTCCGCCGTGGCGCCCCGCGCCGAAAGGACGAGGCTCGCCGCCAGGAGGTGCGCAGCCGCGTGGCGGCGGAGCGTCGCGGCGACCCGTCTCATCAGACCCGCTTGATCGTGCAGCCGAACGCCTTCGTCTCGGGGGCGGGGATCGGCTTCCCGGCCAGCATCGCCTCGAGCGCGTTCCTTAGGTCCGGCGACTTCACGCCTTTCGGATCGTCCTGGTTCTCGTCGATCCGGCCGTGGTAGACGAGCATCCCCTTGGCGTCGACGACGAAGACCTCGGGGGTCTTCTGCGCGCCGTACTGGTCGGCCACCTTGTTCCGGTCGTCCTTCACCACGGCGAACGTGAACCCGTGCTTCTTCGCGTGCTCGGCGGCCTCCGCCGCGGGCTCGGCCTTGTTGCTGTTGATCCCGACGACGGCGATCCCCTTCGCGGCGTACTCCTTGCCCAGGTCGGCCATCCGGTCGTTGTAGGCGTTCGACACGGGGCACTTCGTGGCGATGAAGATCACCACGACGGCCTTGCTCTTCGCCGTGAGGTCTTTCAGCGACACGGCCTTGCCGTCGGCGGCGGACGGCAGGGAGAAGTCGGGCGCGGCGGCGCCGATCTTCAGGTCGGCCGCCGAGGCCGACACCGACATCGTGGTGACGGCGAGGAGGGTGGCAAGGGCGAGCTTCTTCATGAGGAAACCTCCAGCATCATGTTCTCGAACGCCTCGTCGGCCGTTCGTCTGAGACCTTCGACCGGCAGGTCGAGGACGACCCGCTCGTTCACGGACAGCTCGAGCACGGGGCCGCCGGCGCGCCCCATGAGGGACGTGGCCACGCCCAGCTTCTGCGCCGCCACCAGGACGGCCCGCTCGCGCCCCGGCTCGACCGAGATGACGGCGCGCGGCGCGGACTGGGAGAAGAGGAACGGAGTGGGGAGGAGCGCCGTCTGGATGTTCAGCTGTGCGCCCATCGTTTCGCAGCACTCGGCCAGGGCCACCGCGAGCCCCCCCTCCGAGACGTCGTGCGCCGACGAGAGGACGCCGTCCCGCGAGAGCTCGAGGAGCAGCTCCACGAGATTCTTCGCGGCACCGAGGTCGAGGGCGGGGCACGGCCCCTCGTCGCGCCCCAGCACCGTGGCGAGGTATTCGCTTCGCCCCAGCTCGTCCCGCGTCTCTCCCAGGAGGGCCACCACGTCGCCCTCCTTCTGGAACGCCAGCGGCACGGCCCGGCTCACGTCCTCCAGGAGGCCGCACATCCCGATGGTGGGTGTGGGGAGGATCGAGACCCCGTCCGTCTCGTTGTAGAGCGACACGTTTCCCGAGATGACCGGCGTCTCGAAGACGGTGCAGGCCGCGGAGATCCCCTCGACGGCCGCCGCGAGCTGGCCCAGCACCTCGGGCCGTTCCGGGTTCCCGAAGTTCAGACAGTCCGTGACGGCGAGCGGGCGCGCTCCGACGCAGGCGAGGCTCAGCGCGGCCTCGGCCACGGCGTGCGCGGCGCCGCGGAGAGGGTCGGCCCCGACGTACCGCGGGTTCACGGCGGTGACGAGGGCGAGCCCCTTCTTCGTCCCCTTCACCCGCAGCACCGCGGCGTCGCCCACCGACGGCCCGAAGACGGTGTTCGTCCTCACGCTCCAGTCGTACTGCTGGGTGATCCACCGCTTGCCGCAGAGGTTCGGCGACGCGAGGAGCGTCGCGAGGGCCGTGGCCTCGTCAGGCGCGCCGTCGATCCAGATGCCGCCCTCGGTGACCACGGTGGCGTCGGTCAGCGTGTAGGGGCGCTGGTAGACGGGCGCCTCGTCCACGAGCGGCGCGACGGGGAGGTCGCCCACGACCTGCCCCTCGAAGACGAGCTCCATCCGCGGCGACTCGATCACCTCGCCCACCACGGCCACATCGACGCCCCACTTCCGGAAGACCGCCGCCGCCTCCTCCTCGCGCCCCTTGTGCGTCACGAGGAGCATCCGTTCCTGCGACTCGGAGAGCATCAGCTCGTATGGCGTCATGCCGGTCTCGCGCACCGGGATCTTCGACAGATCGAGCCGCATACCGACGCCGCCCCGCGCGCACATCTCGAACGACGACGACGTGAGCCCCGCGGCGCCCATGTCCTGGATGGCCACGACGGCGTCGCCCTTCAGCACCTCGAGGACGGCCTCGATGAGGAGCTTCTCCACGAACGGGTCCCCCACCTGGACGGTGGGACGGCGTTTCGCCTTCTCGTCGTCGAAGACGTCCGAGGCCATCGACGCGCCGTGGATGCCGTCGCGACCGGTCTTCGAGCCGGCGTAGAGCACCGGGTTGCCGACGCCCGAGGCGCGCGCGCGGAAGATCCGGTCGCTCTCGACCAGCCCCACCGCCATGACGTTCACGAGGATGTTCTTGTTGTACGCCGGGTGGAAGAACGTCATCCCCCCGACGGTGGGGACGCCGACGCAGTTGCCGTAGCCCGCGATGCCGCGGACGACGCCGTCGACGAGGTCGTGCATCCGCGGCGCCTTCGGGTCACCGAAGAAGAGCGCGTCGAGGAGGGCGATGGGCCGGGCGCCCATGGTGAAGATGTCGCGCAGGATGCCCCCCACGCCCGTGGCCGCGCCCTGGTACGGCTCGATGAACGACGGGTGGTTGTGGGACTCCATCTTGAAGACCACCGCGAGGCCGTCGCCGATGTCCACCGCGCCGGCGTTCTCGCCGGGCCCTTGCAGCACCCGGACCCCGTTCGTGGGGAAGCCCTTCAGGAAGACCTTCGACGACTTGTACGAGCAGTGCTCGCTCCAGAGCGCCGAGAAGACGCCCAGCTCCACGATGTTCGGCTCGCGGCCCAGGGTCTTCAGGATGCGCCCGTACTCGTCCTCGGTGAGCTTGTGCTCGAGGAGCAGGGCGGGCGTGACGGTCCTCTCTGACATCGCCGCGGAGTCTAGTGGCCCGGTGCGAATGAATCAAAGCGGACGCGCGGCTCTCCGCGCTGCTTTACGCGCCCCGCCGCCCCGGGCCAGCGGCCCGAGAGTTTCGATAACCGTTTCCTATCTATTTCATAGCATCGTTGTCTTGGACGGATCAGCCCCGGAGACCTACCTTGTGCGTCGCCGAGGGGCTCCCGAGCGCCCGGCAAGAAAGAACGCAAGGAGACACACATGCTCACCGTCGGAGACAAGCTTCCCGGGTTCCGCCTCCAGGCCGTCACGAGCCTCGAGGCGGGGAAGGAATTCCAGGAGATCACCGAATCGAGCCACGAGGGGAAGTGGAAGGTCCTCTTCCTGTGGCCGATGGACTTCACCTTCGTCTGCCCCACCGAGATCGCGGCGTTCGGAAAGCGGAACCGCGACTTCGAGGATCGCGACGCCGTGATCCTCGGCGCCTCCACCGACACCCACTTCGTCCACCTCGCGTGGCGGAGGAACCACCCCGACCTCCTCACGCTGCCGTTCCCGATGCTGGCCGACACGAAGCGCGAGCTCTCGACGGCGCTCGGCGTCCTCCACAAGACGGAGGGCGTGCCGCTCCGGGCGACGTTCGTCGTCGACCCCGAAGGGGTCATCCGGCACGTCTCGGTGAACGACCTCTCGGTGGGCCGCAACGTCGACGAGACGCTCCGCGTCCTCGACGCGCTCCAGACCGACGAGCTCTGCCCCTGCAACTGGAGGAAGGGTGACGAGACCCTGAAGGCGGCCTGACATGACGGCGCTCGAAGCCCTCCGCGACTCGATCCCCGACGCCGCCCGCGACATCCGGCTCAACCTGGCGGCGGTCCTCTCGGACAGCTCGCTCACCCCCGCGCAGCGGTACGGCGTGGCGGTGGCCGCGGCCGCCACGTCCCGCCACGAGGGCCTCCGCGCGGCCCTCGCCGACGAGGCCCGCGCCCAGGTGGGGCCGGCCGTGGTGGACGACGCGCTCGCCGCCGCGTCGCTCATGGCGATGAACAACGTCTTCTATCGGTTCCGCCACCTGATCGGAAAGCCGGCCTACGGCGAGAAGCCCGCGCGACTTCGGATGAACCGCCTCGCGAAGCCCGCCACCTCGAAGGCCGACTTCGAGCTGATGAGCCTCGCGGTGAGCGCCCTCAACGGCTGTGAGACGTGCGTGAAGGCGCACGAGAGGGTCGTCCTCGAGGCCGGCCTCACGGAGGACCAGGTGAACGACGCCGTCCGGGTGGCGGCGGTGGTGCACGCGGCGGCGGTGGCGCTCGACCTGGCGACCCTTGTGCCAGCTCTCGCTTTGACTCCCGCCGCCTGAACGACAATCCCGGGATGCGCTCCGCCCCGCATCCCTTCACCCTCCGCCAGCTCCAGTACGCCCTGGCGGTGGCCGAGGAGCTCTCCTTCCGGCGGGCGGCCGAGCGCTGCGCCGTCTCGCAGCCCGCGTTGAGCGCGCAGCTCGCCGGGCTCGAGACGGCCCTCGGCGTCCGCCTCTTCGAGAGGGATCGGCGGGGCGTGATCCTGACGCGCGAGGGCGCGGCGCTCCTGCCGCGCCTCACCGCCGCCCTCCTCGCGGCGGACGACGTCGTCGAGGCGGGCCGGCGGCTGTCCGATCCGCTGGGCGGCAGCCTGCGCCTCGGCGTCATCCCGACCATCTCACCCTACCTCCTCCCCAGCGCCGTGCCGGCGCTCGCGGCCGCGTTTCCGCGCCTCTCGATCGCCTGGACCGAGGAGAAGACGCCCGAGCTGGTGAGACGGCTCCACGCCGGCGAGCTGGACGGCGCCCTGCTCGCCCTGGAAGCGGACCTGGGGGACCTCGAACGGGCAGTCGTCGCGAAGGACCCGTTCGTCCTCGCGGCGCCGGCGCGCCATCCGCTCGGGAGGAAGCGCGGTCCCGCGACGCTCGAGGAGCTCGCGGGTGCGCATGTCCTCCTCCTCGACGACGGCCACTGTCTCCGGGACCAGAGCCTTTCCTTCTGCGCCCGCGCCGACCTCCACGAACGCGGCTTCCGCGCGACCAGCTTGTCGACGCTCGTCTCGATGGTGGCCGCGGGAGACGCCGTCACGCTGCTCCCGTCGCTCGCCGTGGCGACCGAGAGGCGCGGCGGCGCGGTGACGATCCGCCCGCTCGCCAGGCCCGCGCCGGGCCGCACGATCGGCGTCGTCTGGAGGCGCGGGTCGCCCGTCGGCGCGACGCTCCGGAAGCTGGCGGAGACGCTGAAGGCCGCGTATCCGCACGCCGCCTAGCGTCGCGAACCTCCGCTCCCGCTCCCCGGCACCCTCACCCGCCCTTCGGGCACCCTCTCCCGCAAAGCGGGAGAGGGCAGGACCGGAGCGGGAGCGGGGTGCGGGTGCGGGAGCGGGAGCGGGAAGACTCGGCTCAGGACGGATCCTAGGTGTGATGCGTCTGCATCAAGCCGCGGCGGGCCCCGACACGCCATGCTTGCCCCGGAGGAAGCCCAACGTGGGGATCGAGCTCGTGCTGAACGGCGTCCCGCGGACCTTCGAGGTCCCCGGCGACTCCTCGCTCCTGACGTTGCTGCGAGAGCACGCGGGCCTCACGTCGCCGAAGGACGGCTGCGCGCCCCAGGGCCAGTGCGGCGCGTGCCTCGTGCTGGTGGACGGCCACCCGAAGACGGCGTGCGCGGTCCCGGCGCGGGCCGCGGCGGGGAAAAGGATCCTGACGCTCGAGGGGGTCGACCCCGACGAGCGACGGATCTACGCCGAGGCGTTCGCGCGGACGGCCGGCGTCCAGTGCGGCTTCTGCATCCCCGGGATCGTCCTCCGGATGAAGAGCGTCCTCGACGCGAACCCCGACCCGACCGACGCGGAGATCCGGAAAAAGCTCGACCCTCATCTCTGCCGCTGCACCGGCTACGTCAAGATCGTCGAGGCGTTCCACGTCGCCGCACGCCTCCGTCGCGGCGAGGTCTTCCCGCCCACGGACCCATCGGGGCGCGTCGGGACGAGCCTCGACCGCTACCAGGCCGAGGAGCTGGCGCTGGGCCTCCGACCGTTCGTGGCCGACCTCTCGTTCCCCGGCCTCCTCCACGGCGCGCTCACCCTGTCGCCCCACGCGCGGGCCCGCGTCGTCCGGATCGACACGTCGAAGGCCGAGGCCCACCCCGGCGTCCTCGCGGTGGTCACGGCGAAGAACGTCCCCGGCAAGCGGCGTTATGGGCTGATCGTCGACGACTGGCCCGGCTTCGTCGCGGAAGGTGAGGAGACGCGCTACGTTGGCGACGTCCTCGCCGCCGTCGCCGCGGTGGACGAGCGGACCGCGCGCGCGGCCGCCGCGCGGGTCGACGTGACGTACGAGGTCCTCACCCCGGTGACCGACCCCGAGACGGCGCTCGACCCCGCGACCCCGCACGTCGCTCCCGGCGGCAACCTCCTCTCGCGGACGGAGGTCCGGGCCGGCGACGCGGACGCCGCGCTCGCCGCGTCCGCGCACGTCGCCGAAGGGACCTGGCGGACGCAGCGGATCGAGCACCTCTTCCTCGAGCCCGAGGCTTGCGTCGCGGTCCCGGGCGACGCGACGGGCGATGCCCCGCGGGCGAAGGTGACGCTCTACACGCAGGGCCAGGGGATCTTCGACGACCGGCGCCAGGTCTCCTCGTTCCTCGGCCTCCCTCCCGACGATGTCCACGTCGTCCTGGTCCCGAACGGCGGCGCGTTCGGCGGCAAGGAGGACCTCTCCGTCCAGGCGCAGACCGCGCTTCTGGCCCTCACCACGGACCGGCCGGTGAAGCTCGTCCTGTCGCGCGAGGAGTCGATCCGGATCCACCCGAAGCGCCACCCGATCACGCTCCGTTACCGCGTGGGGTGCGATGCCGAGGGACGGCTCACCGCCGTCCGCGCGCGGCTCCTCGGCGATTCCGGGGCCTACGCCTCCTGCGGGATGAAGGTGCTGGAGCGGGCCGCGGGCCACGCTACGGGGCCGTACCGCGTGGCGAACGTCGACATCGAGGCGGTCGCCGTCACCACGAACAACCCGCCCTGCGGCGCGATGCGGGGCTTCGGCGCGAACCAGGCGCACTTCGCGATCGAAGGGGCCCTCGACATGCTGGCCGAGAAGTGCGGCCTGGACGGCTGGGAGATCCGGTGGCGGAACGCGCTCGAGGCGGGGGACTCCTGGGCATGGGGCCAGAGGTTCGATTCGGTGGGCCTCAAGCAGACGCTCCTCGCCGTGAAGGACGCCTACCACGGGAGCCCGGGGCGCGCCGGGATCGCGTGCGGGCTGAAGAACACCGGCCTCGGCAACGGCGCGAAGGAGTGGGGCCGCGCGCGGCTCGTCGTCGAGGACGACGGCACCGTCACGCTCTTCAACGGCTTCACCGAGATGGGGCAGGGGCTCCTCACCGTCCTGATCCAGTTCGCCTGCGAGGTGACCGGACTTCCCGCCCGGACGTTCCGCGCCCGCGTCGACACACGGTTCCCGATGGAGGTGGGCCAGACGACCGGCTCGCGCGCCACGTTCTACGGCGGGCGCGCCGTGATCGACGCCGCGCGGAAGCTCCGGGCCGATCTCGACGCCGGCGAGACGCTCGCCACCCTGCGCGGGCGGACGTACGTTGGCGAGGTCCTCCAGGACGACACGACGAAGCTCGGCCACGAGCCGCCCCCCGGAAAGGCGATGAAGCTCCATGCCGCGTTCAGCTTCGCCACGCAGGTGGTGATCCTCGACGACGCCGGGCGCGTCAAGAAGGTCGTCGCGGCGCACGACGTCGGCCGTGCGGTCAACCCGAAGCTGTGCGAGGGGCAGATCGAGGGTGCCGTCCACATGGGGCTCGGCTACGCCCTCCGCGAGGAGCTCCGCTGCGTGGACGGGATGCCCTCCTCGTTCCGGATCCGCGACATGGGCGTCCTCCGGGCCCAGGACATGCCGGAGGTGGAGGTGATCCTGGTGGAAGACCCGCAGCCCGACGGGCCGTTCGGAGCGAAGGGCGTCGGCGAGATCGGCCTCGTGCCGACGGCGCCGGCGGTCGCCTCGGCGCTGTACGCGTTCGACGGCATCCGTCGCTTCACCCTGCCGATGAAGGACTCGCCGGCCGCGCGGGCGCCCCGATGAGCCACGTCTCGCAGCTCCGGTGCGTCCTCTGCGGCGCCGTCCACGCCGCGGGCGAGGTCGAGTACACCTGCCCGCGCTGCGGCCCCGACGGGATCCTCGACGTCGAGTACGACCACGAGCAGGTGTCGCGGACGTTCTCGAAGGAGACGCTCGCGGCCTCGCGCGACTTCTCGATCTGGCGCTATCGCCCCCTCCTCCCGATCGGCGACGACGCCGTCCTCCCCCGCCTCCAGGTGGGCTGGACGCCGATCGTCGAGGCCCCCTCCCTCGCGAAGGAGCTGGGCCTCGGCGCCTTCCACGTGAAGGACGAGGGGCGGAACCCCACCGCCTCGTTCAAGGACCGCGCGAGCGCCGTCGGCGTGACGCGGGCCCGCTCGCTGGGGCATCGAGACATCACCTGCGCCTCCACGGGCAACGCCGCGACCTCGCTGGCCGGCTTCGCCGCGGAGGCCGGCATGAGGGCCGTCATCTTCGTCCCGGCCTCCGCGCCCGAGGCCAAGCTCGCGCAGCTCCTCGTCTACGGCGCGACGGTCTTCGCCGTGGAGGGGAGCTACGAGGACGCCTTCCGCACCTGCCAGGAGGCCGTCTCGGCGTTCGGCTTCTACGACCGGAGCTGCGCCCTGAACCCGTACCTCGTGGAAGGGAAGAAGACGTGCGGTCTCGAGATCGGCGAGCAGATGGCCGGCGCGCTCCCCGACGTCGTCACCATCGCGCTCGGCGACGGCTGCACCACCGCGGGCCTCTGGAAGGGGCTCACCGAGATGCGCCGGCACGGCGTGATCGACCGGCTGCCGCGGCTCCTCGCCGTGCAGGCCGAAGGGGCCGCTCCCCTGGCCCGGACGTTCGAGAGGGGCGACGAGCGGATCGAGACGGTGGACGCGTCGACGCTCGCGGACTCGATCAACGTCGGCGCGCCCCGCAACGGCGTCAAGGCGCTCCGGGCCGTCCGCGCCTCGGGCGGCGCCATCGTCACCACCTCCGACGAGGCGATCCTGTCGTGGATCCCGCGCCTGGCCCGCGCCACCGGCGTCTTCGCCGAACCGACCGGCGTCGCCGCGCTCGCGGGCCTCGAGGTCGCGCTCGAGAAGGGACTCGTGAAGCGCGGGGAGCGCGTCCTCCACGTCGCCACCGGGCACGGCCTGAAGGACGTCCGCGGCGCGCTCCGCTCCGTCGGTCCCGCCCACCGGATCCCTCCGTCGCTCGACGCCGTCCGCGCCGTCCTGAACCAGAAGGAGCAGCCATGATCCACGGTCCCACCTACGCCGAGATGCGCGACCCGTCGCTGATCGCCGTCCGCCAGCGGGCGCTCAAGGCCTCGAAGGAGGCGCCGCTCGACCCGGTGAACCTCTTCAACATCACCTGGAAAGACCCCGCCGGCCACGTCTGCGCGGTCCGGCTCCCCGAGGCGCTCACCGGCGTCGAGGCGCCGATCATCGTCCTCCACGCGAAGCACTTCCCGACCGGCGCTCACAAGGTCGGGGCGACCTACTCGGTCCTGATGGAGCACCAGCTCGCCGGAGACGTGAAGCCGGGCAAGCACACGCTCGTCTGGCCGTCCACCGGGAACTACGGGATCGGCGGCGCCTGGGTCGGGCCGCGGATGGGGTACGAGTCGGTCGTCATCCTCCCCGAGGGGATGAGCGCCGAGCGGTTCGAGAAGATCGCGGGCTACGGCGCGCGCGCCATCAAGACGCCCGGCTCCGAGAGCAACGTCAAGGAGATCTACGACGAGTGCAAGCGCCTCGCCGCGGAGCCGAACGTCCGGGTGATGAACCAGTTCGAGGAGATGGCGAACTACCGCTTCCACTACCACGTCACCGGCGACGCCGCGGCGACCGCCGTGAAGGAGCTCGGCGCCGGCCGGCCGGCGGCGTTCGTCTCGGCGATGGGCTCGGGGGGGACGATCGCGGCGGGCGACTACCTGAAGGCGCGGCGCGGAACCGCGATCGTCGGCCTCGAGCCGATCCAGTGCCCCACCCTGATCAAGAACGGCTACGGCAGCCACGCGATCGAGGGGATCGGGGACAAGCACGTCACCTGGATCCACCACGTCGGGAACCTCGACGCGATGATGGCGATCGACGACCAGGAGTGTCTCGAAGGCCTGCGGCTCCTGACGGACCCGGTCGGCAGCGACTACCTCGAAAGGAAGGCCGGTCTGGGCGACCTCGCGCCGCGCCTGGCCACGCTCCTCGGCATCAGCGGCGTCTGCAACATCCTGGGCGCCATCAAGACGGCCCGCTGGCTCGGACTGTCGCGCCACGAGGCCGTCGTCACCATCGCCACCGACTCTCTCGACCGGTACCACTCCGTCATGCGCCGGCTCTGGGAGCGGGACGGGCCGCTCACGCCCGACCAGGCCGAGGAGCGGCACGCGCGGATCTTCCGTGGCCAGAAGCTCGACTGGATCCAGGAGGGGACGCGGGAGACCCGCGAAAGGTGGCACAACCTGAAGTACTTCACCTGGGTGGAGCAGCAGGGGAAGACGGTGAAGGAGCTGGACGCCCAGCGGTCCGA
>Ga0154020_10001101_pt1 | contig 33437 bp, 37 predicted proteins | sample Klosneuvirus_201_FD_109709 | JGI IMG/M metagenome (GOLD analysis project Ga0154020, IMG submission 109709) | Active sludge microbial communities from wastewater, Klosterneuburg, Austria - Klosneuvirus_20160825_MG | ecosystem: Engineered > WWTP > Aerobic digester > Activated sludge | place...
AAACATTTTAATAATAAATATTACTTACAACTTCCTTCTTCTTATCATACTAAATATATTGTAATAAAAGGTGATACAACTGCGTATCGCATCAATAAAAGGATGGGGCGGGCCGTAAACACAGCGCAGTTCGGCAACTTCCAAAGACTTTACTATTGTGCGGACACCTTTACAGAAAATAATAAAAAAGCATCCACAAAGAAAAACTTTAATAATCCTATTCTTCCTCTTCTAAAAGTATTCAATGGTAGATTTAACGTGTACATTAGATTATTTCAAAAAGAATTAAGTAAGTCTTTAGATGGGTTGCATAAACTCTCTTTAATAAGACTTCAAGCAGTTACTGCGTAATATGGTATTGATTTTTCGGAACAATGAAAAAGATAAAAATAAAGAAGAAAAAAGCGAGTAAAGACTTGTCTGGTGGAACACCTTGGTCAGACAAGGAAAATAGTGAGCCAATGGCTGATATTTATAACGTTAGGAGAGCAATGGAGGAAAGGCCACATGGCGAGGGCTTTCTTGAGAGCGTTAGAGTTTTTGAATCATGCTTTAAGTTAATGACAGGGACTAATTGGCTTGATTGGTTTAACGGAACTAATATGAAGAAATTTGTAGCAAAAGATTATGAAATTGCGGATTTGGTAAGTGGACAGGCAGTTACTGCATTCTTGAGGCCGTCCAATGTAGATGCAAGCGAAGGAGATTATATTCTTGTCGAGTTATGGGCCAAAAAGCAGGACGGAACAGTTGTCTTTCCATATTCTTCAGTGGATGGAACTATTAGTGGAGAGAATGTTTTTTGGAGAGGGCCGCTTGCTATGCCCGATGAAGCCGCCAGATTTAAGATAAGAATAAAAGAAGTTTTTATGAAACGCATTTCGCTTCTTAATGATAATGATTATACTGCCATGTGTTTGCGCCAAGAAGATGTGAGAACAATGTGGGAAATGTATTATGGCGGTTATAATCAAGACCCAGTTGTTAAAGTAATTTATTTTGAGTTAATAAAATGAGCGGAACATTAGGACATAGCGGAGGAGCGAGGCCGGGCAGAGCCGGAAGACACGCAACCAGATTTATTCTTGAGATTGGGGATGAAGTTGATGTAATGGTTGGCGAGATAAAAACAAAGGCCCGCGTATTAAGTGTTAAACCACAATTGATTCTTGAATCGGAACACCTTAAATTTATAGTGTCAAAATGCGAAGTTGACAAATAGCAATCAAAAACTGCATAAACTATGTTAAAATTATGTAATGCAGAAATTAATTGTTAGGCCCGTCATTGTAGAATCTCTTCAAGACGACCCCAAAAGAAAGCGGACTTCAACTCCAAGATTATATCCATCAGATGCGGGGAGTTGCGGCAGAAAAGTGATGTTGCGCGTGATGGGTGCAACATCATCCCCATTCCCATTAATCGCTAAACAAGCGATGGATAACGGAAACGCTTATGAGGATTCAACTCTTAAGCTGCTACAAAAGAAATTCGGCGAAGATGGAATTGCTACTCAGGTTGAGTTTAAGACTGAGTATTGGTCTGGCAAGGCCGACTTTATTATTGGTCATTTATCAGAGAACCCTATCATCATTGAACACAAAGCTACTGGCGATAAATGGTTTGACTACAAAGAAAGTTTGCCCCAAAGTAAGCATGTGATGCAATTGGCTATGTATTATCACTTATATCTAAAACTATATGGGATAAAGCCAACTTTGGTTCTATACTATCGCGCATGGTCACAGTGGGCCGAGTTTGTCCTTACGGTTGATGAGGAAACAAACGTATCGTGGGAAGGGGTTGTTGGAATCATGTCTGGCGGTGAAATTGATGAAAAGACCAGAAGTGCGCAAAATGTTTTGAATATAAACAAAGAAGTAAAGGTGCTTGAGCGGTATTACAGACTAGGGTCGTTGCCCAGAAGAGTTAAAGAAGTTGATAGAGAGGATGCGGGATGCACATTTAAGGGCAAGCCGAGTTGCCAGTATTATGCGCACTGCTGGCCCAAAGAATTTGAGAAAGATGAAGTTGTATTAGACAAGGAGCTTTTTGGATGATTCATATTGAAGGGATGGGGGTGCTGGGGGCGTTTATTGCTCACACACTGAAAAGTAAAGGATTGCCATTTACATGGAATGATACAGGTGCTACAAACTACTGGAAGGCTGTTCGCGGATGTGTAGGGGGCAAAGATTACAACACTTATGCAACTGAAGCTAGATATGTGCGATGGCTCGGAAAGAACTCTGAGGAATCCAACGGGTTTATTCTTGATAAAAATGGAAACCTAACTCCAACGGGGCGCGAAATAAACTTTAATGTTCAAAATATAGTGCAGTCGGCCCGTGATGAATACTACTATTATAAGAGGCCGGATAATTCAAACTATCCTTGCGTTCACGCACATAGCATTCAAATGAAATCGCGCTCTGGCGTTAATCCTCCAAAGGCAACTTGGAGCGTTGACGTGGAGATTGATTTTAATAATCCCGTTTTGTCGGCGTATAGAAAACTTTCTGGCGTTCACTTGAGGCCGTCAGTTCTTCTAAAAGAAGGCCTGTTCTTGTATCCAAAGCCGAATACAGAGAAATACTGTTTCGGAAATTTGAACGGATATGTGACTAGGCTAGGCAACAGGTCGGTTGATGTTGCGTTAGAGTATTTGTCAACAATTGCAAAAGTATACAGTGTATCGCCTATAAATCTCGGCCAAATTAGAACTGACATTTCGGTTGGCTATGCAGAGATGGATAAATCGGCAAGCCCGCCCATTATCCGAACAGCGTTTAATGGATTTAATGATTTTCCAAATGTAATGTATATTGCACAAAAAGCTATATCCCTTGTGTTCGGATAATGGTAAAATAAATATAGGGGTGATTAAGTTATGGAAGAAATGCCTGAGAAAGTGCGATATGCGTTTGATTTATATTTTAAGCAGGGCATTACGCGCACTTTGTGGAAATTATATTATGAATTAGTTGGAAATAGTCATTTTGATGGGTTTGAGCCTGCCATTACTGTATTGCAAGATTGGGCAACGCAGTATAAATGGTCTGATGAGGTTAAAAGACTTGAGGCCGAGGTTTATGAGCAGTCAAAGAAAGAAGTTCAAGACGAAATGACACGGGCCGCGAGAAGCAGAATAGAAAAGGCCAGAACGATGATGGACGCTGGTGCTGTCATTGTTGATAGGGCGATGATTAACGAACTAGACCCAATAAGTGCAAGAACTTTGCTTCCAACTGCAAAGGCATTGATTGAAACTGGCGCAAAGATTGAGAGACTTGAGCTTGGTGAGAAGACGGAGAATTTTGACCCGCCGAAGCCAATTGAGAGTATGACAGATACAGAGCTTGAAGATTATTTAGCGAAGATTAAAAATGCTTAAAGATTTTGCTGCATTTACAAGACAAGTCGGGTTTAATCAGGAATTATTTGATTCTCAGAAAATGTTCGCAGAGCATGTGTTAAATGATGAGGATTTAGTTTGTATTGCGGCTAGACAGCGCGGAACAACAACGGCAATGATTTTGTTGTGTTTGTATCATTTATCAAAACACAAAGATACTAAGATAACATATTTTTGCAGAGATTTAAGCGCAGCAAAATGGTGCGAATTATTTTCCCGTCCATTTAGGAGAGGTGTGTCAGTATCAGTATCATTTAATGCAAAAGCGGATTTTGGATTGCTTTTCTGTCCTTTACGCAGGAATATAGATTTAACATCTTTTCAATCAAATATCGCAATTTTTGATAATATATATGATGATTGCCTAGATGTTTTTGATATGGAAAAATTTTCTGATAATTTCGGAAAGACAATAGTTCTAGCATCTGTTACAGAAGATAGTCATTGGGTAAAGAGATTATTCGCTCGGTCTGCACTTGGCCTGTCTAAATTTAACAATTTGTTTCTCCCTTATTGGTCAAGAAATGGTGCGTCTATTATTAAATATAATAACAATATAAATTCTTGGGGTGATGAGAGCGATGAAGATGTTAAACGGCTTAGAAAACAATATAAGATGCAAAACCCCATATCTTTAGCGGATGTTTATGGTGATGATATAAAGGGAGAGATGATTCGTTGCGTATTAAAAAATGTCTTATGATAATGCACTAAGAGAAAAAGAGAAGCGGCGCATATTGCGCGAAATAGAACGGGAAAAGAAAAGAAGGCAGGGCGTGATAAACGCCCAAAACCCCGCTGAATGGATACGAAGCCTCACAATTGAAAATCCTCAAAACTCTAACGACAAAAAAGAATCCCCAAAATCAAACATTATTAAGTTTGAATTATGGCCTGAGCAGGAAGATACGTTAGATAAGATGCACAATAACCCACAGGTTATTATTCTTAAATCAAGACAATTGGGAATTAGCTGGCTTGTGCAGGCATACGCTCTGTGGCTATGTGTTTTCTTTGAGAATGTTAGCATAATTATTATATCTAAAGACTTTGAATCAACAAAAGAAGTCGTTAGAAGAATAAAAGGGATGTATGAAAGACTGGATGAGAAGCCAGTAGAAAAGGGCGATGTTTGGAACGTTAGAGAAATATCCTTTGCTAATAATTCAAGAATTAAGGCTTTTGCTCCATCAAAAACATCAGGCGCAAGTTTTACAGGAACATTGGTTATTGCGGATGAGTTTGCTTTAACAAAATTATCAGATGTTCTTTTCGCAACAATTAAGCCCACCATTGACGATGGCGGCAAGATTGTAATTCTTTCAACCGCAGATGATTCTACCAGGCAGACGTTTGAAGATTTATATCGCGGGGCGTTAAATAAAGAAAATGATTTTATACCGATATTTCTTCCTTGGTGGGTTCGCCCTGAAAGAACACGAGATTGGTATGATAAGAAATATAACGAAGCCCCCAACAAGAAAGCCTTTAAGCAACAGTACCCATCAACTGTAGAAGAAGCCTTCGCTATTATCGGCGAAAGACAATACATAGAGGAGGAAGATTGGGGCGATTGTTACGATGAAAACTTAGTTGGCGATATAACTGAGGGAGAGACTAAACGTAAATGTCAGTATGTCAGATGGATTAGTTCTAGGTTTGACCCTGACAAGCCTATTGTTTGGGGGTTAGATGGTTCAATTGTAAACGATACAACCGTATTAACTGGCGTTGGGCTTCACCCTGACGACCCGGAAAAATACGCAGTTTTATACATGACCATATTCAAGCCAACCAGAGAACATCCTATTGATTTTGACGGATTAAGAGATGAAATTCTAACTGCGTGGAAGTCCGCTAAAAGTCAAGTGATGGTTTATGACCCAACACAATTAGTTGAGATGTGTCAAAAATTGGATTCTTACGGAATTATAACGGAAGAATTTGTTCAGCAAGGCAAACGATGGGAATCTGATACATTACTAAGAACCTTAATACAATCAAGAAAATTTTCTCATGGGAATTTTGAAGAGTTAACGGAACACATTGAAAATGCAAACGCCAAAGTTGATGCTGATGAGAGGTCAAGAATAATTAAGAAAAAGAAAGTATTAAAAATAGACGCGGCAGTTAGTTTAAGCATGGCTATTCATAAATTGGTTGAAATAGCGCATAAATTAAACAAGAATATGAATGTAAAAATGGATATAGCTCAATATGGAAATAGAGGATTTGGCGATGCTTACTCTATGGGAGTAATTACAGTTGACCCAGCTTCGGGGCTTCATTTCTCAACCATGCCAAGAACGATAGGATACGGACAATAAATGAATACTCAAACAATCTGTGATTTTTTAAGAATGTACTCTAAAGATGTAGAGACATTGCCAGCTAATCAGTTTAGAAATGAAGCATACAAGATATATTTTGATGCCATGCTATCAGTGTGCGGAATGATTAATAAGCCATACATGGGCGAAAAGTTTAATTGTCCGGTCTATACGGAAGAGGCACTTAGATTAGCAGTAAGAATAAATTTGTGTTTACAGGACACTTTAACATTAACTTTAACAGAGGCAGAGAGCGTCTTAATGGTTATTGTGGAATGCTTAAACGCAAATGGGGCAAAGATTAAAAGGGGTGAAATATGCTTGCCGAAATAATGTCAAAAATAAGCATTGAAAGTATTGTTATTCTTTCATTATTTGTATCTTTCTGGTCAATCATGCTGACCAAGAAAAATGGGCCGGACTTTCTTTTATTCAAAGGCGGTTCATTTAAGTTCATCCGCGAGAACCCGCATTGGATTGGTATTCCGGCGATGATACTTATAATGTTCTTTGTATTATCTTCTTTAACATCATTTTATATAGGTGCTCCAGCCACGATAATTATATTCTTATTATTCAGGTGGGCCGGAATATCTAAATACTTTAATTCTTTTATTGGGCATGTGCTTGAATGTTCTGCTTGCACTGCAACGTGGACATCTTTAATCTTTTCAATTTTAATTGTTGGATTTGATGTTCAACTTATTATTTTTGTTCCGGCTGTTATTGGCTTGGCATTCTTTATCATGTCAATGTGCGGGATAAATGATTTGAGGGATATGTAAAAAAATATGGCGATTAAATTTGTAAATGGAAATTGGGTGAAAACGTGCGGATGTGGTGGTGGAAGGGCGGGCGATATTGTTGTTGTTCCTGCTAATACTAAGGCAATTGTATTCTCAACTTCACACCCCAAATTTGAGCAAGGGCCGGTTACGAAGGCCGGTTACAGTTTTGCTCCATACACTATTTCAATAGATGTTGACGCAAAAGATGCGGATGAATTTATTAGAAGAGATGTGGCAAGATTACCAACTCCGTCCGAACTTGCGAGTTATGAGGGCAGGCTGGTAGGCCCTAGAAAATAGAACATAAAAACCGTATTATAATTAAATAAGTAATAGATGACAAGAACGGTTTATCCCTTTTCCGTCACTGTCATCCTTTGGGGTATAAAACCCCCAAAGGTCTCTACAAATAACCTACGCGATGCAACTACAAAATAGCAATGATATAAGGGTTTCCCAAACAACTGAGATAAACAGGCCGCTTCAATTTAACATGATTGAACGCCCGCCTTCTTCTTTGATTGCCGAAGCCAGTCTGACAAAAGAATATATTGCTGTTCGGCTTGATGCTTTACTAGCAACGATTCGCGCACTTCCGCATGCCTTTGATGATATAACAAAAGAATTTGGAATTGTTATTTATCGCAATATGATGAATGACAGTGAGGTAAAGGCAGATGTTGGTGTGTTGGCTCTTGCCTCAACTACGCAGGATGCTTTTGTAATACCGGGCGTGAATGAATCCCATCCAGAGTATGACAAAGCGGCTGAGATAGCGCGATTTGTCCAGCACTGTATAGACAACATGGCGGTTCCATTTAACATTGTAAATGAACAATTGTTAGATGGGCTGTGGGAAGGCTCGGCGGTTAGTGAAGTTAAATATAAAGTAGAGAACTTCGGTGAATTTAAGGGTAAAGTTGTTATAGACGCAATAAAGAAGCGTCCGCTAGAGAATCTCGTTTTTATAGTAGATTCTTTTAATAACATTGTTGGCATAATGAGTTCGGTTGGGGTTGGAATAAGAATGCCATACGGCTCAATTCTTCCGTTGAACCAAGAGAACGGAATGCCGAAGGATATTAAGGGATTATTACCGCGTTCTCGGTTTATGGTATTTTCGTGGGATGCCCCATCAAATGACCCAAGAGGGCGTTCAATTTTAAGGGCGGCATATACGCCTTGGTGGATAAAACAACAGGCCACACAGCTTTGGAATGAATGGGCGGCCAAGTATGCTCACCCTTCTATCTGGGCAACTCCCCCCGAATATGCTCAACCAGAATGTATTGATGGTGTTACTCTAAGTGCGTCCGAAGTGCTGGTAAATAAGGGCAGAAGTTTTGCGAATGCTACCTTTGCAGCGTTTCCTTATGGAACAAAGCTAACGATGCTTGAGACGCAGAACACAGGCGAGGCGTTTAATACAATCATCAGTTGGGCGAATATAGAAATTCGTAGAGCGATTCTAAACCAATCTCTAGCTACCGCCGAGGCTAACCACAACTCAAGAGCGGCGGCACAAGTTCACCAAGACACATTGGGATTAAAGATTGTAAAGATTAAAAACATTTTGTCTGAGATTTGGAGGCGCGATGTTTTTAAGATGCTTACAACAATCAACTATGGAAGTAACAGTATCCATTTAACGCCAAAGGTTGACTTAGGCGAAGGAACTGGATTCCCTCCATCTTTGGCAGATTTAGGGGCAATTCTTGGACATGGAAAATGGGTTCCTGACGATGAACAGTGGCAGAGAATAGAAAAGAAGTATAACTTGCCAGTAAGGAAAGGAAATAGAAACAATGCGGCAAATAGCGGTAAAAATGAAAACGCCGGTGCCAGTCATGGACAAAATGGGAGTGACGGTACCCCATGATAAGAAATATATTCCATTAGTAAGTATTTCTGACGATGCCAGTAAGAATAAAACATTTAAGGCCGTAAGGCGCGTCATTGACAACTTTGATGGATTCAAGTGTTTTATACCGGGGTTAAAAGCTGAGGGAGATGTTGATTTAGTTAATGCTAAAGATAAACTAAACGCATTATCATCACTTATTACAAAAGAATTGTCCGCGTCAGACATACAGCATGACCAATTAAAGGCAATTTTTGTCTCTCCTATTGATATTAACTCTGATGGCGCGATGGATTTATTTTTAAGCCCGGCCATGGTTGAGTTTGACGGCCTCTCATTATTTTGGGACGATTCGCCAAGAAGAGACTTTTCTTTTAGTGGGGAAAATGATGACTTAAAGGCTTGTGTTGGCGGGATGTGTCATCTATCACAAAATGTAGAGGACAACTTTAGCGGAACGATTGATGTTTTATATATTCCGTTTGGAAAGATTGATTATGACGGCGAAACTTTTGACCAAACAGCCACAACATTCCATAACGAAGCGCAGATAGTTCCCGGCGTTCTTGATTTTCACGGGGCGGCTTATGGTGGAGAACCTACTGATGTTGGGAAGGTTATAGACAGATGGCAGGATTCTTACGGTAAATGGGCAAGAATACAGCTATTCCCCAACAGCCCTAAATATCAGGAATACCTTGAGGCTATTAAGAATAGAGAGCTTTTTGTAAGCCCCGGCGCAATTAAAGGATATTTGAAGAAAACAGAAGATGGCCTTATAACGGATTGGGCCACTGGTGAAATATCAATGGTTATTGCAAAAGACAAGGTAAGACCGAAAAACTGGTATGCGATTGCAAAGCCAAGAGGTGACGGAATCTTAAAAGCCGTTGGAATAGAACCGCCAAAGGGTGTTGATTATGAGCCGCTTTTTGACGATGTTAAAATTAATAATAGAGGGAGTGTTATGGATAATACCTTAGAGGCCGATGAAAAAAAGCAAGAGGCCGTTGGAAAACAAACCATTTTCCAAAGAATGATTGATTTAATGCAACAAATAACAACATTCTTATCACAAGATGAAGATGACAAAGAAGAAGACGTTGTTGCAGAAACAGCCGCCGCCCAACCAAGTTTAGAATCTGCTGGGGCGGGTTCTTTACAAAAAGCCGTTGATGCAACAACAGCATCAGTTGGAACCAGCGCACCAGCCGCAGTTGCAATCGCAATGGAAAGAGTTGGACAAAAAACTGGAACGTGTATTGGCGGCCCAGCTTCAGATATTAAGGCGCAGGAAACATTCGGAGGAACGCCCCGACAAGATTTGCCAGATAGTGCATTTTTGTTCCCAGAAGACAGGAGTTTCCCCGTTGTTGGTTGCCAAGATATACAAGACGCAGTTTATAACATTGGCAGGTCATCCCACGATGCCGATGAGATAAAGAAAAGATTAATGTCACGCGCAAAAGAAATCGGGTGTGAAAACAGCCTTCCCGAAGCGTGGAAACAAGGCGATAACAAAGGTGTAATAGATATGAATACATGCGATGAATTGATGAAGGAGAACCAAGCCTTAAAAGCTCAGTTAGCCGAAATGGAAACGTTAAAAGCGTGTTGTTCTGAAAACGCCTCTCTAAAAGCAGCTATTGAAGAAACTAAGAAAAGTTATGATTCTGCTATGAAGGCATTGACAGATACACGCGCCGAGATGGACGCTGAAAGAGCTTCCAGAACTCGTGCCGATGATGAGAGATGGCTAGACGATGGCCTAAAAGCCGGAAGAATTGACCCGTCAAAGAAAGAAGAGATTTTGAAGAATCTTGCCTCTATGAGACAAGCCGATTCAATTGTAAAGTCGGTTGGCTCAAGTATGGTTGATATGTATAAGAGTTCATTCAACTTTATCCCTGCTCAGTCAGTGATTACTGGCGAGGGATTGGGCGTTGCCGGATTTGGTGCGGGTGTAGGCGAACCCGATGAGGATGAGGTTGTTAGAAAGTTATTGGGGCATACACAGGAAGGTCGTAACGCCCTACAAAGAACGGGAGGAAAATAATAATGGCTATTTTTTCATGCACGGATTGTAATGGTTGTTGCATTGATGTTGCCGCCCCTAAGAAATTATTTATTTCTGAATCATGCTGTTTTTGCGGAGAGGAAACAGAGATTCTAATTGCTCCAAACCAAGTAATTGCGGCTGGAACAATTTTGGGTGAGATTACAGGCGATGCAAACGGAAACGGGGCAATTCCTCAGACATATAAAGCGTTTGATAAAGATGCTACCGATGGAACACAAAAGGCGAAAGTAATTTTGAAGTATGACACATGCACAGACGAGAAGGGTCAGGTAACAAACTGGTCTGGAATTTGGGGATGTGGAAGAAATACTACAAAAGCGTATGTATGTGCTAAGTTGGATGCCAGACAGATTGTTGGCGACATCGAAGCAGCTAGAGCAAGTGGAATGCCTATCCGTGTTATTAACGGTTGGGCCTACTATGGATAAGGGGTATTAAACAATGTCAGCCACAATTTCATGTAACGGGTATGCTTACCCTACGCCTGCCGCCTTCGTTAAGGCAGGATGCTATCTTGAAAAAGAAAGTAATATAGATAACGATTTATTGATGCAAATGTTCCCAGCGCGGTATGAGCCGAATGCGGACATGATTGTCTATCAACACCAGAATATTTTCTGCGGCGTTCAGCAATGGCGCGGAATTGGAAACCAGCTTCCTACTGCACAATTTGAGGAAGTTTACAGAGAGTGCGCGGTTATGCCCGGATATTGGGGCGAAGAACTCTATCTTGACGAGCAGGACTTAACCAGACGTGCCGTAAGAAACCCGCCTAATGGATGCGCTACTGCGGTTGATATTAGCGATTTGGTTGCGCGAAGGCAGAATTTGTTGATGAAGAGAAGGCACAATCTGCTTCGCAAGTTGGTAGCCGATACCCTTGTTTTTGGTGCTTATGAAGCCATTGACCAGAGAACAGGCGCAGTCGTAGCTAGACAGAAATACAATATCAACGAGACAACGGCATCTATTCCTTGGAGTGATAAAGCCAATTCAACTCCATTCTTGGATTTGTTGAATTGGAGGAATTATTACGAGAGCCAGACAATGTTTAAGTTTGGTTGTTGCGCGAAAGCAGTTATGAACCGCAACACATATAACAAACTTATGACAAATGTAAACCCGGCAAATTATCGGGCATTGTCTGGAGAATATTGCTGTCAGGGCAAGACGCTTGGGCAAATCAATGATTTGCTTTGCTCTCACGATTTGCCACAAATCACGGTATATAACGAAACATACTTTGATTGTGATGTTACTCGTGGCCCAATCTTCGCCAACGGCGGGGGTGGAAATAAGAAATTCTTTATTCCTGACAATTGGGTTATCATCGTTGGATGCACTGATACAACGATTGGGAACATGTGGTACACAAGAAACGTTAATACATGCTCTGACGTTCCAGAGGCAGGCCCTGTAACAATGGTTATTGACCAGTGTGATAGGCCGCCAAGAAAGATTTCAGTTATGGATTACTGGAATGGTGGCCCTGCTCTTGAGTGTCCAAAAGCTATTATTAGCGCAATGGTTTAATAAGCAAGAGGATGATGGCTGGTAGTGTAAAAATCTGCCAGCCATTTTATCTCTGCCATTTTGGGAGGTATGAATGGCATTAGTTAAAAGTGGTGGAGGCTCTTCTACTACAACACACACACTTCAGCTAACAGGAAATATATTAACAAGCACTGTAAACGGAGTGTCTGATTCTGCCGATTTAAGTACTATCACAGTAAATGTAGATGTTACTCTTATTGGCGGTGTTTTTTCCGTAAATAGTATTCCGGTTTTTACCGGAGTTGAGCAAAGGGATTCATTTGGCAATTTATTAGGATATATGTTGCCACCAGTTTAGAGGAAATGAGAATAATATGGCTACTAAGAATATAGTTGAGACTAATGACCTTGGCGCAGAGTTTGATGTTGGAGTGCTAGAGGCTCAGAAAATTCATGTAAGTATTGGTGCAGGATTGAAGTATGGCACTGGATATAGCGATATTGAGGTTGACCCAGCCGCATTACCCGGCTTACTTCCAGCGACAACAAATGTGTTGTCAACGTCTGGAACAAACCTAACAAGCACAGTTGACGGAGTAGCATCAACAGTTGATTTGAAGCCGTTGGTTCAGAATGCAGAGACACTTACGACTTTGAACTATGCTCCCGCAACAAAGACATTGACATACGTTGATGAGGATGGGGTAACAGCCACTATTGACTTGTCAGCTTTGGCACTAGATATTTTTGTTAATGGCGGAACTTTCAATGCCGCAACAATGGTATTGACATTGACAGATAATAACGCTACAACGCCAGACATTGTTGTAGACCTTTCTGATTTGAAGAAAGTTGTAACAGCAAATTCAGCAACAGTAAAATTTACTGGAACAGGTGAGGCATCAAGCCCATTGACAGCCAGCGTTGCTCTTGACCCAGCTTTAACAAACTTGGTAACAGCAACAGCCAGTGGTCTTTTAGTTGATTCATCCGCTGTAACAGCTTTGGCAACAGTAGATGTTCAGGATAGTTTTGGCAACCATCTATTTTACGCCTTTCCATAATCAATGAGCATAAAAAGTGTTGTTGAGACAGCAGACCTAGGACGCGGGCTTGCATTAAATATCATTACACAAAAGGTAGAGGCCAAATCCAAGATTGGCCTCACCTTTAATGGAAACCAAATAGAAGCCGCTTCTAATAATTCTGGTATTTCTAATTTAACTGCGTCTCAACCGGGCGCGGGAAACGGGGTTTTAATTGGCTCTGGTTTTGTAATAAGTGTTACTCCAACAATAAATAATGCTAGAGCAAAACTTCCAGACCCTGCAACGGTTCCGGGAAGGGATTATGTAGTGCGAAATACGAGTGCAACACTGACGGTTGTTTTAGAAACTATTAACGCTTCGTTTATACAGGGTATAGCAACAACGACAACGGGAACAATTACTTTGCCGAACACTGGCGTAAGAAAAACAGTGCATGTTTTTAGTAATGGAACGCAATGGATATGGGGTTCCATTCAGTAGGAGTTATGTATGGATATTGGGGAGCTACGCCTAAAATTAGACAGCCTGACAGTAATAAGAGATTTTGTAGCGGGAATAATCTGTTCAAAACCTACTGTTAAACATGCCTTAATAAAAATAGGCTGGCTAGATAATAATATATTCACTACTATTATCTATAATGACACTGGTTTAGCGATTCCAGATTTTACGATTGATAGTGCAACTTCTAAAATAAAATGTGCCATGCAAGCAACTCCCGTTCAATATTCAAATATGACAATTTCTCATAATGGAGATTTTGAAACAGAATTTGCGCTTGTTGGGGTTAATTATGATTTGTGGATTACATTTCAGAATCCACTTGGAACATTGGGGAATGATTTTTACATCACTATTCATATTGTGTAGTGGGAGATAATATGACGACAAAAAATGTAGTTGAGACAAATGATTTGGGGATTGAGTTTGATGTAGGAGTTATAGAACCCCAGAAAATTCATGTTAAGATAGATAATACAACAATAGTTAAAGATATTTCTGGCGTATTAAGTGCGCCACAATCATTTGCAATATCTTCTTTGCCGCCACCCAAGATAAAGTTATTATCGGGGGCGACAAGTGGATTTGGAGAGGACGGAAACGTTATTCCGATTATTGGACTTATTCAGATTACTATTGAAGGGATGCCAAATGAGTTTTTAACTAATCCCGCTTATAATCTTGGGCTTGAATTGTGTAGAAGAAAAGCCAGAGCTAGAGCGCACAATCAAAGGAATGTTAGAAATTCAATAGTTCATCCGGCCCACGTAGACGGAACTGTTATGCCCGTCTTAATAGGTGGCACTAAAGGAATTGCAAATGGCATTGCGTCAACGTATAGGCCAACAGAATGGCTTTTATCGGGAATGCCGCACAATGGAGTGGTTGTTATAAAACCGGACGCGATAACCGGATGGTTTAAGACGGCCATTGTTCTATACAGGCCCGGCCCTGCCTCTGCGGGCTATTATAGGTATTTAGATGGAAGGTCTATGTCGCAGGCTGGGTGGTGGACTTTGAATAATATTAATGGATTTAGCGCATATAATACAAGTGGCGTGTTCTACTTTAGATATAGCGTATATGACGCAAAAACAAGCAGAAGAATCTACGGCCCATATTCTGAACAAATTATTGTCAGACAAGAAAACCCAGTGTCTACTTCGTCTTGGACAGCAGGCGCAGCACCATATACTCAGCATAAAGTTATAAATCCAAACTTTATTAACAAAGGGGCTGGTTCCTTAATAATGAGATTGGGGCATGTTGGCGATTCGTTATTGTAAATTATGATATAATAGTATTATCATGCCCTGAAATGGCGTATCAAGAGCTTGAAATGCCTTTCGGGGCGTATCAAGAGCTTGAAATGCCTTTCGGGGCGTATCAAGAGCTTGATACGCCATTTCAGGGCATGATAATACTACAAAAGAGGGAAAAATGGCAGAGACACAAAAATTTGATGTATATGTATTAACGCGGGATGTTACGTTACCAACCGGACAAATTGTTCCGAGCGGTGGCAAAATTAGTTCAAAGCAGTTAGAATTGCTTGACCCAACTGGAAAACTTGAGAAAAGATATGTCGGAATGAAAGGGGTTGACGGCGTTCCTGTATTGCACTTATTTCAGACATTAACCGCAGAATACGATGAAGGCGCGTTGGGATTGGTTGAGCTTGAACCTCAAGCGGAAGTGGTTTAAGTGACTGATAAAATAAGGCTTAATTTTAGAGTTGGCGTTTCTGATGATAGGAAGCGTTGGTTTATAGACGACTTGCCGGAAGACGTGTGGGATGTCTTTGTAAATAAATCTAAGGGATTGATGCCGGAGAAGGGAGATAAAGCATGGGCGAGTGTTTTATCGGAAGTTATCGCCAATGTTGTTGATGACGGACAACAAACGTTTATAATGACTGGAATCCCGCATAAGGCTTTAGATAATTTGAGAATACTTTCTAGTTCGGCGGGGCTGAACAAAGATGGATTATATGCGCTTGTGCTTGATGGAGCAATGAGAGAGAAGTTAAGCATTATAAAGTTTAATGTTGACGAGTTAAAAGATAAACAATCAAAGCGCATGGTTGTTATGATTAATGTTCCAGAAAAGTCTCTTGAGAGATTGACAGAAATAATCAGAACAATTGAGCCGGAACAAGATTTCGCCGGTTTTCTTGGAAGAATGATGGAATCCGCTTATTCTGGAACGCTAGAATTTTCACCGTATGTCCCAAAAGAAAATAAAGAAACGCCCAAATCTACATAGAGATTGGGATGGTGGCAGAGAAGATTATCCAAAATCAAAACCAATCTCTAAAGAAGAGATTACAAATGCGCTTAAAATGCTAGATGAAGCATTTCCTGAAATGGCGGGCGTTTTTGTATATGGAGTAGAACTTAAAGATGTTCTTGTAAAGAGGGGCTAAGAAGCCCCTCTTTTTTTATTATGCCGATATTTGTAGAATTAGCCGAAGATTCATATAAAAAGATATTTGAATCAAAAAAATCAACCCCAAAGAAAACTAAGCTAACCCAAAAAGGAAAGGCAAAGGCCATTAAACGGGGCGCTAAAAAAGTTGGCGAATCTCTTTTGGATTTAGCAGAAAAGACGCTACATGGAAGCAAGGCTTATTCTATTGGCCCGTATCGTAAACCACGTGCTAGATATATAGAGAAAACGATTGGGGGAAACAAATATATAATAAAAGTAAGCCCCAAAATAAATCCCGCATTGAAAATAGTATCTGCAATTAATGAAGCTCTAAGTCCGCGTGTCTGGAAAGCCCCAAGAGACTGGAAAGGGAATTATCAATTTGATGTTGGGTTTTTTGAAAAAGCACTTGAATTTGCTGGGCAGGTTTCAAGTCCGCGCCCATACTCAGCATCGCTTGGGTCTAGTAGATATTGGGGTGCATTAAGCGCGTTAAACGATGTTCTATACGGCAGGAAGCCCGGCCCGTCTTGGCTTGATAAACAGCGCATTATATCTGCTAAGGAAGAGAGAGAGAAAGAGGCATCACAATTGTGGGCTAAAGCTATATATAAGGCGAGATGCAAAGAATTGTCCGTTGAAGAATCCTTAAAAATAAACTCTGTAATTGCCGGACAATTGAATGTCGCCCGCGCTCTAAAGGAAAACGCCGACCTATATAAGATATATCAGGGCATGGTTGATTACGCAGTTGATACGGGGGAGCCAACCATGCAAAAATTAAATAAGTTTAAGAAGAGTACTTTTACACTAAAAAAATATTTTATCCAGTACGCGAAAAAAACAGTTAATTTTCTTAACAAACAATTAAAAACAAGAGGCATAAGCGTGTCTGAATGGATGACAAAACTTGAGAAGTTGATTAGGGGGGCGCATATTGGGGCGGCTATATTAGGGGCGGGTGGGGCGGCTAATCTATCATCTGGAATAATGAGAAGCCTCAATAAAATGATTGATAGAGCATCTTATTATTTAGAGAAGTTCTTTAGGGGCGTTGATACTCTACTACAATCAAACGATAATTTTGATGTTCTTGATAAAGAATTTATGAAGGTTCAAACATATATTGATGATGTATGGAGAACTAGCGAGAATGTTAGCACAATTTGGGTTGGGGAAGAATCGCAGGGCGAGGAAACAGTTGAGAGACGCATACTTACTCCGGGCGAAACGTGTTCTGACTGTGAAGAATATGCGGCAATGGGATGGCAACCGCTTGGGACACTGCCCCAAATTGGAGATAGTAAATGTGGGCAACATTGTAATTGCATGTTTGAATTTGCATTTCCTAATGAAGACGGAATGATTGCGGCTAGTCAATTATCATCTCCACTTGGAAATACTCAAAATAATACCCAGAATACCAGAAAATAACTATGATTCAATTTTTAGAGGTTGTAGCCGAAGTTATAGAAACAGCAGTTGAGGCGGCAGAGGCCGTGGAAGAGGTGTCCACTACTGTTGATTCTATAATGCCAACTGAACTTATAAAAAATATATCATCCGACATTGTGGAATCTGTTACGCCAAAACCAATAGAAATTTCTCAGGAATCAATCGTTGAAAGCGTTGAAAATAGTGACGTTGCAACTGGAAAAGAAACTGGCGAAGCCCAAATAGAATTAGAGAAAGCTAGTGAGGAAAAATTAGAATCGGAAATAGATGAATCAGAGCAGGCGGGAGATGATGAAAACGAGGATGATTCTGAGAATGAAGATGATTTAAGCGCGGAAGATGATGGTGGCAACGAGGATGATTCTGAGGATGAGGGACAGAATGAGAGTAATGACGAAGAAGATGAAGAGGATGAGCCAGACGAAGAAGATGAAACTCCATTAGATGATAAAACAGAAACCGAGGAACAGGCAGATGATAACAGTGATATGCCTGAAGATGATGGTGATGAAACCGAGGATGATGTTGTTGATGACACGGAAGAAATAGAATATGATGAACCAGAAGATGAAATAAAAGAAGTTGACGGAGATGAATTGTGCGATATTTTAGAATCTCTTATTGAGGATGATGATTTTTTAAGAGAAATGGAATCATTTCAGGAAGATGACGAAGCGGAATTTATTGCTGAGGATGAAGATGAGATTGATGACGAAGATTTATTAGATGAAGAACAGGATGATGAGGATGAGGATAACAGTGATGATGATGCGGAATTAGATTCCGCAGACTTGATAGAAACGGATGAAGAAGATATGAATGAGGATGATTGGTTGTTTACCGAAGAGGTAGACGAAGGATTAGATGATAATGATGCATGGGAGTAATTATCTACAAAACCAATATTGTGACACATTGGCTTGTGACAGAATTATTGACTATAAAAAACAATCACCCGTTTATATACCGGATGATTTATATAAAAGAAGAATAATAACAGAATTGGGGGTTGCGGATGAATGTTCTGTAACTCAGTTAAAAGACTATATAGATGTTATTTGGATGTTGGCTCAAGGACAATCCCCGTGTGATAACTATGTAGTTTATTTATTATCAAAAATGCAATCGCTTCAGTTTTTGATGGGTTGTTATTCCAAGCTAGTTGATACAAGGGACGTAAGGGCCGAAAGACATCAAAAAGTAAATGAAAACAGAAAAGGTTTTCAGAGGGCGAGTTCACAATCAACTGCTCAATCAACATCATTTTCTGATTCTATTGGAAAAAGCAGGTTTGAAGATTTCTCTTTTGCTGATGGCGATTCTGGCTCAAAAAGAACGGCGCGGGCAACATCATATTCAGATAGTTATTCAAAAATGGATAATACTGGATTTTCTGATTCTAAAGCCGATTCTAGCTCAAGAAGAAATGCTAGTGGTGGAAGAACAACGACTAATGAATCTAATGGGCATGGAATTGTAGAGGGAAGCGGACAGAGCGGAAGCTGCAACTATTCGTTCTCTCGCTCTGGAAGTAGCGGCGGTGGAGCGAACATTGCCTCTTGGGGAACGGATGGAACAGAATCAAGAAACTTCAGCGTAAAAGAGCAAAAATCATCTGGATTTAATTGGGAAACGAGCCTCAATAGTTTATCTTCAGATAGACATAATCATGGGTTTTCAAAAAGTGACGCGCATAGCGAAAGAACACATTCAAGTTATAACCAAGCAATTATGGATGCTTATAACACTAATGTTGGAGGAAGTTCTGCGTTTGATGATTCTGAAAGTTTCAGAGTTGCTAAAGCTCATGCGGAAGGGTTTGGAACTGGTCAGGCCGAAGGAAGAAGCGCGACCCAATCATCATCTCAGGGAACTAGCGATGCAGAACAACATGAAGTTCACGCTAGACAGGGCGTTATTAACGGAATAAATATGCTTGATGACGTTAAATATAGCCAAAGATTTAATAATCTAAATCAAATGTATAAGCAAGTGTTAAAAGACATAGATTTTTATCTTAAAACAAAATCTGCAAATTCTGGGGCGGCTGCCGCGAAGATGCTTACCAAATGGAGGGATTGTTGTTGCGTGGCTGGAAATCTAGCAACGATAACAACCCCGTGCAATACATCTTCCTGTTCGGGATATAATAAAATATGAACGTTAATATAAAGAGAACAATTGCTGGATTTGCTATGTTAGGAGTTGTGGCGACTGGATTAGTTATGTCGCCACAATCACAATGGAATAATTGTGGGTGTGATTATGGGAAATGCGGATGTTTGCAGATAACACTTCCTCCATATAATCCGTTTACACCATATCCAACATTTCCAGCACTACCATTCCCTACATTACAGCCAAGTAGCACAATTATTTGGGTTATTACAAAAATACCAACACATGTTCCAAATGCAACTGCGTCTGCAATTCCAAGCGCAACTGCTGTTTTTCCAACTGTTAGAGCAAGCGCGACTAATGCGCCGCCATTGCCAACATTGACTAGATTTAATACGCCAGCATTATCTCCATTCCCAACAGTAAATAAGACGGCTGATATTCCCCCCACATCGGTTGTTACGCCATTCTCAACATCAACCATGCCGCCAACTGTTACTCCGATTCCGACTTATACGGCTAGTCCAACTAGCACTTCAACGGTAATTCCATGACAACAATAACACCAGCACAAGAAAATATAATAAAAGATATGCTTATTACACAAATTTCTTGTGGTGATGAGAAATTGATGTCAGAGCTATCTAAGAATATAGGTGATATATGGTTGATGTCATTAGTTGCCAATACTGGAACTCAATGCGACCCATATTTAAGGACACTTTTTGCAAAAAAATCACTACTTGAATTTGCTGTTTATTACAATAGAAATTTGGTAGATACGAATACTATAAGAGGAAAGCTATCTGGTGGCGAATTTAAGGATTTAGAAAGAAAATATAAATCAAGCGGGAAAAGAACTAGCATATCGGAAGGATGTGCTTGGAACTCTGCAACATCTTTCAGGCAAATGACGCGAGATAGTGATGCAAAAGACCATGCAGAAAGTCATTCAAAATCAGATTCAACATTAAACGAATGGAGTTCAACCACTGATAGAAGCAAGGCATGGTCAAATGGGTGGGCATATACATTTGAAACAGCTAGAAGCAACGTTGATGGCGATGGATATTCTATAAGCCTCTCTCAATCCGAAAGAAGGTCAAGCAACGCGGGTGGCACTGCCGGGATATTAGGATTGTCAGATTTTGATGTAACGAGATGGCAGGGATTTAAGTGGAGTGTTATTGTTGACCAAGTAAAAGCCGCGATGGAAGTTATATTGTTCGGCCAAATTCAATTTATTTGGGGCGAAGGTATAAAGTTCCCACAAGTTCCTCCGTTGTCATTCACAAATGGCGGCATTGCAATGGTTTCTTTATTACCAGACATGTTTGAAGGCGGGTATTCTATTTCTTACACTAAAAATCCATGCGACATAGATTTCAGTAGAACCCCACCAGTTTGTAGAACTCTTGAACCATCTTTCTCACAAGGATATTCTGGAAGAGTTTCTTTGTCAATTGGCATTCCGTTTATTGGCGTTATCAGAACGTCTTGGTCTCTTGGAACGCAAGAAAGCCAGTCTCATACATGTTTTGGTGGATATTCAGAATTAAAATCAGAAAGCACATCTGATAGTCAATATACTGAGGTTTCATCTAATCTTTTAGAAGCAACTGCGGATGGGCACGATGAATCCCATTCAAGAACAGATGTTCATAGGCTAGGCGAGGGTCATAGAACAGCCAATTCATCTACTGATGCGGCTGGGGCGGGGAGTTCCAGAGCAAAAGGAAATTCAAGGGCTGGTAGCGATAGAAGCGGACATTCAGAAAAGGATTCTACGGCTCAGTCAACAACACAGTCAGATGGAACGATGACATTTTCTTATGGTCGAAACCAAGACCAAGAGACTATTGGCAAAAGCACTAAATCTTCTCAAATAGTAAAGAACCTTCTTTCTATGTATGAGGGCGTAACAAAAGAAATTGAAATGTATTTCAAAATGTCAATTGGCAGACAAGGGTATGCAGTTGGAAAAATGGTTACAAAAACGCCAGATGTTATATGTGCGGATATATTAAATAGATTAATAAAATCTTCCAGCAACCCTTGTACTTGCTCACCGAATTTTACTACTGGAACATTGTCAATAGAAACAACGTGTCCCACATGCAGGGCATAAAACACGTAACATGAAATATGTTATAATTAAATTGAAGCTAATGGATGGTGTCAAATGGCTTGCGCTCAGAACTTCCCCTTAACAGAGCTTTGCACTAAACGGTTCGGGAACCCGGTTAAAGGAAGTGCGGGGCGTGGAAATTATACCCCTTTTTACATTGTATTGCACAAACTATCGGTTGGGATGACCGATTGTGATTTGGAAATGCAAGTGGATATACCAAGCTCAACGGTATATCAATCAACCCCTAAATCTGTTCACTACTTAGTTAATGGCTATGGGGCGATACATCAATATGTTAAAACAAATGATGTAGCTTGGGGGTTTAATGGAATAGTTAATCCGTCTATATCTATTCCTAGTGGTATTACTTCTTCAAACATTGATAATATAGCAATACACATTGCTTGGACATCTGACGGGATGACCACTGAAGGCATAAGGGCTGTTCAAGAATTGGTCTGCTGTTTAGCACTGGAATACAATGTTCCACCAGACCTAGTTCATATTATCCCCGCTTATTACATTGACGATAGATATGTCAATCTTCAACATCTCCCGCTTGATTTTGTAGAATCGGTTTCAACCTGCGTAACAAACGGTGGGGTTAAACCACCTACTAATGAATTTGTTACAGTTCCGGGGCTGGTTTTACTAAAGCTAGAAGAATGTTGCAAGAAGAACAAAGAAGATATTTTAGCACTATCGGCCAGACTTGATGACTATGACGCATGGAAGCCAACGGTTGAAGCAAGGCTTGTAGATTTACAAGGCCAGATAGATACTTTGAATGGTTCTATTGGGGCAATATCATCTGCCATACCGATGATAAATTCAGCCATAGCAGGATTGACAACAACTATTAGTGACATAAAGGCATGTGTAAGGAAGATTTGCCCTGAGTTTTGTGATGATTTGTCATGCGATGACATTCATTATCAATTGAGTGGGATGCAATTGATAACGCCTCATCAACCAGTCAGGATAAACTTTCAAAACAAGATTTCGGATTCAATTCCCAATAGTGTAATTACTGGCTCATTGTGGACAGCACACTTAACATGCCCATGTGTCAGAAAAGTTACAGTGGTGGCAAGGCTTGCTCTTTCAAACTGGTGTGCAGGAAGAAAGGCATGGATTGATATGATTGATTGCAATGGAAGAACGAGAATATCCGAGTTTAAAAGTGGAGGGGAAATGAAGCCAGTAAACCTTCCAGTTGGAGAGGCAATTATTCCAGCATCAAGTCTTTGCGATGTTTACTTTGAGCTAGGCACAAATGATACATCTGTTAAGTATATAGATTTTGCTGACGTTCAAATGATTTGCCAATAAAGGGTTGTTATGAAAGAAGATGCTATTGATTTGTTAAACGAATTAAAAGAAAAGCTGGAAAAGTTAGCTTCCGATGTGAGGCCCAATGCCTCAAATATACAAACAGCCGATTTGGGTGCTTATGTTAAATATAGAAATGCGTTGGAATCAATGCAAGTTGTAATCGGCCTAATCAACGAAGGAAAAATTAGTTTTAGTTAGCCCTATTCAGGGAACACAAATAAGGTGACACAAATGTCAAATCTACCAATTACTCAAATACCTGCCAACCCAGCCAATTTTGCTGTTGGGCGTGGCTCATGTAGCCCTCTTGCAATTTATTTGCATCAAACAACTCTAACTGTCACACAGTTAGATGCTTCATCTTGTAGAAAGAAACGCGCTGGAAGTGCGGATGCGAGCTTTCATTTTGGAGTTGATGGCTCAGTTGTTCATCAGTATGTTAATATTAATGATACTGCGTTTACATTTGGCACAATTCCGGCATCGCCAGCAGTTCCGGGTAAACCGCCTACATGCACAGATGACCAGTCAACAATTAATATCGCATTAAGCACGCCTCCGATTTATGCCGACATTAACATGGACAATTGCCCAACATCAATTGTGTATACATCGTTAATGCAAGAGACTCTCGCTAAATTGCTTTGTAATTTGTCAAAAGAAACTGGATTGCCATTAGACGCAGTTACAGTTTTATTGAACACAACTGAATTGCCAGACTTCCCACTAGCAGATGTATTGGCTCTAGCAAATGCTTGTTTGAATGCACCCCCTTACTTCCCACCGCCATGCGAGTGTGGAGCAAATGCTTGTGTAGTTCCTCCAGCCGTTGCAACTGATACATTGACTGGTTTTGTTGTAGCAGTTAATACAGAGGCTGGTGTTTGCGCGACAAGAATTTTATCTCTTGGAGACCCAGTAGCGGCCTGCACTGAAGCCCCAGAAGCTGTAGCCCTTACTCCAACTGGTTGGAAGCCAGTAAGACAGTCTTGGAGAGTTGTTGAAACAACTGGCGGCGCATTCAGCCCAGACGATTACGATATGGTCGTTGTAACCGCCCCGGCCACTATTGTTATAAACAACCCAACTTGCAACACAGCAAACATTGAAGTCAAGAATGCCACGACTGGCGTTGTAAATATTATATTTAACGCTATGAATCTTAATGGCGGGGCGGCTGGAATTGTATTGAACGGAACAAATGCTTTGGCAACTGGCGATGGAGAGAGCGTTGAATTATTGTTTGTTAATGGCAAATACTACGCTCATTAATAATGAATACATTAGTTTCAAAACCCCCAGCTACTTGGATTGGTTCTGAAAACTACGGCGTTCCGAAAGGAAGTTGTTGTAGGGGAACTTACTATCCAAGAGCTATTATGTTGCACTGCGGCATGACGCTGGTGGAACAGGATGGGATGGCATGTAAAGAAATGACCTTTAAGGGCATTAAACAGGCCCACGCCAGTTTGCACTATGTTGTTGGAAATGCAGGAATACATGAATATGTAAAGCCAGACGATATTGCGTGGGCAATAAGTGATACTGTTGGCAGACCTATTGATTATAATAGGTTTGCCAGTTGGCCTCCATTCCAAGCATATCCAAACGTGCCGCCATATTTCTATACAGTTGATATTGGAATAGAGCAGGCGCAGAACATTTTGGATTGCAAGAAATGTGATAAGCCCGTTGCTTTAGCAGACGCAAGATATACGTATCTTGTTAGGCTTATCAAATGGCTTGCTCAGAAATATAACATTCCAATAAACAAAAATTGGATAAACTTTCACCAGAACCTAGATGCTTTTGGCGAGGGCGAATGCGTTTGCTACGATATTGACCAGCTTATCCAAGACGTATTAGATTACGAAGACCCTTGCGACAATGCAATGCCGCCAGCCGAGGAAGGGCTTGTTTACAGTGTTTTGGGTGGAAGCCCAGATTGTTGTCTCGTTAAAGAATCATTTACATCATTCACTAAGCGCGGGCTAATCGCTCTTGCCTCCGATATTACAAATCACGGAGTTGCGGGAACATTACCAGTAAGATTCTTGGGCGATGATGGAAAGTGGTATTTGGTTTCTGATTTAATTGCGGCGGCAAACATTTAATCATTTATCTGAGAATAAATGAAAGGATAAGATAAAATATGACTTGTATACCTATTACATGTGATGACATACTAGCTCCTCACATGGGAGATATTAAATTTATTTCTGGAAAAGATGCCGAGTGCAATGACATCTATCAGAAACCAAAAGACTTGATTTGTGGTGCGTTTAACGACACGCCAGCTACGGAGTTTGGCGTTCCAACCGTATCCGCATTCATAGACCCATTTACATGCACTACAAAGTTATTGCCAGATGTAACAAAGATTTCAACATATAGCGTTGCATCTGTTAATACGGCTAATAAAAACAGCGTCCAAATTCTACCGAATGGGGATGTTTACTTTGTTGATTCATTTGGTGTGGCAACACTAATTGACCACAAATGTTGTCTAGACGTTATTCCAACTGTTTTGCCAGCACTTGATACTTCATTACATGAGACAGTTCAGCTTCTTGCAAATGGAACAAAGTGGATTGTTGATGACACAGGCGATGCGATGCAGATAAACGGGGTTGTAGCGGATAATGTTACAATTACTGGAAACGGAACGTCTGCGTCTCCGCTTGTTGCTAAGATACCTGCGGTTACAAGCGGGGCTGGTGTTCCTCCAAATATTGCTGGAAACCCTGTTGTATGGACTGATACAGCGACTGGCGATGTTTATTACAGAGATGTAACTGGAACAGTGGTAAGGATTGAACATCCGTTATCATGCGAAGAAGTTCAGGATTGTTTGGCAACTGCATTCCCATTCTTAACATACGATGATGCTGGCAATAGATTTATATTTACGGCAGGAGTAAATGGACAGGTGTGGACAACCGTTGGAGGGGTTTCACAATGGGCAGCACTACCTGCTGAAGTTCCTCTAACTGTTGTTGACACTGCCAGCGTTGATTTAACTGCCAGCGGCACAATTGGACACACACTTCAAGCAAATGTTAAAGTTTCAGGGGTGGCAGGAAACCAAGCCTCTATAAATGCGGACGGAATTTATGTTCCAACTCCGGCGATTCAGCCAGAAACGCCATTAACAGTTGTAGACACTTCTAGTGTTGACTTGACCGCAAGCGGAACGGACAATCACACGTTACAAGCGACTGTTAAAGTCTCTGCTACCGCGGGCAACAAAACTGTTGTCAATGCGGACGGAATTTACACGCCAGAAACCCCGTTGACCGTTGTTGATACGGCCTCAGTTGATTTGACTGCAAGCGGCACTGATAGCCACACGTTACAAGCGGCTGTAAAAATATCTGGTGTAGCTGGAAACCAAGTAGTTGTCAATGCGGACGGAATTTACGTCCCAATGGCGGCTGTTGTAAATGTTTGCTCTAGTTTACAGGCGTTCCCCAATGGTGGAACATTAGCGGCTGGTGACATGGTTGTTGTACCCGGCTCTGGCGCGAATGCCTGTCAATTAAAATCATTTCCAGCTATTGCGGGTGATAACTGGGGCAGTCAGACTGTTCAACATGATGGAACACTAAGTGGAAACGGAACGGCGGCAAGCCCACTTGCGGTTATCCCTTGCGCCGTTGTTCAGGGTGTTGCTAACTCCGCAACAACTGTTCAAACTGGCGATAGAGTTATTGTTAAAACAGCGGCGGGTTGTGAAGCTAGACCGATGCCAGCGGCGGCGGGAGTTGCGAATGATTGTACTCTTGTAAACAGTGCTGGAACATTGGGTGTAAATAGTTCTATACTAATGGCCGGAAGCACTTTGACAATCGGCTCTGCCAGAGCATCTGTTCTTAACAGTAATCCAATTACTGCCAATTCAGTAATGAGTAACGTTGTTTCTGCTAATATCTCTAATGCTTCTGCGTGTAGAGGCGGCACTGTTAAAGTTGATGTTAGCTTTGGATTCTGGGGACAGCAAATACCAACTGATATTGGGTTTGTTCAAGCAGCAAACTTCCAAGTAAACGTAAACGGCGGTGGATGGTTTACAGCATCTTCAATGTTAGGTAGTGAAGGAAAAGACAGGTATGTTGGAGCGGGCGATGCTTCAGATATGGGGCAGGATGGAACAACTGTTTCATTTATAGTGAACGTTCCTGCGGGCGGCTCTACAAACATTCAAGCTAGGATAGTGACTTTGGTTGACGCAAATGTTTCATATTGCGAAGACCCGATTATCTCTTGGTTTGGATTGGCTCTTTAAGACTTTACGGCCAATTTTATTCACAACTTAATATGAATAAAATTGGCCGTTTTTTATAAACACATGATTTGTGTCACATTCTTAGTAATGAATACATACTTAAGCGAGACATCAATAACACTTCCCCCTCCTATTACAGAAGGGTACAAAAAAGGAATTACTGCAAGGCTTCCGGCTGGCGTTACTTGCACTGGTGTCACGAGAGGAAATCCAGAAATAACGGAAGGCATACCAGCGCAATCCGTGACAAACGGTTGGTTTACAATAAATGCGTTAAAAGTTGGAGAGAGTGATATTTCATTCATGTTCTCTAATGGGGTTAAAGAAGTAATTCATGTTGTTGTAAAAGAGCCATCACAGCCACAAACAGAAGCCACGTTTACAGTTCCAAAAACTGCGAATAAAGTAATTCTTATCATAGAGAGATAAATATGGCAATAAGTAATCCGCGTTTGCGCATAATGGCAATGGATGACAACCATCTGCTTGAAACGCGAAATAACGTTACCACATCGTTAAAACAAATAAATAAGACGGGAACGGTAATTTCTCAACAAACGCCGCCAGAAACGAGCAATGACGCTCAAATGGCATTACAAGGCGCGATGATAAAAGACCCGTTCACAGACCCGTCAACTGGAACAGTATATCAATATCGTTTATATGCTTTACTAGGGCCGTATGCTGGAACATGTTGTCATTATCGTGCAGTCGCGCTTTATTTGACAAATGACGGCCAGAATTTTGTGCGGCCAATTCTAAATCAAGTTGAATTTCCTTGCGGGAGTGGAGATAAACTAAACAACATTGTCCATCTTGGGCCGGGCTTGCCATTTAAAGTAAACGGCACATATTACATGAGCTATTCATCTTATGGGCCATGCAATGAACCTAACCAGTATCTATCATCTCCCGATGGAGTTACAAATTGGGCACCTGGGTTATCAGAATCTATTGATTTTTCAGATATTCTTTATTTGGATGGAACGCACAAGGTTTATCGCGCACCGGACAATGGACAGTTGCTTTTAGCAACACGTGGGTGGTATGCCGCTGGCGAGTATGTATCTCCACCGCCCAATGTAGATTTTGGACGTTTTGCGGCATGGTTGCCGGTGCCAAATTTCCCCGCCAATTCGCCTTGGCCGCCCGCTGGCTGGACAAATTATGAGGCTAATACAAGAAATTGGCCCAAGCCTCAAGCACATCCAGCTACAATAAACGGGATTGATTGGGCGAATGTAATAATGGATTCGCCGAACTTTTCTACAATTGATATTTATACAACAAGCGCATTTAATCTAAATGATGAGTTGGATGCAGAGGCCGAGCCAATAGTTTTATCCGTAAACACTGGATATAAGTATAACGATTGCAAGCACTTTGCTTATTTCTCTTATGCGAGAGATGGAAGAAAGTTTAATCAAAGAACCGAAGCCCCATTTTATCAGTGTGGAACATACGGCGTTGACCCGGATGGGGCGTATTTCTTTGACAATATCGGAGCAATAAGAAGCGGCGATAAATATATTCACACATGGGGTGCAGCAAAATATGGTGGCAAGCCCGGATGCCCGGCATTAGGATATGTTGCTGGAAGTCAATCAATTCAAGCAGGATATGTAAAACTAGACAGATATATTGCCAATATATTTTCTAATGGAAATTCAAGAACAGTTGCTATAACAATTCCGAATGATGGCAATGGAAGCGCGTTGCATGTAAATGTTGAACCATTTGGGGCAGGGGCTTACTTAAAAGCTCAGATTGAGGATACGCTTGGAAATGTTATATCTGGATTTGGTTTAGCTGATTGTATTGGCGTAACAACGGATGAAGTTCTTAATGGTGTTATTCGCTGGAATAATACAACATTGAAAACACTTGCGGGGCAAACTGTAAAAATACACTTCTATGGAAATAATGTCAATTTTTATAGCACTTGGTTGCAAGCAGACAATATAACCGCGAGCTATGCCAATCTATCGGTTGGAATTGGACAGACTGTAAACAAAACACCAGACATAGTAACCAGCAGCGCATTAGTAAGTGCTAATATTGTTTCTGGAAGTTTACCTGCTGGAATAACATTAAATTCAACCACGGGCGTTTTAAGTGGAACCGCAACAACTCTTGGAAGTGGAACGGCGACTATCAGATTTATTAGTTATGGAAGTCAGGTTGACACTGTTTTGACGTGGGATGTTAGCACGGCTTCATGCTATCCTCCGACATTCTCGCTTCCAGCCCTCATAATTGGCAGTGTGGGAAGCCCAATCAGTGTTACTCCAAGCGGGGTGACAAACTCGCCTGATTTTTCTTTTGATTTACTGAACGCAGGATTAACACTAAATGCGTCTACGGGCCAAATAAGCGGAACGCCTGTTGTTGCCGGAACAGTGGCAGTAAATGTAACCGCCACAAACTCTTGCGGAACTGTTTCGCATTTAGTTAATATAAGAATAACCGATAACTCAGTATCTGTTCCTTCCGTTATTCCAGAAATAATGTTTGGGAATGGTTATGTTACGTTTATTACTACAAATCCAAGCCCGACATTCACATCTGATACGGCCTCTACAACATATTCGTTAATAGATAGTTTTATGGTTTCAACTGGAATTTATCAGCATACAATATATGTAACAGGCTCAACTACATCAAGCGTCTGCTTGAGTTAAGAGGGGCGAAAGCTCCTCTTTTTATTTTATGGCTCAGTGTGTTTATTTATATCCATCGTCAGACAACAATCGGGCAACAATTAGCGGGCATATTTGGGAAGATATTTCAAATATAGACGGAGTTTATGCTGATGGCGTTGACGTTAATGTTGCGGGTGTAATTGTCAACATAGATGACAGGGCTGGCAATCTATATACGGCTGTAACAAACTCTAACGGAATATACACAGTTGATGTATTAAAAGACAGAGAATACTTAGTAACGTATGTGCGACCAGCGGGATTAGGGCCAAGCGTAAATGCGACCATTGATACTTCAAACGCCAGTATTGGAATGAATCATGCTAATGGGCTTCCTGTTTACATGGCAACCAGCAATAGAAACATAGATTTTGCGCTACAAAGGCTTCAAACGATAATGGATGCGCCTCCGTGTGCAACTCCAATTATTAGTTATTCAATAAATAGCTATGATATTACGCAGTTATCAACGGTAAATATAACGCCAATAGTCTTAACTGGCTTTCCTCTCTCAATAAGTGGAGAGGGGTTTCCAACGGGCGTGACAATAGATGCCTCAACTGGAATAATAACGGGCAATCCAACAATTCCGGGCGTTTATAACTCTCAAATAGTCGTAACAAACTTTTGTGGGCAGTTTAAGCATCCAATAACATTTAATATCATTGAAGTTTGTCACCCGCCAGCATCTTATTATCACCACGGATATGACATTAATAGAAATGATATAATTAATATAGATGTTGTTTCTGGCGGCACTATGCCAATTACGTATACATCAACAACGCTACCCAGTGGGATGTTTGTTGATAGCGCAACTGGTCACATTTCCGGCTCTCCGCAAATAACAGGAAGTTTTACTTCAACAATTATAGCCACAAACTCATGCGGCCAAGAAGAAATAATTGTTTATTTTAATGTATTGCCGTCCGAGAATGACTGCACTACAAACGAGGCATATCCAGACCTTGCAATAGTTGAAGATGGGAAATCTGTAATTTTTACATTTGTGAATAATATCCCAAATCCAACATTTCAATCATCATGCTCTGATTCAATAATCACATTACAAGGGAGTAATCAATTATCTGATGGATGTTGGGTTCATACAGTATCTGTTAAAGGGATTAACAATACAAGCGGGAAAGAAGAATGCACGATTTGTTTAGTTGAGAAGAATAAATGCGTATCTTTAGTTATAGCTTGCAAGGCCAAGAAATGCGGCAAAAGGATAAAGTTGACACGAGATGAAATCAATGCCAGCTTTTTTAGGGATAAGTGTATAGGAGTAATATAATGCAAACATTTAATTTAAGCACAATGGACGTTGTAATGGCCGTTCTAGGCATATTTACATCTTTAGCTTTTGGTTTAGTACCACAGCTAAAGGCATGGTTTGATGCAGGTGACGGCGCAAGAAGGTCAGCAGTGATGTTGGCATTTTCACTGCTTGCTGGACTTGTTGTTGTTCTATCAAGCTGCGTATTTCACTTGACATTCGTGGAATGCACATCTAACGGGGTTCAACTTTTTATACAGTCATTTGTAGCGTTCTTGGTCGCTAACCAAACAACATTCTTGATGGCAGAACCTTTATACAAGAAAAATGTATAGATTACTAAACCAACAAACATTGCCGTGTGGCAATGAGAAAATGAATAACACAACAAGCACCATAAAGTATTATGGGTGTCTTGTTACTTGCTTTGCCATGTTGTCAGATATTGGTATCTGTGAAATGAATAAGAGCATGGCAATGAACGGGGAATTTCAGACCGGGGATTGCCCCGCTTGTGCTGCAACATTTAATATAAAAGGATTAAATGTTGACTTCTCTGAAGCAAGCGTCTTATATCCAAATGAGAATGTTCCTGTAAACAAGCTAATCTCTCATCTTAAGAATGGAAACCCAGCCATTATTAGAGTTGATTTTGCCCCTGATGCTGAAAGACAGTGGCATTACGTTCTAGCGACTGACACGGACGGAACTAATATTTTCATAAACGACCCTTGGACTGGGACGCGAGAGAAACTAACAAAGTATGGAACTACTAACGAAAGAGCAATCTACCAAATAATTTATTATTTGGAAAAAGTAGACGCGCCACAGCAAGAAATGGTCACGACTGATAACTTATTTATCAGAGATGTTCCATTGACAGGAAATAAATTAGGGCTTATTCCAAAGGGCAAGTCTGTAACAGTTCTTGCAAAGAATAATGGGTGGGCTTCGGTAAAAATAAATAGAAGTGTAAATGAAACGCCAATAAGCTCATCCATTGGATATATGAGCTTAGATTATCTAAAAAATATATCCCCGCCAGAGCCGCCAGTTGTTGACACGCCCAAACAAAAGCTGGGCGTTCACTGCATCTCAGATTATACAGCGGCTAATTTTGCGGCTGAGAATGGATGTTCAATCATTACAGTCTTAGACAATAAAGATTCGGCCAGAAACTTAAAAAATAGATACCCGAATACAGATGTTATTTACAGAGCATGGATTAACTTCAACCCAAGTGTTGAACAAACTATAAATGCACTAGCCATTGCGCCAAATGACCCTCCGTTTATTTTTGTTGGAAGAAATGAAAATGATAATGGCATTAACGATGATTATGACGGATTGAGACAACGAGCAGAATATGACAGGGAAGTTGCCCTAGCAGTTAAAAGATTAAGCCCAAATAGCTCATATCTTGCTGGAAGTTTCTCTAGGGGTTCTGTTGATATTACAAATCCAAGAATTGTAGAGGCTCTTAAAGGGTTTTATGCGCCCTTGTATAATAACGGATTATTTGGATGGGATTGGCACAATTACACCAAGAATACACAATTAGGTTCAATTGATTCAAAGTGGTTTGAGACAAGATATGAATGGTTATTCACTATTTGCGGCTTCAATCCAAATATAAAGAATGTTTGGGCTAGTGAGACTGGCGTAGATATTGACGGAGTTGGTGGATTTAATCAATTAGATTGGACAGACGCACAGTTTGAGAACTGGATTATTTACTACAACGCCTTGGTATCAAAGCCGTTAATCATAAATGGAAAAACTTATTCATCACCATATAGAGCGGGAACTATATATCAATATGGCGAGAATACATCGTGGAAGGGATACGATACAAGACGTTATACCAGCGTCTTGAAAAAATATTGGGGTTAAAACTATGGATTCATCATTGCAGGCCGCGCTTATTAGCGCAATCGTTACTACTATCGTTGGCATAACAGGGCTTATATCCCCATTGGGAAAAACAATTATAACAAGAATCTCTGACAGAAATAACAACATATCAAAAAAAGAGGCTGCTCTAATGGAGCAAGAAACCAAGAAACAAGATTCTGAAATAAAAAAACAAGATAGTGATTCAAAACTCCTAGATAATGTTATAATACAGATGTTAGAAGACATAAAATTGTTAAGACAACAATTAAATGACTGTTATTCTGGATG
>Ga0154020_10001102_pt1 | contig 33412 bp, 25 predicted proteins | sample Klosneuvirus_201_FD_109709 | JGI IMG/M metagenome (GOLD analysis project Ga0154020, IMG submission 109709) | Active sludge microbial communities from wastewater, Klosterneuburg, Austria - Klosneuvirus_20160825_MG | ecosystem: Engineered > WWTP > Aerobic digester > Activated sludge | place...
CGGTGCCCGACCCGTCACCGCCACACCCGAAGAAGGCGAGGACGCACAGGCCGACGCCACCCACACCCAGACCAAGCCAAGTCGAAGCGCGCATGCGTTCCTCCGTAGCGAGAAACATACCGTTGCGGTGAAGAACCTGCGTGCGATTCTGATGGTTTCGCCGCGACGTGGTGCGTCAGTCGAGCAGGTCGACGACGCGGCAGTGCTTGGTCGCCGGATCGCACGTGGCCGCGATGCCGGGCGGTGGCTTGGTCAGGCACCGCGAGCAGACCTCGTCGCCCACGCACACCTCGGCGCGCCAGCTCGGGATCGCCTTGGTGTTGATGGCGATGATCTGATCGCGCGTGGGTGCACACTCGTCGCAGCAGCCGCTCGAGCGAAGGACGCAGTCGGCGTCGGTCTCGCACGCGGACACCGGCTCGGTGCGCACGTCGATCGCGGTGCACCTGCCCGCGGGCGCGCCCCCACCGCCACCGCCACCGCCGAACCGACAGACGGCCTGGATGCTGTCGTCGAGCTTCATGACCGCGCAGCCGGGGCAGGGGGGCGGGGTCGGACCGCACGTGAGCGATCGATCGATCGCGACCTTGTCCTTGCGGACCGCCTTGGTGTCGCCCAGCGTCGGCGAGCTGCACGTGCCGCAACACGTGATGGGCGTCACCGCGCATTGACCAGCCCCCGTGCAGAACGTGAGATCGACACCGACGTCGATCGCGGTGTCGCTGGTCGGCGTGTCGCTCCCTCCATCGGTTCCGCCGTCGTCGGGGTTGGTCTCGGAGGTCTTGGCGCCACAACCGACGAGAAACGCGAGGGCGAGGACGAGGGTACGCATGGCACATGGCTCAGCAACGACTGGGCCAGCCCGACGCAAGCGGAAACTGGGGAATTTGTGAGTGTGCCGCGTGTGCCAGTGGCATTCGGCCGCGGCACCGCTGGCCGGCCCGATGGCCGATGCCGGGCGTGTGCGCTATTCGCGCAACCGCGGGTCGGCACGTGTCGACCACGGGGGAAAGCCAATGCGTCCGCTGTCGTGTCTGCTGCTGTGTCTCGCGCTCGCGCCTTCGGTCGCCTTCGCCGCCGCGCCCAAGGGCGCCCCTCCTGGCTACGAGGCGAAGTACAAGGAGGTGCTCGAAGCAGAGAAGGGCGAGGAGTACGAGAAGGCGCTCACGCTGCTCGACCAGATCCCCGAGGGGAAGCAGAACGTGTACACGCGCCTCAAGCGCGCCGGTCTGCTCGTGCGGCTCGGCAAGTTCGTCGAGGCCGAGGTGATCCTCTCGGTGCTCGTGAAGGACCCGGCGGCCGACGCGCTGCGGGCGACGGCGCAGGGCGACCTCGACGACATCCGCGCGCGCATGCCCAAGCTCACGGTGCGCATGGCCACCTCGAGTCCACAGGACGCGTGGGTCACGCTCGACGGCAAGCCGATCGGCCCACCGGTCACCGTGCCGCTCAACCCCGGCGCGCACCTGGTGGTGGCATCGCGAGGCGGGAAGGAGATCTTCAAGCAGAAGATCACGCTGCAGGACTCGCAGGCGCTGGAGGTGGAGATCGACACGTCGGTCGCGCCACCGGCACAGCCGATCGCGAACGTGTCGGTGCCCACGCCTGCACCCGCTCCGGCACCGGCGCCCAAGCCAGTCGACGATCCGCCCTCCAGCGGCGCGCGACGCGCGGTGATCCCGTTCGTGATCGGTGGCGTGTTCACCGTCGTGGCCGTCGGGTCGTACTTCTTCATGACCTCGGCGCAGTCGTCGGTGGAGAAGAACTGCGCGGCGCAGAAGGGCTTCGGGTGCGACGAGAGCGCGGCCGGCGCCGGCGCGGTGACCGCGTGGCGCACGACCGGGTTCGTGAGCGCGGGCGTCGCCCTCGTGGCGATCGGCACCGGGTTCATCCTGTGGGGCACGGCGGACAGCGGGAAGAAGTCGGCGATGGCCACGCCGCTGGTCGGCAACGGGACGTACGGGCTCGCCCTCCAGGGGAGGTTCTGAACATGCGAGCGACGATCTTGGGTGTGATGGGCCTGCTCGGTTGCGGCACCTCGGAGTATGCGGCGGAGTGCGATCTCCATCCCGAGCGCTGCTGCGACATCCGGCCCTCTTCGCCGGTGTGTGCCGACAGTGGTGATGCTGGTGAGGTCGGCGAGACGGGCTGCGCGGGGCCCACGTCGGAGGCGTGCGGCAAGTGCGGGACGCGCAAGCGCGCGTGCCAGCCAGACGGCACGTTCGGCGCGTGGGGCGCGTGCGAAGCCGAGGGGGAGTGCGCGGCGGGGACGACGGAGGCCGTCTCGACACCCGCGTGCGACAAGGCGCTCGAGAAGCGTTCGCGTACGTGTTCCGCCACGTGCAGCTGGGGCGCCACGGTGTGCGCGATGCCGAAGGGGTGGTCGAAGATGGCCGACCCTCCCGCAGGGTTCGCGGGGCGCTGGCGTGCTGCACAGACCTGGACCGATACCGAGTACTTCGTGTGGGGTGGCTCGAACGGGGGCGGCGACGCCTACTACTCCGACGGTGCGCGCTGGAATCTCAAGACCAACACCTGGAAGCCGATCGCGAAGGCTCCGACGGAGCTCGCGGGGCGCGTCGGTGCTTCGGCCGTCGCCACCGGTGTCGACGTGATTGTGTGGGGTGGGCAGACCATCAGCGGCTCACCGGCCACGCGGAACACGGGAGCTCGCTACGTCGCCGTCCGCGACGAGTGGGTGTCGATGGCGGTGAGTCCACTGAAGCCGCGCCACAGCCATGCCGCAGCTTGGACTGGAAGCAAGATGATCGTCTGGGGCGGTCACAGTGGAGTTGCCTCGGACATGCTCGCGGATGGTGCCATCTACGATCCAGGCACGGATGCCTGGTCGACGTTGCCGGCTGCGCCGATCGATGGTCGCAGCGCTCCCGCGGCGACGTGGACGGGGGAGGAGTTCATCGTCTTTGGTGGCACGATCGGCGAGATCACGGGTGCCCGTGATGGCGCGGCCTTCAATCCGACGACGGGTCTCTGGCGAAAGATCGAGCCGTACTCGGGCCCGATTCGCGATCTGCCGGGCGTCACGGTGGGTCCGAAGAGCGTGTTCGTCTTCGGCGGTTTCACGCTGAGCGGTTCGCTCGAACTCCAGAACGACGGCGCTTGGTGGGATCAGGCGTCGGGCTGGGCGCCGGTGACGGCCCTCGATGGCGCCCTTCTCTCTCCACCAGCGCGAGTGCTGCCAGCCGCCTGGTGCCGAGGCGATCGCTGCTGGACGTGGTCCGGTTGCAACGACGGGAAGACCGGCAAGCTCGACAAGCTCGCACCCGCAGCGAGTGGCGCAGTGTTCGAACGAACCAGCGGGAAGTGGTCGCCCATGTCGAAAGACAACGAGCCCGCAGCGCGCGCGGTCGGGTCCGTGATCGACACGAAGGACTTCGTGGTGGTGTGGGGCGGCTGGGATTGTGCCGCAGCCGCCCTCGGGACAGGTGGAGTCTTCGTGCCCTGAACGCTCGCTAGAGGGCGAGCGTGGGCCCCGACGCGCCGGTCGGACCGGCCGTGCCGGTCACGCCGAAGCTCGTGCCCCCGAGCCCGCCGGCCCCGCCGCCGCCGTTGACGCAGGAGTTCTTGCCGAGGCCGACGGAGAACGTGACCGTTGCGCTGGCGCTGCTCGCGACGCAGACACTCGGTCCACCAGCGCCACCCGCGCCAGGACCACCATTGCCGCCGGCCGCACCTGCACCACCCGCGCCGCCACCACCGGCGTTGCCGGTCAGACCCACACCAATGATCGTCCCGCCGATCTCGCCCGCGCCGCCGGAGCCGCCGACGTTGCCGGACCCACCACCGCCGCCACCCTTGCCATTGCCACCCCGACCGCCCTTGCCGACGGTGATGTCACAGAGGTCGACGACGAGCGTTCCGCCCGCTGCCGTGATGGCGATGCTGCCACCACCGCCGAGACCACCTCCGCCGCCCGTTCCCCCGCAGCCACCGTTGCCGCCAGCGCCACCTCCGCCGCCGCGTAGATCGGAGGTGCCGATGCAGCCGCCGCCGAAGCTGCCCTTGCCCCGGCCGCCTCCGCCGCCGCCGCCACCGCCTGACCCACCCGCGCCGCCATCGGTTCCCTTCGGCGCGACGGCGGGCGTGTAGAGCCCGGCGGACGTCAGGCTTCCATTGACTGCGCTGACACCACCAGGGCTTCCGTTCGAGCCAGGCAGGACAACGGTTCCGCCCCCGGTCCCTGTCGCAGCGGTGCTGTAGCAAGCACCACTGCCCGAGGTACCGCCACTCCCGGGTCCCCCGCTGCCAGCCGTGCCGCCAGTACCGTCACCACCCTTGCCCGTCCCGAGCCCGCCATTGCCGCCACCACCGCCCGTCGCTCCACAGGGCGAGACGGTGGGATCGGTCGAGCCGCCGCTGCTCACGTTCCACGCCTTGCCATCGGGACCCTTGGCGCCATCGGAACCCTTGCTGCCTCCAACGCCGTCGTCACCATCCGTGCCGGTTGCGACCGTGATCTTGTTGTAGCGGACGTAGAACGTCGCGCTGCCGCCGCCGAGCCGCACGCCGTACGCGCTGGCTCCGAGGCCAGTCGGCGTGGTCGCCGAAAGCGTCAGCCCTTCGAGGTGTGTCTCCGCGTCGACGCTCGGCGCGTAGACCACCGTGCCCGCATTCACCAACGTGGACGTGGCCGCGGCCGAGCGCTTGAACTTGAACGTGGAATCGCTCTCGTCGAACCCGCCGTACAGCGAAATCCCGCTCTCCATCTGCACGAGGCCGGTGTAGGTGCCGCCGCCGAGACACACCGCCGGCACGCCCGTGGCCTTCGCCTTGGCGATCGCGGCCGTGATCGTCTTCATCGGCTTCACGCGGGTGCCCGAGTTCGAGTCGTCGCCCGCCGTGCTCGGGGTCACGTAGATGCACTTCTCCACCACGCCGTCGCTGCCGTCGCAGTTGTCGTCCGTGAACTTGTCGTCGATCGGGTCCGTGGTGCCCTTCTTCACGCAGGCGTATTCGCAGCCGCACTCGCCGGTCAGCGGGTCGCCGTCGATGTCCCACTTCCCCACGGGACAGCCCGCGGCGCAGGTGCTGCCGTCGCCGCCGTCGCCGGTCTCCGCGACCGTGCCCGTGTCGCCGCCGTCGCCACCGTCCGTCGTCGTGCCGGTGTCGCCGCCGCCGTCCGTCGGAGTCCCCGTGTCCCCCGCGCCGGTGTCCCCACCGCCCGTGTCGTCCGTACTCCCGTCGGCCCCGCCGTCGCCAGGGATGATGTCGACGTCACCGGAGGAGCCGGTGGCGCAGGCGACGAAGCCGACCGAGCTGCAGACCACGGCGCCGAGCGCCACGAAGCGGAGAAAGGGGAAGCGTTGCATTCCTCCGATTGTGTACGAGCGACCCAGGCTTTCAAGCAAACGTTTCGTCGCCGTGCGTCAACCACATCCGCTCTAGCCCGCGTACACCTGGCCCAGGGCGCGAACCTCCGCGATCTTGGCCTCGAAACGGGTCCAGTCGTCCCGCTCGGCGATGGGGAGCCAGATCGCCTCCACCTCGTCGATGCGCATCGTGCAGGGATCCTTGCGCTGGAAATAGGGGTCCGCGAGGCGATCGGCGACCGGCTCGTAGGCGTCGAGGGCGTCGGTGAGGGGACCGGCCTCGCGGTAGATGCGCCCGCGAGGACCGTCGAACGCGCGCGCGGTGCTGGCCGGTCCGCCGAAGAAGTCGAAGCACAGCTCGTCCAGCCCCATCCGCGTGCGGTCGAGGAAGTCGAAGCACACCTCCACGAGCGCGAGGTCCTGGTCCGGGTCGCGCGAGCGCAGGCCGAGGCGGCCGATCCACGCCTTCGCGACGTGCGCCGAGAAGCGCGCCTCGAACCGCTGCAGCACTGGCTCGAGCGCGGCCATCGGCTCGAGCAGCGCCAGCGCGCGGGCGAGGCGCAGGAGGTTGTTCATCACGGCTTGCGGCTGTCGCGCGTAGCAGTAGAGCCCGCCGTGGTCGAAATACGCCGCGGTGAACGCCGGGTCGTACCGCGGCAAGAACCGCCACGGGCCGTAGTCGAAGCTCTCGCCGGTGACGTTCATGTTGTCGCTGTTGAGCACGCCGTGCACGAACCCGGCGACCATCCACTGGGCCGCGAGGCGCGCGCTCTCCTCGACCACGTGCGCGAGCAGCGCGACCGGCGCGACCGGCTCCGTGGGCTCCTTCACGTAGTGCGCGAGGCAGTGCTCGACGAGGCGACCGAGCGAGGCCTTGTCGTTCTCGTAGGCGAGCCGCTGGAACGTCCCGATGCGCACGTGCGAGTGCGAGAGGCGCACGAGGATCGAGGACCGGGTGGGCGAGGGCTCGTCGCCGCGGAACAGCTCCTCGCCCGTCTCGAACAGCGAGAAGGTCTTCGACGTGTAGACCCCGAGTGCCTCCAGCATCTCGGTCGCGAGCACCTCGCGTACGCCGCCCTTGAGCGTGAGGCGCCCGTCGCCGCCGCGCGACCACGGGGTCTGGCCGCTGCCCTTGGTGCCGAGGTCGAGGAGGCGATCCCGATCGTCCAGCAGCTGCGCGTGCAGGAACCCGCGGCCGTCGCCGAGCGCGGGGTTGTAGTTGTCGAACTGGTGCCCGTGGTAGCGGAGGGCGAGGGGCTTCTCGAGGCTGCCGTCGAGCGGCGCGAGGCGCGCGAGGTGTTTCTCGCGATCCACACCCCCGAGCCCCACGCGCTCCGCCCAGCGCGCGTTCCAGAACCGCTCCACGTGCAGGGGGAACCGCGCGGGCGTGACCTCGTCGTAGAACGCGGGGCCGAGCGCCGCGTGCGCCTTGCTCGGCCGGTACACTCAGGCCCCGACCAGGTAGTGCGCGCTCGCCGTCGCGATCGGCTTGTCGCGGTCCTCTTGCCAGGCGACGGCGCGCACGCTCGTCACCCGGCGGCCCTGCTTGGTGATGATCCCGGTGGCATGGGTATCGACGGCGCGCGCCGAGCGCAGGTAGTCGACGGTGACGTTGATGATCTTCGGCAGCACGAGCTGGTCGGCCTCGTAGAGCAGCTGGAACACGGCCGCCGACTCGACGAGCCCCCCGATCGTGCCGCCGTGCAGCGCGGGGATGGTCGCGTTGCCGACCAGCATCGGCGAGAACGTCATGGTGGTGATCAGCGACTCGCCCTCCCGCCGCACGGTGAGGCCGAGGAACCGCGCGTAGGGGATCGCGTCGACGAACGCCGAGAAATCTCCCCGCTCGCGGGCCGACTCGAGGATCTCCTTCAGGCTCATGTGCGGTGCCCCACCGACTTGCCCTTGGTCGAGAGCATGAACGTGGCCGCCGCCGAGGCGATCGGGTCGCTCGGGTCGTCGTGGTAGGCGACCGCGCGCACGAACGCGACGTTCTTGGTCTTGTGGTAGCACTCGGCGCGGGCGACGACGTCGCGGTCCGGCGTCGCCGGCTTGAGGTAGTCGATGCGCAGATCGAGGGTCGCGATCGGGGTCGGGTTGCCGAGGCGCAGGAACACCGAGGCGCCGCAGCAGGCGTCGACCAGGGTGGTGATCGCGCCGCCGTGCAGCACGCGCTTCTCGGGGTTGCCGATCAGGCGCTCGTTCCAGGGGAGGACCAGCACGGCCATGCCCGGCGCGCAGTCGATCATGCGCAGCCCGAGCTCCGCGTTGTGCGGGACCATCTGACGGAAGCCCTGGTCCATCAGGGCGAGCACGCGGTCGCGGTCGAACGCCGTCATCGGTCCGGCCCTATACACCGAAGGATGGCTTGACCGAAGGGGCCCGGACGCCCGACGCTAGCCGGGCCATGGACGACACCCTCCGCCGCAACGTCTGCCGACTCATCGCTGGCATCATCGTCTCCGACGACGACCTCGACGACGCCGAGGACAAGTTCATCGACCGGCTGCTCGCGCGGTTCGGCATCCCGCTCGACGAGCGCGACACCATCTTCCCGATCGTCGACCGCAGCGAGGCTTCGGACGCGGTCAAGGCCCTGCCCACCGACGTGCAGCAGGAGGCCTTCGACATCCTCGTCGAGGCCACCCTCGCCGACGGCAAGATCGCCCCCGAAGAGCGCGCGTACCTCGACACGGTCGCTGGCGCGATCGGCCTCTCGGCGTCCCAGGTCGACGCGAAGCTCGCCGCCCACAAGGCCTAGCCGGCCGCGATCCTCGCCACGGCTCGCGCGATCGCCGGCGCGAACGTGGCAGGATCTGGCAGCAAGCTCACGACCAGGAACCCCTCGCGGTCGAGGTCGTAGAACCACCCCGGTTGCACGAGCACGGAGGCCTCGGCGGCGAGGAGCTCGACCCACGCCGTGTCCTCGCGGGTGCGCGGAACCTCGAGGATCGCCGTCCACCCGCCGTCGCTGGGCAGCCTGCGCACCGGGCTCCCCGCGCAGGCGGCGTCGATGGCGCGCAGGTTCTCGGCGAGGCGCGCGCGGAGGCGCCCCTGCACCTCGTCGCGCAGCGCGAGCAGCTCCGGCAGCGCGCGCTGCACCGGGGTCGCCACCGACAGGTACGTGTCCGCGATCAGCTCGAGCCGCGCGAGGGCGTCGCGCACCTGCGCCTCCGGTCCGTCGACGATCGTCCACCCGAGCTTCAGCTGCGGGAGCGCGAGCACCTTCGAGAGGCCCGACAGCACGAACGTCGGCACGCGCCTCCGCCCGACGAAGCTCGGGAGCCGGTCCTCGCGCAGCGCGCCGTGCGGGTAGTCGGCGAACACCTCGTCGACCACCAGCGAGAGCCCGCGCGCCTCGCACAGCGCCTCGAGCGCGTCCGCGTCCGCGCGGCGCACGAACGTGCCGGTGGGGTTGTTGGGGTGCACGAGCAGGATCGCGCGCGTGCGGTCGTCGACGAGCGGCGCGATCGCCCCGACGTCCAGCCGGAAGTTCTCCTCGCGCACGAGCGGATAGGGCACGAGCCGCACGCCCTCGAGCCGCGCGAGCCACTCGAACAGCGGATAGCTCGGCTGCGGCACCAGCACCGCGTCGCCCGGATCCGCGAGCAGCTTGAAGAGCCACCCATAGGCCTCGCTCGTGCTCGCCGAGAGGATGACCCGCGAGGGATCCACCACGTGCCCCCGCCGCGCGAGATCGGCCGCGATCGCCGCGCGCGCGCTGGCTTCGCCCATCGGGTCCGGGGAGTACCCGGCGCCGCGCGGGTGGCCCAGCAAGGCCACCGCCTCGGGCGAGGCGAGCCCGCAGCGCGTGGGGTTCGACTCGGTGAGGTCGGCCGCCCCGGCCCGGCGCGCGTCGGCGAGCGTGCGGGACAGCGCGCTCTCGTCGAGCTCGAAGCGGGTGCGCGCGGAGAACGTCACCGCCCCTCCATAGCCCGAAAATTGCCCCCTGAGCCCGGAAGTGACACCGCGAAGGGGCGTAGCGCCGTAGCGGTGGCACGTAGGGCGAACAAAGCAAATTTAGCCGACCGGACGCCGCCCTGCTTACGATCCCCGGGTGCACTCCCGCCGCGCGTTCCTCGGCGCGGCCGCAGCCCTCTCCGCCGCGGCCCTGACCCGTCGCGCGCGCGGAGAGCCGTTCGACGGCGAGCTGTGCCACCCCGTCGATCCGCCGCCGTCGTCGACCTTCACCATGTGGGAGTACGACAAGTCGCCGTTCTACGGCGCGCCCTCGCGCGTGCTCGTCGCGACCCCCAAGGTGATCCCGCCCGAGGGGTTGCCGATGGTGATCCTGCTCCCCGGCGGCCACCACAACATGCAGGGCTACAAGACCGGCGTGTGGGGCTGGTGGGACGAGTACAAGCTCGGTCAGGCCGACACCGCGCTCCGCCGCGGCGGGCTCACCGACAAGGATTTCGAGCACCTCTCGCGCCCGAGCGACCTCGAGCGCATGAACGGCGCGCTCGCCGCCAAGCCCTACCGCGGCATGGTGATGATCACGCCCTGGGTCGTCGGCCGACAGCTGCAGCCAGGGCCACACGGCGCCATGGTCACCGAGTTCCTGCGCATGCTGGTCGCGCGGGCGCACAAGGAGCTGCCCGTCATCCCGACCCGCGCGGCGACCGGCGTCGGCGGCATGTCGTCGGGCGGCCTGTGGGCGATCTACTCGGGCTCGGCGTGCGCCGATCTCTTCTCCACCGTGGTGGGGATCCAGCCGTTCACCGAGGAGCTGCTCGACCCGCTCCGCGCCGCGGTCCTCGCGCGCTCGCAGCCGCAGCGCCTCCGGTTCCTGACCGCGAAGGACGACCACCAGCGCAAGCCCACCGAGGCCCTGTGCGCGGCGCTCGCCAAGGACGGCGTCCCGTTCGAGCTCGAGGTCTTCCGCGGCGCGCACAGCGCCGAGTTCGCCGCCGGCCCGGGCGCGCTCGACGCGCTGCTCACCTTCGACCGCGCGCTCCGCGGGGAGGGGCTCGACGGCTCCCACCCGTTGCCCTCGCGCGACGGTCTCGCGCTGCCCGCGCCGTTCGCCGACGATCCGCCGAAGCACCCGCCGCTCGCGGAACACGCCGCACGACCCACCGCTGGCTGGCCGCTCGCCGCGGTCGGCGCGGCCACCGCGGTCGGGGCCGCCGTGGCCCTCCGTCGGGTCTAGAAACGCCGCTCTTTCGTCGCGGGAGCGACAACGGAATGGGCGCGGCGCATCGCGTCGTGGCGCCGCGCTGGGACTCCGCCTAGCGTCGCGCGCGACCGGACTCCGCGGCAGACGCGGGGTCGCGGGCAAGGAGGCTCTTCGCATGACGACCGTCGGCGTTCCCAAGGAGATCAAGACCCGTGAGTATCGCGTCGGTATGACGCCGGCCGGGGTCCGTCAGCTCGTCTCGCGCGGCCACAAGGTGCTCGTCGAGAAGAGCGCGGGCGACGGCGCGCGCATCAACGACGCCGAGTACGTCAAGGCGGGTGCTTCCATCGTCAACACCGCGGCCGACGCCTGGGGCGCCGACATGGTGGTGAAGGTCAAGGAGCCGCTCCCGAGCGAGTTCGGCTTCTTCCGCAAGGACCTCCTCCTCTACACCTACCTCCACCTCGCGCCCGAGCCCGAGCTCACGCGTCAGCTCGTGAAGGCCGGCGTCGCGGGCGTCGCCTACGAGACCATCCAGCTCGAGGACGGCTCGCTCCCGCTGCTCCGCCCGATGAGCGAGGTCGCCGGTCGCATGGCCGTGCAGGTCGGCGCCACCTCGCTCGAGAAGGAGCGCGGCGGCAAGGGCGTGCTCCTCGGCGGCGTGCCCGGCACCCGTCGCGGTCGCGTCGTCATCCTCGGCGGCGGCGTCGTCGGCAAGAACGCCGCGCGCATCGCCATCGGCATGGGCGCGAGCGTCACCGTGCTCGACGTGCGCGGCGAGCAGATGGACTACCTCGAGGACGTGTTCGGCGCCGAGATCGAGACCCTCTACTCGAACCCGCAGAACATCGAAGAGGCCGTCATCCACGCCGACCTCGTCGTCGGCGCCGTGCTCGTCACGGGCGCCAAGGCCCCCACGCTCGTGAGCCGCGAGATGGTCGCCAAGATGGAGCCGGGCAGCGTCATCGTCGACGTCGCCGTCGACCAGGGCGGCTGCATCGAGACCTGCCGCCCCACCTCGCACGACCACCCGACCTACGAGGTCGACGGCGTCGTCCACTACTGCGTGCCGAACATGCCGGGCGCGGTCCCGCAGACCAGCACCTACGCGCTCACCAACACCACCATGCGCTACGCGGTGGAGCTCGCCGACAAGGGCGTGAAGGCCGCCGCGCGCGCGAGCAAGCCGCTCGCCCTCGGCATCAACACCCTCGACGGCCACGTCGTCTGCCAGCCGGTCGCCCAGGGCGTCGGCCTCGAGTACGTCGAGCTCTCGAAGCTGCTCTGAGCATCGCGCGCCGCCAGCGCGGCGGAACGGAGCCCCCTCACCCGAGACGGTGCAGGGGGCTTCCTTTTGCGAACAACGTATCGACCCTCCGGGTCACCGCCGGATCCTCGATCAGCGGCGCCGCGTGGTGGGGCTTCCGGCGCGCGTCGACCACGATCGACCCGTGGCACCCCCACGCCTTGTCGACCACGAACGCCTCGATGCCGCGCACGTCGCGCGCCGGGTCCGACCGCGTGAAGGTGACCCACAGGAGGTTCTCGAGCGACGCGCAGGCGAACGCCGCGTCGTCCACGAGCACCACCAGCGGGAACGCGTTGATCAACCCCCGCGCGTCGAACGCCGCGCAGAACCGCTCCGGATCGGCCTTCGCGGTCACCACCAGCACGCCGGGCAAGGCGACCCGCGCGTCCGTGAACCCGTCGGGCAGCGCGAGCGGCGGCACGGTGGTCGGCAGCGTGCGCCGCGCCGGCCCGGCGGCCGCGACGACCACCTTCGAGCCCTCGTTGAGCGCGCTCCCCGAGTAGTCGAGGGTGTCGATCGTCGTGTTGCAGACGAAGTGCAGGTCGCGCCGCGGATCGACCCGCGCGAGCACGTGCGCGAAGAACCCGGGGACGTCGTGCGGATCGAGGCCCGGCGCGTCGCCCTCCGCGGCGATGAACAGCCACTTGGCGAGCGACATCTGGCCCTGGCCGAGGATGGCGCTGGCCTGGGTGAGCAGCTCGGCCGGGCGCGAGAGCTTGGCGTAGGGCGTGTACCGCTCACTCCCGAGCGCGAGCAGGAGCGGGTGCACGCCCGCCGCGTCGACCGCGTGCACCGCGCGCACGCCGGGCAGCACGTCGGGCACGAGCGGGCCGGTCATCTCGTGGATGAGCGCGCCGAACGTGGTGTCCTCCTGTGGCGGGCGACCGACGACGGTGAACGGCCAGATGGCGTCGGGCCGGTGGGTCACCCGCGTGACGCGCAGGAAGGGGAAATCGTGCCGGTTCGAGTAGTAGCCGAGGTGATCGCCGAATGGCCCCTCGGGCTTCTGCGCGAAGGGATCGATCACGCCCTCGATGCAGAAGTCGGCGTCGGCGTGCACGTGCAGCGGGCCGCGGATCATGCGCGCGCTGCGGCGGTTCAGGAGCCCCGCGAAGGCGATCTCGGGCAGCCCCTCGGGCAGCGGCATCACCGCCGCCACGGTCATCGCCGGCGGTCCGCCCACGAACACCGCCACGCGCAACGGCTCCCCGCGGCGCAGCGCGGCCGCGTGGTGCACGCCGATGCCGCGGTGGATCTGGTAGTGCAGGCCGACCTCGAGGTCGCGCGCGTAGTCGTTGCCCGACAGCTGCACGCGGTACATGCCGAGATTTCCGTGGCGGAGCCCCGGACGATCCGGGTCCTCGGTGTAGACCTGCGGCAGCGTGACGAACGGACCGCCGTCGTCGGGCCACGACACGAGCGCGGGCAGCGCGGAGACGCGGGTCTCGTGCGCGCGCACCGGACCGCTGCGCACCGGGATCGGCAAGAGGCTCGTCGCGGCGCGCGGGAAGCCCAGCAGCGCCCTCGGATGGCGCAGCAGATCGCGCGGATCCACCTTGGCGTCGACGACCAGCCGCACGGCGTCGAGCGCGTCGCGGAAGATCCACCGCGCGCGCTCGAGCGTGCCGAACAGGTTGCCGAGCATCGGGAACGCGGTGCCCTTCGGGCGCGTGAACAGCACCGCGGGCCCACCGCTGCGGTAGAGCCGGCGCTGCACCTCGGCCATCTCGAGGTGTGGGTCGATCTCGGCATCGACGCGGACGAGCTGGCCGTGGCGCTCGAGGTCTTCGACGCACGCCCGCAGCGAGGGGTAACCCATCGAGCGCGGACGGTAGGAGCCCACCCCATGAGAGACAAGACGCACCTTGGATGACGTGCCAATCGAGACGCATGGCCTTCGACCCCAACGCCGCCGCGCTCGAGGACTCGGGCGTCTTCGGTCTGCCCTTCGACGAAGCCTCCGCGCGCGTCGTGCTCGTGCCCGTGCCCTTCGACGCGACCACGTCCTACCGCAAGGGCGCGGCCAAGGGCCCGGCCGCGATCCTCGACGCGAGCCGCCAGGTCGACCTGTTCGACCTCGACCTCGGCCGCATCTACGAGCCCGGCATCTTCCTGCGCGCGCCGCGCGAGGAGGTGCTCGCGTGGAACGCTGCCGCCACGGCGTGGGCCGAGCCGGTGATCGCCGCGGGGGGCGTGGTGGAGGGCGACGAGGCGCTGACCCACGCGCTCGCCGAGGCCAACGCGCTCTCGGCGAAGCTCGACGAGATCGTCCACGCCGACGTGAGCACGCTCCTCGCCGCGGGCAAGATCGTGGGCCTCGTCGGCGGCGACCACGCGACCCCGTTCGGGGCGATCCGCGCCCACGCCGAGCGGTTCCCGGGGCTCGGCGTGCTGCACGTCGACGCGCACGCCGATCTGCGCCCCGCCTACGAGGGCTTCACGCGCTCGCACGCCTCGATCATGCGCAACGTGCTCGACGAGGTGCCCGGCGTCGCGCGCCTCGTGCAGGTCGGCATCCGCGACTTCTCGGAAGAAGAGCACGAGACCATCACCGGCTCGCAGGGCCGCGTCGTCACCTTCTTCGACGCCGATCTGCGCCGCGCCATCCTCGGCGGCAGCAGCTGGGTCGCCGAGGTGCACCAGGTCGTCAGCGCGCTGCCGAAGCAGGTGTACGTGTCGTTCGACATCGACGGCCTCGATCCGGCGCTGTGCCCGAACACCGGCACGCCGGTCCCGGGTGGGCTCTCGTTCCACGAGGCCACGTGGCTCTTCGAGGCCATCGTGCGCAGCGGCCGCACCATCGTCGGCTTCGATCTCAACGAGGTGGCCCCTGGCGAGGACGACGAGTGGGACGCCAACGTGGGTGCCCGCCTGCTCTATCGTCTGATCGGCTGGACCCTGTCCTCCCAGGGCTTGTTGCCTCCCCGGCGCTGATCCGCGCGAAAACCTGCCGGTTTCTTGACCGCCCGGCCCGGCAGGGGAAACGCTGGGGCCGATGTCAGGTCGTTGGCTGCCCGTGGTGTCCGCGTTGCTCGTCGCGCGGGTGGCCGTCGGTGCACCCGCGCCGTCGTCCTCTGCGCCCAAACCGGCGCCCTCCGTGGCCCCCAAGCCGGCCGCGTCGGCCGCCCCGAAGCCCGCGGCGAGCGCCAAGCCCAAGCCGGCGCCGACCGCGAAGCCCGCTCCCTCGGCCACCGTGCCCTCCCCCGGCACCGTCCCCAAGCCCACGTCGCCGATCGTCGTCAAGCCGATCCCGCCGCAGAACCTCGCCGCGCAGAAGTCGATCGCCGGCGGCCCCGCGAGCGGTGCGTCGCTCGGCGCCGAGTCCAAGGAGCTCGAGGCCCTGCGCGAGGCCGAGGTCGACATGTTCGGCGTCGGAGCGGCGCCCGGCCCTGGCTCGCCCTGGCCGCTCGACGTGCCGGCCGCGCCCAAGAGCGACACCGGCGGCCTGCCCCCGCTCCCCGCGGTCAACGCGCCGATCGTCGCCGGGAAGTCCCACGCCTGGCTCGCCACGCTCAAGCTCCCCGATCTGCCGACCCGGTGGGACCACCGGGTGGTCACCTACCTCGAGTTCTTCCGCGACGACCCGCGCGGCAAGAAGCTCGCGGCGTTCATGGTCCGGCGCAGCGGTCGCTACAAGGAGCTGATCCAGGAGCAGCTCCGCGCGCGCGGCATGCCCGAAGATCTGTGCTGGCTCGCGATGGCCGAGAGCGCGTTCGATCCGGGCGTGAAGTCGCCGGCGGGCGCGCTCGGGCTGTTCCAGTTCATGCCCGAGACCGGCAAGATCTACGGCCTCTCGCTCGATCGCTGGGGCGACGGGCGCCTGTCGCCGATCCGCGCCACCGAGGCCGGCATCACCCACCTCTCCGATCTCAAGAAGCGCTTCGGCACGTGGGAGCTCGCGATGGCCGCCTACAACATGGGCTACGGCGGCGTGCTCGCGGCGGTGAAGCGCTTCAACACCAACGACTACTGGGAGCTCTCGCGGCTCGAGTACGGCCTGCCGTGGGAGACCACCCTGTACGTCCCCAAGATCATCGCCATCGCGGTGATGATGCGAAACCTCCCCGCGTTCGGGCTCGACGAGATCGCGCGCGACGCCTCGCTCGGCGGCGATCGCGTCGACGTGCCCGCCGGGGCCGAGCTCAAGTCGGTGGCGAGCGCAGCGGGCATCTCGGTGAAGGAGCTCGAGCAGCTCAACCCCGAGCTGAAGGCCGGTCGCACGCCGCCGGTCGAGGGCAAGGCCACCACGGCCGACGAGCCCGCGTACACGGTCGTCGTGCCCAAGGGCCGTGGCCCCGCGGTGAAGGACGCGTGGGCCAAGCTCGGCCCGAAGGGCAACGCGCTCGAGAAGTACGTGCTGCGCTTCGGCGAGACGCTCGACCAGGTGGCCGTGGTGCGCAAGGTGCCGAAGGCCAAGCTCGTCGAGCTGAACGGCGTCGGCAAGGACGAGGTGCTGCGCGCGGGCACCGTGCTGCTCGTGCCCGCGATGCCGCCCGGCGCCGTGCCGATGCCCACCACGCCCTACGGCAGCGAGACCCCGCTCGCGCTGGTCCCGGGCAAGTCGTTCACCTACGCCGATCGCAAGCGCGTCTTCTACAAGGTCCTCACCGCCGACTCGCCGCGCGAGATCGCCGACGCGTTCCAGGTCTCGCTCGACGACCTCGCCACCTGGAACTCGCTCGATCCGACCGCGCGCCTGCAAGAGGGCATGTGGCTGCAGATCTACGCGCCCAAGGCGGCCAACCTCGGCAAGGTGGTGTTCGCCGAGGCGAGCGCGGTGAAGATCCTCGTGGTCGGGAGCGACGAGTTCTACGACCTCGAGGAGGGCAAGAAGGGCCGCAAGCGCCTCACGGTCCACGCGGTCGGCGGCGAGACGGTGGAGGCCCTCGGCAAGAAGCACGGCGTCGCCGCCACGCTGATGGAGCGCATCAACCGCCGCCCGCGCAACGACATCCTCAAGAAGGGTGAGCCCGTCATCGTCTACGTGCCGAAAGGCACCGCGACGCCTGGAGCGGCGCCCAGCATGATCCCGCCGCCCGACGCCAAGCACGAGGACGAAGACCCGAAGTGACGGGGAAGTGGCGGGGTCGTGACCCGCTCGTCACCGATTCGCGCTACAAAAGAGCCCAATGCCTCCCCGCGTACTGATCATCGAGGACGAACACGACCTCGCCACGGTCATCGCGTACAACCTGCGCACCGATGGGCTCGAGGTCGCCACGGCCGAGACCGGCGAGGCCGGCCTCGATCTCGCCAACAAGCGCCGGTTCGACCTCATCGTGCTCGACCTGATGCTGCCCGACATGTCCGGGCTCGACGTGTGTCGCAAGCTCAAGGGACAGGCCTCCACCAAGGAGATCCCCATCCTCATCGCCTCCGCGCGTGGCGAGGAGGTCGACCGCGTGGTGGGTCTCGAGCTCGGCGCCGACGACTACGTGGTCAAGCCGTTCTCGGTGCGCGAGCTCGTGTTGCGGGTGCGCGCCATCCTCCGGCGCGCCGAGTCGCAGCCCCCGGCGAGCGAGGTGGTCACGTTCGGCGTGCTGCGCATCGACCGGAGCGCGCACCGCGTGTTCGTCGAGGACCAGGAGGTCCAGCTCACCGCGCTCGAGTTCCGGCTGCTCGCCACGCTGCACGAGCGACGCAACCGCACGCAGGCGCGGGACACGCTGCTCCTCGACGTGTGGCAGATGAACACGCCGGTCGAGAGCCGTACGGTGGACACCCACGTCAAGCGGCTGCGCGAGAAGCTCGGCGCGGCCGCGAGCTACATCCGGACGGTGCGCGGGGTCGGCTATCGCTTCGCCAGCACGCCGGACGAGCCCTCGGCCGACTGAGGCCTTGCCGAGGGCTCGGAGGCTCTCCGGGGTCAGAACCCCCAGGGGCGCACGGGCGCGTTCGAGGCTCCGCTGTACGAGTAGCCCGAGATGCGCAGGTGGTGCTCGCGGTGGCGCTCGCACCAGAGCTCCGCGCCCTTGGACTCTTCGCGCACGGTCGAGCACTGCTCGCAGATCGGCTCGATGTCGGGGATGGCGTCGGCCGCGGCGTGGTCGATCGGGCGCACGACGAGGACCGGACAGGTGGCCTTCTCGACGATGGCCGCGGCGACCGAGCCGAGCAGCACGCGCGCGAATCCGCGACGGTCGCGGGTGCCGACGACGATGAGGCCGACCTGGAGGCCCGAGGCGTGGCGGAGGATGGCGCCGGCCGGCGCGCCGAACAGCCGGTGCGGGATGGGCTCGGGGATCTCGCTCTGCGGGTGCAGCTCGCGGTACTCGGCGGCGACCTTGGCGACGTGCTTGGTGACCTTGTCGAGGTCTTCGTCCATCGCCTGCACGGCCTTGCCGGACATCGGGATGCCTTCGATGCCCGACTTGACGTAGGCCGCGTGGATCTCCGTACCGCCGTAGGCTGCGCCCATGGAGAGCGCGGTCCGCAGGGCGCGGTCCGATTGCTCGGTGAAGTCGATGGCGACGAGGATGCGACGGGCGTGGCTCATGGCGTTCTCCTTCGGATGAATCCGGCAACAGCACGATTCGCACCGAGCCGCGTTTTTCGCAAGACTAGGCGCGCCAAGCATGCGGCCGCCGCAAGCCGTGCGCCTGCTCGCGCAGGTCCTGCCGGATTTTGGCGATGAGGCTAGACACAACAGCGCCTTCGAGTGGCAGAGCGCCGTTCACGGTCACGACGGCGTCCTCCGGTGGTTCGTATGGGACATGGACCCCCGGCAGGTGACCGTCGGGAGATCGGCGGGCTCTCGCGTAGAGGCCCTTGGGATCGCGCGCCTCACAGACGGCGAGTGGACAGTCGACGTGGACGAGCAACAGCTCGGGCGCGATGGCCCGGGCGATCGCGCGCAGGTGGGCGTCGTGGGCGGTGGCGGCGACGATCGGCACGACCCCTTCGTCCGCAAGCCGTCGCGCGAGGTAGGCGATCGCGCGGTACACGAGGATGCGCTCGTCGTCGTCGTAGCGAGGCGTGGGGGTCAAGACCGCGCGCACCTCATCGGAGTCGACCAGCGTCGCGCGCACCCCGGCCTCGGCGAGCGCGGCGACCAGCACGCGCGCGAGGGTGGTCTTGCCCGAGGCGGGGCGGCCGGTGAGCCACACGACGGTCACGGCGCGACCCACCGCGCGACGGCGTCGAGGTCGAGGCGCGTCTCGCCGAGCGCCCGATCGACCAGGCGGAACAGCGCCCTGCGCACGTCGAGGTCGATGTGCGGGTACCAGGCGGGCGAGGCGACGACGAGGGCCCGCCAGGCGAGGAAGGGCAGGATCGTCTCGAGGACCTCCTGGTCGCCCGTGCGCTCGAGGTAGGTCGCGAAGAACCGATCCCAGAGCCCGCGGAAGCCGCCCTCGAACCGGCCGACGGCGCGCAGCGAGAAGAAGACGTAGTTGACGGCGAGGGCCGCGAGATCGTCCGCGGGCTCGCCCAGCTCGCCTCGGCTGCGGTCGAGCAAGCGCAGGGTGTCGCCGTCGAACAGGATGTTCCAGGGGTGGAAATCGCCGTGCACGACCGAGAGCCGGTGCACGCGCGGCTTGAGGCGGTGCCGGTGCGCCACCGCGCGCCGCTCGAGCTCTTCGAGGAAGACCTTCGGGGCGTAGGCCTCGGTGTCGAAGGCGTCGTAGCTGTCGAGCAGACCCGAGAGGCACTCGTGGTGCCCGAAGAGGTCGCGCACCCGTCGGCGCCAGAGCTCGGGGGCGTCGCGCTTGTCGGCGTGAATCGACGCGAGGTAGCGCGCGAGCTGCTCGGCGCGCGACAGATCGGCGGGCGCGGCGAGGTTGGTCCGCGCGAGCGCGTCGAGGTCGTGGAAATAGGGGGTGCCCTCGGCGAACTCGGTCACGTAGAAGAAGTCGCGCGCGTCGGCGAGCGAGGCGAAGCTCCCGTCCTCGCGCACGACCCCGACGTCGACCGCCGGGACGTGCGCTGGCAGCCGCGAGAAGGCGCCGTACGCGAAGAACGCCTCTGCGGCGTGATCGGAGAGCGTGTCGTGCCCGTAGCCGGCGTTCACCGAGCGGTGCACGACGAGGTCGCGCGCGGCGCCCCCGAGCGAGACCCGGACGGGCTTGCCGTAGCCGAGCTCCTTGACCCCGCCGTCGGCCCCGACCGACGCCACGCCCGCGGGCGCGACGCCGAAGCGCTGCGCGACGTACGCCTCGAGGGCGGCACGGGGATCGCGGGCCACGCGCCTCGATCGAGCAACGGACGTACCACGCGGGTCAGACGCGGTGTCGAGGGCCGAGATCCGGAAGGCTTTGCGAGGCGACGCAGCGCCTGCGGTCAGACCGGGGCGAAGCGCGCCGTGAAGTGCCGCAGCTGGGGCGGTTCTGCGGTGATGCGGTAGCCCCGGATGTCCTTGCGCCGGCTCGCGACGTGGCGGACCACCTCGATGACGTAGTCGATGTGGCTCTGGGTGTACGTGCGCCGCGGGATCGCGAGGCGCACGAGATCCATCGCGGCGGGCACCTCGGTGCCGTCGGGCTTGCGCCCGAACATGACGGTGCCGATCTCGCAGCCGCGCACGCCACCCTCGCGGTAGAGCTCGATGGCGAGCGCCTGCCCCGGGTACTCGAGCAGCGGGATGTGCGGGAGCATGGCCCGTGCGTCGATGTACACGGCGTGGCCGCCGGTCGGCACCACGATGGGGACGTCGGCCTTGCGCAGCGCGTCGCCCAGATAGGCGGTGGAGCGGATGCGGTACCGGAGGTAGTCGTGGTCGACGACCTCCTCGAGGCCCTGGGCGATGGCCTCGAGGTCGCGCCCGGCGAGGCCGCCGTAGGTCGGGAAGCCCTCGGTCAGGATGAGCACGTTGCGGCAGCGGCGCGCCAGCTCGTCGTCGCGCACCGCGAGCCAGCCGCCGATGTTGGCGAGGCCGTCCTTCTTGGCGGACATGGTCATGCCGTCGGCGAGGGCGGCCATGGCGCGCACGATCTCCTTCACGGTCATGTGGGCGCAGGCGGGTTCGCGCTCGCGCACGAGCCAGGCGTTCTCGGCGAAGCGGCAGGCGTCGAGGTAGAGCGGGAGGCCGTGGCGGTCGCACACCGCGCGGACGCCGCGAAGGTTCTCGAGGCTCACCGGCTGTCCGCCACCCGAGTTGTTGGTGATGGTGACGAAGACCGCGGGGATGTTCTCCTTGCCGCGCGCCACGATGAGCGCCTCGAGCGCCGCGAGGTCGACGTTGCCCTTGAACGGGTGCTCGAGCGAGGGCTGCCGCCCCTCGGGGATGACGACGTCGATGGCCTCGGCGCCGGTGAACTCGATGTTGGCGCGCGTCGTGTCGAAGTGGGTGTTGTTGGGGAACACCTTGCCGGGGCCCCCGATGACCGCGAAGAGGATCTTCTCGGCCGCGCGGCCCTGGTGGGTCGGGATGACGTGCGGGAACGGGAACAGCTCGCGCACGGCGGCCTCGAAGCGCACGAACGACGGCGAGCCGGCGTAGCTCTCGTCGCCGCGCTGGATCGCGGCCCACTGCTCCGCGCTCATCGCGCCGGTGCCCGAGTCGGTGAGCAGGTCGATCATGACGTCCCGCGAGGGGAGCGAGAACAGGTTGTACCCGGCGCGCTCGAGGCTTGCCTCGCGCTCCGCCGCGGTGCTCATGCGGATCGGCTCGACGGACTTGATCCGGAACGGCTCGATGATCGTGCGGATGTGCTCCATGGCCCTCCGTTAGCACGCACGGCTCGTGGCAAATGGAGCGAAATCGCCCGCGAAAATCGCGCGTTTTCAGATCTGCGTCACGCGCGGTTTGCGCGCGTCAGGAACGCACGGCCGCGCGGCGAGAGCTCGTAGCCGACCTCGAAGCTCTGGGTCAGGCCGAGCTTCTTGAGCTTCACGACGTCGGCCTTGAACGGCGCGGTCTCGCGGCCGAGGGCCGCCGCGAGCTGCGAGGCGGCGACGCGGGGGCGCGCGTCGATGAGGCGCAGCGTCTTCTTGGTCCAGGCGTCGTCGCGATCGAGGCGGGCCAGCGCCGCGCGGATCGCGGCCCGGTCGTCCTCGTCGAGCTGGTCGTCGAGCGCGATCGCGACGCGATCGCCGTCGCCGCCGTGGTGGAGCTCGACCCGGTGCACCTCGGTGGCGTCGTCCAGGGGGCCGAGCTCGGCGAGGTAGGCGAGCAAGGCGTCGCGATCGGGGAAGCCCGCGCGACGCGCGTCATCTTCCGTGAGGGCACCCACCGTGACGAGGGAGATGGAATCCACCTCGAGCACGCCGATCGGGTGACAGCGGTAGCGCCCGCCCGCGCGCACCTTGGCCTTCTGCCAGCGGCGGAAGGTCAGGGTGATGGTCCCCTGCACGAGGCCCTCGTGGAACGGCTTCTTGAACAGCAGCACGCGGGCGAGGGTACCCGAGGAGCGTGTTAGGCTCGACCCCGGATCCATGGTCGACGACGACGACGACACGCCGAGCGAGGACGACGAGCCCGAGCCCGACGACGAAGAGACCGCGGACGAGGAAGAGACCGCCGACGACGAGGAGGACACCACTCCCGACGTGGATGGCGAAGACACCGATCCGGAGGAGGGCGAGGGCGATCTCGCCGCCGAGGAGGACGCCGCCGACGAAGACGAATCCGAGGACGAGGAGGCCGCCGAGGAAGAGGACGGCGACGAGGACGAGGAAAAGGAAGAAGACGACGAAGAAGAAGACGTCGAGCTCGGCACCCCGGATCTGGACGAGGAGGTCTTCGGCTCCCGCGAGGACTTCCCCGATGCGGACGCCGAGGACTACGAGGAGGACACAGGCGACTGGACCAGCGACGACTACGAGTCGTCCGCCCGCAACTTCTTCGGGCGCACCGAGCACTTCGGCGAGTCGGCCGACGACCGCCGTCGGTCCGACGGCTGGGAGCCCATCGAGCACAACGAGGCGTGGCGCGGCGCGTTCGAGCAGGCGGTGCCCGGCGCCGGGAGCACCGTGCGCTTCTACCAGCGGGGCGAGTCCGTCTCTCCCCTCGGGTTCGTCTCGGTGGCCGCGCTCGCCGCGCTGCGCGCCCTCTACCCGCAGATGGACTTCGGCAACCTGCACGTGAGCGTCCCCGAGAAGCCGCGCTCCGTCGACGCGCCACCGTCCGCACGCGCGCTGCCGCCGGAGCTCGCCGACGTGACGCCGGCCGAGCAGGTCGACCTGCGCAAGTACGCGACCCCGGTCGGCGACCAGGGCCAGACCTCACGGTGCTCCGCGTTCGCCTGGACGCACGCGCTCGAGCTGCTCGGCAACCTCGCGGGCACGCCGACCCCGCGTCTCGCGTGCAGCTACACGATGGTGCAGTTCCAGCGGATGCAGGGTGATTTCAAGGACCACGCGTACGCCTACGAGGGTGGCGACGGCACCGAGCCTGGCGTCGGCCCCGGGCAGGCGCTGATCCGCGGGGGCTCGTGTCGCCACGATCACTGGCCGAACGACGAGAAGCGACCGCGGCTGTCGGACGCCGAGATGGACGCCGACGCCCAGAACCACAAGCTGCAGGCCCGCGTCTACGAGGTGCAGCTCGACGAGGTGCGCAAGCTCCTCACGGCGGGCTGTCCGGTGCACCTCTCGATGAACACGGGCGACGCCTTCGCCGACCTCGGTCGGGACGGCGTGTTCCGGCAGGCCGAGAAGCCGAGCGGTGACCACGGTCGTCACGCGATGCTGTGCGTCGGCTATCTCGGCAACTACTACATCGTGAAGAACTCCTGGGGCGAGGACTGGGGGGACAAGGGCTACTGCTACATCCCGAAGCGCGTGCTCGTCGACGCCGACGCCGCGTACGTCGCCATCGTGCCCACCCGCGCGCGGGCGAAGGGCGCGGGGCCGAGCGTCCGCTGCGACTACTGCGGCACCGAGGGCACGGGGAAGACCTGCGCCCACTGCTCCGCGCCGCTGCGCGCCGAGACCGAACCGCAGGACCGCGCGTCGACCCCCGAGCCCCACCCAGAGCAGCAGATGCGCGCCGCACCCCCCATGGAGCGCGCGTTCCTGGAGCGCGAGTCCACCCCCGAGGTCACCGCCATGCGCGACGACGCCTGCCCACACTGCTCGGCGCCGCTCTCGCCGGGTGTCGCCGCGTGTCCCTACTGTGGGAGCCGTCGATGACGCGGGTGGTGCTGGACGAGGCCAGCGGCCCCGTCTCGCCGCGCTTCCAGTACACGCTGTTCGTCTCGATCCAAGACGGCTTGGCGACCGTCGCGTCCAAGGGTGGACCGCTCGGCACCCACACCGCCACCGTGCCCGTCGACGAGGGAGCGATCGTCGCGGCGCTCGCTGCGTTGCCGCTCGTGGATCTGGTCGACGAGGCGAGGGCGGCGCGGGTGGGGATCCGGGTGAATCGCCTGGTGATCGACGACCGCGAGCACCGCTACCTGCGGTCCGACCTGGACGAATCGGCGGACGCGGTGGGTCCTGCCGCACTGCGCCGCGGTCGCGAGGCGATCCTCACCGCCGTGCGCGCCGCCCTCGACAGCGCGCGTTCCTAGGTCGTCGACTTCGCGATTCGGATACAATCGTCGTGATGGTTCCCTCGTCGACCGCGTCCTCGTGGCTCGCGGCGACCCTCGAAGCGAGAGAACGGGCCCTCGAGGCGGCGGCAGAGACGGGCCGCCCGATCGCCGCCATCCGTCTCGCGCGCGCGCGCTGCTGGTCGGGCAACGACCCGGGCGCGCTCGGGCTGCTCGTCGAGGAGCGCCGTCGGCAGCGGGATCGTGCGCCGCTCGTGGCGATGTGCGAGCTCGGCCTCGCCGAGATGGCCCTCGTCATGGACGACGAGGATCGCGCCACCGTTCACCTCGACACCGCAGGAAACCTGCCGAGCGAGGACGCGCCGGCGCGCACACTCCTGGCCTCGATCGTGGCGCTGCGGCGCGGGAGCACCAAGCTGCCCGAGCCGCCGACCCTCGAGGGCACGCCCTGGTTCGGAGAGATCGCCGACCTGCTCGCCCTCGAGGCGTTCTATGCGCGCGTGCCGTGCGAGCTCGAGCTGCGCGGCTCCGATCTGCGTACGCGGGCGCTGCGCGCGGTCGTGCAGGCCACCACCAAGAACGAGCTCGATCGGGTGGCCGAGGCGATCGCCGATCTCGAGCGCGCCGGTCTCTTGCGCGACGCCGGTCGCACCATCCTGCGCGTGCTCGGCCTCGCCCCCGACCTGTTCCAGTCCGGCGAAGGGGCGAGCGGCTGGGTGGCCCGTGCCCGCGCCTTGCTGGGCGACGCGGCCACGTTCCGCGATCGCATCGCCCTGCGCCAGGCGTTCCGCGTGCACGGCCGCCGCGACGCCGATCGCGCGATGCCGCGCGAGGTGGGGGTCCGCCTCGACGCGCGCGATCGCATGCGCGCCCACGTGCAGTCCACGCTCGCCATCGGCCTCGATCGGCAGGTGCGCGCCGCCGACGCGCTCGAGGCCCAGGGCGCTCCGGTCGACTCGATCCGCGACTCCATCGACCTGCTCGACGCCTCGGCGAGCGCAGCCCTGTCCGAGCTCGAGCGCGTGGAGGGCGACCTCGCGCAGATCGTCGCGAGCACGTTCGCCGAGCGGGAGCGCGCGCGCGCGATCGCGAGGGCCCTCGCGCGGCTCGAGGGCGCGGTCGACGAGGGCGCGCTGATCAAAGGCCTGCTCGCGGTCGTGAGCGAGCAGCTCGGCGCGCCCGCCGTCGCCATCGTCGAGCGCGTGCACGGTCGCCTGCGCCCACTCGGGGTGATCGGCCTCGGCCGCGAAGACGAGGACCTCTGGCGCGAGCCGGTGCTGCACACGCTGGTCGACGCGCCGTCACGCCCACCGGTCGCCCGCGATCGACGCGGCGGGAGCGACGCCCCACAGGCGGGCCCGGTGCTGGTCGCGCCCATGCGCACCTCGGGGGTGGAGGGCGCGATCTACGTCGACAAGCACGGCCGCGGCAGCGCGTTCTCCGGCGCCGACCACGCGGCGCTCGAGCTGCTCGCCACGTTCGGTGGCCTGGCGCTCGGTCGCATGCGCGCCACCTCGGCCTCGGCGTCGCTCGGTCGCAGGCTCGCGGCCACCATCGACGCCATGCGCGACGGCCTCCTCGCCCTCGATCGGCAGCTCGTCGTGACGGCGGCGAACGCCACCGCCGCGCGCGCGCTCCGGGTGGAGCACCAGCGGCTGCTCGACAAGCGGCTCACCGATTTCCCCGAGCTCTCCGCGCTGGTCGTCGCGCTCTCCACGCCGGAGCGGCCCGACGGCGTCGTGGTGCGCCTGCCGAGCGGCTCGGTCGTCGTGCACGCGCGCGACGTCGCTGGCGAGGGCCTCGTGGTCACGCTCGTCGAGTACGAGCGCGCCCAGAAGATGGCGCAGAAGCTGGTCGGCCCGCGCACCCGCTACACGTTCGCCGATCTGCGGGGGCAGGACAGCGCCCTGCTCGCGGCGCTCGAGATGGCGCGACGCGCGGCCGCCGTCGACGCGAGCGTCCTCATCATCGGCGAGAGCGGCACCGGCAAGGAGCTGCTCGCGCAGGCGATCCACGCGGGTGGGCCGCGCGCGCGCGAACCCTTCGTCGCCATCAACTGCGCCGCGCTCCCCCGCGATCTCCTCGAGGCCGAGCTGTTCGGCTACGAGCGCGGCGCGTTCACGGGTGCTCGATCGGAGGGCATGGTCGGCAAGTTCGAGCTGGCCGGCGACGGGACCTTGCTGCTCGACGAGATCGTCGACTTGCCGCTCGACATGCAGGCCAAGCTCCTGCGCGTGCTCCAGGAGCGGGTCGTCACGCGCCTCGGGTCGAGCGTCGAGCGCCCGGTGCGCGCGCGCGTGCTCGCCACCGCCCAGCGCGACCTCGCGATCGACGTCGATCGCGGCCGATTCCGGCTCGATCTGCTCCACCGCCTGCGCGTGCTGCAGATCGCTCTCCCGGCGCTCAGAGAGCGCCCGGGCGACGTCGTCCTGCTCGCGCGCCACTACGTGCGCGAGGTGGGGACCCGCCAGAGCAAGGCCGTGCGCACGATGACCCCCGAGGTCGAGCAAGCGCTCGCCGCCTACCCCTGGCCGGGCAACGTGCGCGAGCTCGCGAACGTCATCGAGGGCGAGGTGAGCCTGCTGCCGAGCGACACCCCGACGCTGGATCGGGTGCCCTCGGCGCTGTCGCGCGGGCGGATGAGCGAGCCGCCGCCGATGTCCGGCCCGCCCTCGGCCTCGGCGATCGCGCTCCGCGACGCCACCGGCATCCTCCCGCTGGCCGACGTCGAGCGGCTCGCGTACCTCGACGCCTACGAGAAGAGCCAGCGCAGCGTCACCCGCGCGGCGCGCGCGCTCGGCGTCAGCAAGGTCACGTTCTACACGAAGCTCCGGCAGTTCGGGATGCACCCCGCCGAGGCGACCGGCGAGATGCCGTCGATGCGGGCGAGCTCGATGCGCCTGCCGGCGGCCCCGATCAGCGACCCGGCCCTCGGTGTCGGAGAACCTGAGCCCAGCTCCCGCCGGTGAGCTTCCGCAGCTGATTTCTCGGGCCATCCACGGATGAGCTGTCGAGGTTCGAAACGGCTGGCGACCGACGCACGACGAAATGATTGTGGGGATGGCTCGAAAGGTCGTTCCCAGCTAAGTCTCGTGCTGGAGGGCGGTGGGAGATGCTGGTCTGGTTCCGCAAGGGGAGCGGAGTGCGTGCGTCCATGGTCGCGCTGCTCGGTGCGTGGTCCGTGCTCGGCGTCGCCGCCTGCAAGGGGGACGACCCGCCCCCCGCGGTCGAGACCGACGTCGGCGCCGAGACCGAGACGGCGATCCCGGGCGACCACACCGCGCCCACGTTCGCGGGCGTCGAGACGGCGACGGTGGCGAGCGAGAGCAGTGTTGCGCTCACGTGGAAGGCCGCGACCGACGACACCACCGAGGCGGCGCGCATCGCCTACCGTGTCTACGTCGGCGACAAGGCGGGCGGAGTCGACCTGAAGACCCCATGGGCCACGTCGCCGGCGGGCGCGAGCGGGTTCACGCTGACGGGCCTCTTGCCCGGCCAGCACTACTGGTTCGTCGTCCACGCGGTGGATGGCAGCGGCAACGAGGACGGCAACACCGTCGAGAAGGACGCGGCGACGACCGACTCCACCCCACCCCGGTTCGCCGGCGTGACCAACGTGAGCGGCGCCGACAAGGACGCCGTGGAGGCGCGGTGGGCCGCGGCGACCGACGACGGGACCAAGCCCGCGGGCATTCGCTACCGCGTGTTCCTCGCCTCGAAGACCGGCACCTACGACTTCACCAAGCCCGACCTCGAGACCGCGCCGGGCGCGACCAGCGCCGTCGTGAAGGGCCTCGAGGAGGCGAAGACCTACGCGCTCGTGGTGCGCGCGGTCGACGCCTCCGGCAACATGGACGAGAACCTGCGCGAGAAGTCCGGTCAGACGCTCGACAAGACCGCGCCCACCTTCGAGGGGCTGTTCAGCGCGACGGCGATCGGCACGTCGATCAAGCTCCTCTGGAACGACGGCAAGGACAACGTCGACGCCGCGAAGTACCTCAAATACGACGTCTTCCGCTCCACCGTCGCCGGCAAGTACGACTTCTCCAAGCCCGTCTTCACGACGGCCTCCGGGGTGACCGAGTACACCGCCACGACCCTCGACGTCTCCACCACCTACTACTTCACCGTTCGTGCGCGCGACTCGGCCGGCAACGTCGACGCGAACACGGTCGAGAAGAGCGCCAAGACGGCCTCTTCGCCGGACATCCTGCCGCCCACGTTCGCGGGGCTCGAGTCGGCGACCGCGCTCGGTGCGCGCAGCGTCGATCTGCGGTGGAGCAGCGCGACCGACGACTACTCGAAGGCCGACGGGATCTTCTACGACGTGTTCACCGCGACGACCTCGGGCGGCGAGGACTTCACCTCGCCGAGCTTCTCGACGCTCGGTGGCGCGACCTCCTTCACGCTGACCGGCCTCACGCCGCTCACGACCTACTACGTGGTCGTGCGCGCGCGCGACCAGGCGGGCAACCAGGACAAGAACGTCGTCGAGCGCACCATCAAGACGCTCGCCGACACCACGCCGCCGGTGTTCGGCGGCCTCGACACCGCGACCACGCTCGGCCCCACCTCGATCCGCCTCACGTGGGCCGCGGCCACCGACGACGTGAACTCGTCGGCCGAGCTCGTCTACCGGATCTACGCGGGCGCCTCGGCGACGACGGTCGACTTCACGACGCCCCTCGCGGTCACCGACCCGGGCGTCACCACGTTCCCCCTCGACGGCCTCGTCCCGGGCAAGACCTACCACTTCGTCGTCCGCGCGGTCGACGCGGCGCTCAACGTCGACGCCAACACCAAGACCGTGTCGGGCGCGACGCTCCCCGACACCAAGGCGCCGGTGTTCGACGGGTTGCTCGACGCGGTGCCCCAGTCGTCGACCTCGCTGCTGGTCACGTGGAAGGCCGCGACCGACGACGTCACCGCCAAGCCGGCGATCCTCTACGACCTGTTCACCGGCAAGCTCGCCGCGGATTTCACCGTGGCGCCCACCTACACGAGCGTGCCGGGCGCGACCTCGTACGTCATCAACGGCCTGTCGCCCAAGCAGGTGATCGCCCTCGGCGTGCGCGCGCGCGACGCCGCTGGCAACCGCGACGGGAACACCGTCTCGAAGAGCGTGACGATGCCGGGCGACACGACCGCGCCCACGTTCGCGGGCGCGAAGTCGATCAGCGGGGCCTCGGCCACGTCGCTGACCGTCAACTGGGATCCGGCGACCGACGACGTGACCGTGCATGCGGGCATGCAGTACCTGCTGTGCCGGTCGCTGACGGCCGTCGGGTGCCTCGGCGGCGGGTTCGTGCCTTTCGCGACGGTCACCGGCGGGACGAGCTACACGTTCACCGGCCTCACCCCGACCAAGGACTACTACTTCCGCGTGCTCGCGCGCGACGCGAGCAGCAACCTCGACGCCAACACCGCGGTCGTCTCCGGCAAGACGGTGCTCGACGGCACGCCGCCCGTGTTCTCCGGGTGCGGGTCGGTGGGCCCTGCCGCGGGCGCCGCCGGGGCCTCGGCGCTCGCCGTCGGTTGGACCGCCGCGACCGACGACGTGAGCGCGAGCACCCAGCTGGTCTACGTCCTCACCTGGTCGACGAGCCCCTCGCTCACCTCGCCGTCGACCCTCACCACGGCGCCGGGCGCGACCAGCGCGCAGATCACGGGGCTCTCGCCGAGCACCCCCTACTACGTGCGGTGTCGCGCGGTGGACGTCGCCGGCAACAGCGACGGCAACGCGATCGTGAAGAGCGCGGCCACCATGGCCGACACCTTCCCGCCGACCTTCGGCGGCATCGTCTCGCTCACCTCGACGGGCACGACCACGCTCGCGGTGAACTGGGCCGCGGCCTCGGACACGGTCACCGGCGCGGGCGCGATCGCCTACGATCTGTGCTCCAGCACGGTCGCGACCGACTGCAACCCGGGCTTCTCGGTCGGCAAGACCGTGATCGGCGTCACCTCGACCACGCTGACCGGGCTCCTGCCGGGCAGCACGTACCACGTGCGCGTGCGTGCTCGCGACGGCGCGGGCAACCTGGACGCCAACACGGTGGTGCTCAGCAAGGCCACCGACGTCGACGTGACGCCGCCGGTGTGGGGCGGTGGACCGACGGTCACGGGCGTCTACGCGACCGGCGTGAGCTCGAGCCAGAGGCTCGCGGTCACCTGGAACGCGGCGAGCGACGTCTCGGCGGTGCGCTACCGGCTCTGCTGGTCGACCACGACCTACACCTCGTACGCGGCGTGCACTGCCGGCGGCGGCGCGGTCGCGACCACCGCGTTCGGCGCCACGAATCACACGATCACCGGCCTCGTCTCGCGCCAGAACTACTCGGTGTCGGTGCGCGCGGAGGACGCGGCGAGCAACGTGGAGACGGGCTCGAACTGGGCCTCGGCGACCACGGCCACGAGCTACTCCACCTTCCTCGCGCCGGTGTGGACGGCGGCGCCCGCGGGCGGCGGCTGCGCGGGCGGCTGTCACTCGTTCTCGTTCACCTACGCGGGGCTCACCGCCGGATACTCGTCGTTCAAGACCAACCCGCCCACGTGCTCGAGCGGCGCGCTCCCGCTGGTGGTCCCCGGTTCGCCGTTCGGCAGCGCCGTCTACCGCAAGATGACGGGCAACTTCGCGGGCACGTGCGTGAGCGGCACCCGGATGCCCTCGGGCGGCACCCCCAACCCCACCTACGAGAACTACGTCTCGGAGTGGATCACCCAGGGCGCCTGGGACAACTGATGGCGAGCGGCCCGTGGCGCGGGCCCCTCGCGGGGCTCCTCGTGTTCGGCGGCGTGGTCGCCGGGCTCGCGTACGCGTTCCGCGCGCCCGGCCCGACCGCGCCCCCGCTGACGATCCCCGCCAGCGGCTCGCCCTCGGTGCGCACGCACCCGGCGCCTCCTCCGACGATCCCGCTGACGGTGTTGCCCGTCGACTCCGCGCGCGTGGCGCCGCGACCGAGCGCCGCGCCGCCCTCGCCGAGCTGTCCGCCGGGCACGGAGTGGACGAACTTCGTCGAGCCGCTCGGGCTCAAGCGCACGCTCAAGGGCTGCATCCACCCGAGCGACGGCGGCGAGGCCGTCCGCGAGGGCTCGTGGACGGTCGCCGACGTGAGCGGTTACGTGAGCGAGGGCCAGTACCTGAACGGCCAGAAGCACGGCCGCTGGGTGATCTGGTTCCCGAACGGCACCGCGGCGCGCACCGAGGAGTTCAAGAACGGGCACTCCGACGGGGTGTTCGTGGAGTGGAGCGCGGCCGGTCAGCGGCTCGCCGAGATCTCCTACAAGGACGACTACCGCGACGGTCCGACGACGATCTGGTCGGAGGACGGCAGCGTGCGACGTGAGCTCTGGGTGAGGGGTCGGCGAGTCGACCCACCGGAAGTGGATGGGGGCCCCTGATCATGGCGCATTCGAAGAACCACCGCTCGATCAACACGGAGTCGAACATGGGTGCATGGGGTCGCGTCTTGCTCGCGTGGGCCACCCTGTTCGCGTGTCTGTGGACGGTGGCGGACGCGGGCGCCTCCTCGACCGGCATCACCGGGTACTCGATCTCGGGCTGTTCGTGTCACAGCGGCGGCAACGTGCCGACCGTGACGATGACCATCAACGGCACCACGTACAGCAACGGCCAGACCGCCTACCTCACGGCGGGCTCGACGGTCGGGGCGACCCTCAACCTGAGCGTCAGCGGCGCCCCCAACAACAACTCGGGCGGCTTCGACGTCTCGATGAACGTCGCGGGCGGCACGCTCTCGCTGAACGGCGACGCCTACGTCAAGCTCGTCTCCGGCGAGGTCACCCACAACGCCCGCAAGCCCATGTCCGGCAACGCGGTCGCGTTCGGGTTCGCCATCACCGCGCCGGCGTCCACCTGCGCCACGACCACCATCTACGGCGCGGGCAACGCGGTCAGCAACGCCGGCGACAGCACCGCCAACGACGCCTCCAACGTCATCGCGGTCACCATCAAGACCAAGTGCAGCAACGGCACGGGGTGCTCGGTCGGGGCCGCCTGCACCAGCGGCAACTGCGTGGACGGGTACTGCTGCAACTCCACGTGTACCGGTGGCTGCCAGGATTGCTCGGCCTCACCGGGCACCTGCACCAACTACAGCCTCGGCTCGGCGGGCAGCCCGAGCTGTTCTCCCTACGTATGCACCGGATCCGCGACCTGCCCGGGTTCGTGCGTGAACGACACCTACTGCATCAGCAGCCGCTACTGCTCGGGTGGATCGTGCGTCGCGAAGCTGGCCCAGGGCGTGGCGTGCGCGAGCAACAACCAGTGCTCGAGCGGCAACTGCGTCGACGGGTTCTGCTGCAACTCGGCCTGCAACTCGGGCACCTGCGACGTGTGCGCGGCCTCGCTCGGCGCGTCGGTCAACGGCACCTGCACCAACGTGGCCGCCGGCACGGCGCTCGCGGGCTGCTCCCCTTACGTCTGCTCGGGCACGGCGGCCTGTTACGCGAGCTGCTCGGCCGACGGCCAGTGCGCGAGCGGCAACTACTGCAACGGCTCGGCCTGCACGGCCAAGAAGGCCCAGGGCGTCGCGTGCGCGGGCAACAACCAGTGCTCGAGCGGCAACTGCGTCGACGGGTTCTGTTGCAACACGGCGTGCAACTCGGGCACCTGCGACGTGTGCGCGGCCTCGCTCGGCGCGTCGGCGAACGGCACCTGCACCAACGCGGCCGCGGGCACCGCCCTCGCAGGCTGCTCGCCCTACGTCTGCGCGGGCACGGCGGCCTGCTACGCGAGCTGCTCCTCGGACGTCCAGTGCGCGAGCGGCAACTACTGCAACGGCTCGGCGTGCGTCGCCAAGCTCGCGACCGGCACCGCCTGCTCCACGAACAACCAGTGCAGCACCGGCTTCTGCGCCAACGGGTTCTGCTGCAACTCGGCTTGCAGCGGCGGCAGCTGCGACGTGTGCGCGGCCTCGCTCGGCGCGAGCAGCAACGGCTCCTGCACCACGCTCGCCGCCGGCGCGGTGGGCTCGCCGAGCTGCGCCCCCTACGCGTGCTCGGGGGGCACCGCCTGCTACGCGAGCTGCTCGGCCGATGGGCAGTGCGCGAGCGGCAACTACTGCAACGGGTCGGCCTGCACCGCCAAGAAGGCGCAGGGCGTCGCGTGCGCTGGCAACAACCAGTGCTCGAGCGGCAACTGCGTCGACGGGTTCTGCTGCAACAGCGCCTGCGGTGGCGCGTGCGACGTGTGCAGCGCGGC
>Ga0154020_10001103_pt1 | contig 33395 bp, 29 predicted proteins | sample Klosneuvirus_201_FD_109709 | JGI IMG/M metagenome (GOLD analysis project Ga0154020, IMG submission 109709) | Active sludge microbial communities from wastewater, Klosterneuburg, Austria - Klosneuvirus_20160825_MG | ecosystem: Engineered > WWTP > Aerobic digester > Activated sludge | place...
GTGTACATCTGCAACGAGTGCATCACCCTCTGCAACGAAATCCTGGCGGAGGACGAGGAGCGCGAGGTCACCGAGGGACAGCGCACCGTCCCGACCCCGCAGGAGATCAAGGCGACGCTCGACCAGTACGTGGTGGGCCAGGAGCGCGCCAAGCGCTCCCTCGCCGTCGCGGTGTACAACCACTATCGCCGCATCACCGCGGGCCCGCGCGAGGCGGGCGAGGTCGAGCTCGAGAAGTCGAACATCCTCGTGCTCGGGCCGACCGGCACCGGCAAGACGCTGCTCGCGCAGACGCTGGCGCGCATCCTCGACGTCCCCTTCACCATCGCCGACGCCACCACGCTCACCGAGGCGGGCTACGTCGGCGAGGATGTCGAGAACATCCTGGTGCGGCTGCTGCAGGCGGGTGACTTCAACGTCGCCGAGTGCGAGCGCGGGATCGTCTACATCGACGAGATCGACAAGATCGCGCGGAAGTCGGAGAACCCGAGCATCACCCGCGACGTCTCGGGCGAGGGCGTGCAGCAGGCGCTGCTCAAGATCCTCGAGGGCACGGTCGCCAGCGTCCCGCCGCAGGGGGGCCGCAAGCATCCGCAGCAGGAATACATCCAGATCAACACCAAGGACATCCTGTTCATCTGCGGTGGCGCCTTCGACGGACTCGAGAAGATCATCGAGGCGCGGCTCGGTCGGCAGCGGATCGGCTTCGCCAACGAGCCTGAGGCCGCCGCGGGCGGACCGGCCACGCCGCTCGAGGGCTACGCCGCCGTCGAGCCGGACGACCTGCTCCGCTACGGGATCATTCCCGAGCTCGCGGGCCGCCTCCCCGTGCTGGTGCCGCTGCAGTCGCTCGACGAGGAGGCCCTGGTGAAGATCCTCACCGAGCCGAAGAACGCCCTGACCAAGCAGTACCAGCGTGTCTTCGAACTCGAGGGCGTCGGCCTGACCTTCCAGCCGGAAGCCCTGCGCGAGGCGGCCCGCAAGGCGCTGACCCGGCAGACCGGTGCCCGTGGTCTCCGGGCCATCCTGGAGTCGGTGATGACGGACATCATGTTCGACCTGCCGTCGCGGCACGACGTCCGCGAGGTGATCATCACGCCGGAGTCGATCGCCAACGGCGTGTCGCCGCTGGTGGTGACCGAGCGGCCGCGCCAGAAGAAGGAAGCGTGAGCGCGCCGGCCACTCCGGTCGAGGTCTCGCCGCTGGCCAAGCTGCCGATCGAGTTCCTCGGCTCCTTCCCCGATCCGATGCACCCGCTCGACCCGCCGCTCCCCGAGTTCGCCATGATCGGGCGCTCGAACGTCGGCAAGTCGTCGCTGCTCAATGCCCTCGTGGGCCGCCGCGCGCTCGCGCGCGTGTCGCAGACGCCCGGCAAGACGCAGCTCCTCAACATCTACAAGCTGCCGTCGCTCTACCTGATCGACCTCCCCGGCTACGGCTTCGCGCAGGCGGACAAGGGCACGCGGCTCGCCTATCGCAAGCTGCTCGAGGGCTTCCTGCGGAAGCGCACCTCGCTCACCGGGGTGATCTGGCTGCTCGACATCCGGCACAAGCCGTCCAAGGACGATGGCGAGTTCCATCGCCTGCTGACCGACGCCGGCTGCGCCGTGCTCGCCGTGCTGACCAAGGCCGACAAGCTGACCCGCTCGGGACGCGACAAGGCGGCCGCCGAGCGCGCCGATGCGATCGGCTTCCCGCTGGATCAGGTGCAGGTGGTCAGTGCCCAGACCGGCTACGGCGTGGCCGACCTCGGCGCCTCGCTCCTCGCGGCCGCGACGGCCGGCCCGGACGAGGTGGCATGATGCGACGCGCCACCGCACTGCTCGGATTGGTGGGGCTGATGGCGTGCGCGCCGCAGGTCGTGCCGGCGCAGGCCACGCCGCAGGATTCGCTCTCCTCCCAGCTGCCGATCGGGCAGGGGCGGCTGAATCAGGACGTGATCACGCTGCGCGTCGGCACCGGCTCGCTCGACATTCGCCTGGTCCCGCTCGAGGAGGGGGTGCTGCGCCTCCTCTCGCCGGACGGCTACCGGGCGCTGAGCAAGCTGGTGGCCGAGCAGCGCGCGGCCCTCGACTCGCTGGCGATGGCGCGCGGTCTCCGGCAGCCCGGGCTCGCGCTGGTGACGTTCTACGGGCTGGCGCCGAATACCCGCTTCGATCCGCAACTGCTGACGCTCGCGCTGCGCAACCAGCTCTATCGCCCGGTCGGGATCCTGCCGCTCTCGCCGGCGTTCTCGAACCAGGTGCTCGACGTGCGTGGCCAGGCGACCGCGATCTTCGTCTTCGAACGGCCGCTGCCGGTGCTCGAGCCGTTCACGCTCAGCTACCTGACCTCGAGCAGCAACGAGTGGGAGCGGAAGCTGCCGCGGCTCAACAACGAGCGCGCCCGGATCATCGGTCGCAATCGGCAGGTCACGGACTCGGCCAAGACCACGCCATGACCCTTCGTCCGCTGCGTCGCGTGACGCTCCCGGAGCAGGTGCAGCAGCACCGCGACCGCTGGCTCGCGGAGCTCTCGCAGGCCCTCACCGCCCCAGACGCCGACTGGTCGGCCCTCACGGCCGAGACGCTCTTTTCGCTGGCCTATCCCGGCCAGGGGACGCTCGCCGAGCGGCTGGCCGATCCGACGCTCTCGCTGGGCAGCCGGATCGCCCTCGAGGCGCTTGATCCCCGCCATGTCACGCTCGAGCCGGAGTATTACGCCGAGGTGGATCAGGCGCGCTTCGCCCGGGTCAAGCCGCTGCTCTGGCTCTGGTACTCGTTCGACCGGCTCCCGCTCGGCGGCCAGCACGTGGAGTTGGGCGTCGAGTTTCGCCGACTGCTCGCGCCGCACATCTTCGCGCGCGTCGGAGCCAACTTCAAGTGTTTCCAGCACGTGGAGTTCTCCTTCGGCTACGGGCTCGAGGTGGGCGATGACGTGGTGGTCCATCGCCACGTCCTCCTCGACGACCGCGGCGGCATCCGTCTCGGCAACCGGGTCTCGATCTCGGACTACGCCAACATCTACTCGCACACGCACAGCATCGTCGAGCAGAAGGACGTCACCTCGCTGCGGACCGTGCTCGACGACGACGTCCGCATCACCTACCACGCGACGGTGCTGGCCGGCGTGCATGTCGGCGAGAACGGGATGGTCGGTGCCAATGCGCTCGCCACGAAGGACGTGCGCCCGTACCACGTGCACGTCGGGATTCCCGCCAAGTCGATCCGCGTCAAGCCGAATGCCCCACCGGAGCACACCAGCACCTCCCGGACCCCCTGACCGGGGCGTCGTGACGCCGTCGTGACATTGCGAGCCCCCTGCCCTGGGGGCTTTTGACTTTGTGACCAGATCGTTGCCTTTCCCGTGACCGAACCGTCACGCCCCGATGCCAAGATTGTCGCGTTGTGGGGGGTCCGCGGCCGACAGGCGGCCCGATCCCCGGACCACACGGACCTTGGGACGGACTTCATGACGGTTGGTTTCGCGCGGCGCATCGCCTTGGCTCTCCTCCTTCTTGCGGCGCCTGCCGCCCTGACGGCACAGGGCACCGGGCGGCTGATCGGGCGCATCGTCGATGCCGATGGCAACATCCCGCTCGGCGGCGCGCGCATCGCGGTGGTGGGGTCGACGCAGATGGCCACCAGCGCGGTGGACGGTCGCTACTCGCTGTCCAATGTCCCCGCGGGCCGCGTGGCCCTGCGGATCACCAACATCGGCTACACGCCCAAGACGGTGACCGACGTCGAGATCACGGCAGGTGGCGTGGCGACGCTGGACGTGACGCTCTCGCCGCAGGCGGTGCAGCTGGCCGAGATCACGGTGACGGCGGCGGCGGAACGTGGCACCGTTTCGGCGGCACTCGACGAGCAGCGCGCCAGCGTCGGGATCGTGAATGCGATCTCCTCCGAGCAGATCGCCCGCTCGCCCGACGGCGACGCGGCCGCGGCGGTGCAGCGCATCAGCGGCGCCACGGTGCAGGACGGCAAGTACGTCTTTGTCCGCGGCCTCGGTGACCGCTACACGCAGGCCTCGCTCAACGGCGCGCGCATCCCGTCGCCGGAGCCGGAGAAGAAGGTCGTGCCGCTCGACCTCTTCCCGTCGTCGCTCCTCGAGGGGATCACCACTTCCAAGACCTTCACGCCCGACCAGCAGGGCGACTTCTCGGGCGCCCTGGTCAACATCAAGACCAAGGAGTTCTCCGGCAAGCGCTTCACGGCGTTCTCGATCACCACCGGGGCGAATGATGCGATCACCGGCCAGTCCGGCCGCTTCGCACCCTCCACCGGTCGCGACTGGCTGGCACTCGGCGCCTCGGCCCGGAAGCTGCCGAGCGCGATCGCGGGGACCAACTTCGGTCAGCAGCTCCCGGCGGCACAGGCCAACGGGTTGATCAATCAGTTGCGCAACATCTGGTCGCCGACGGCCCGCACTGGTGCCCCGAATGCCGGCTTCGGCATGACGCTCGGCGGCAACGTGCCGACCGGCGGTACCGGCATCTCGTACCTGGTCTCCGGCACCTACTCGTTCTCGCAGGAGACGCGGGCAGGCGCCGAACGCTCCTTGGCGCAGGTGTCGGGCACCGGGGGCGCCGAGCAGATTGACCGCTATACCGGCGACCTCGGACGCAACAGTGTGCTCTGGGGCGGCATCGCCAACCTGAGCACCACGCTCGGGAGCCACACCAAGGTGTCGCTCAACAACACCTACAACCGCACCATGGACAACGAGGCCCGGCTCGAGAATGGGCGCTCCGAGAACCTCTCGCAGAACCTGCAGGTGCAGCGCCTGCGGTACGTGGAGCGCAACATCCGCTCGACCCAGCTCTCCTTGCAGCACAACATCGGCAGCCGGCAGCAGATCGACTGGGGCGTCACGGCCTCCGGGGTGAATCGGCGCGAGCCGGATCGCTCGGAGATCGTCTACTCGTTGCCCGAGGATGGCAGCGCGCCGCAGTGGTTCGGCTTCTCGAACGAGGCCGCCGTGCGGACCTTTGCCGACCTCGCCGAGAGCTCGATCGAGGCGAACGTCAACTGGCGCCTCGCGCTCGGCGAGCCATCGGCCGGCCGCGCGCTCCGCGTCGGTGGCCTCTATCGCACCACCGACCGTGACGCCATCAACACTTCGTACTCGCTCTCACTCTCGCGCGCCCTCTCGGCGAGCGAGCTGGCCCTGGCGCCCGAGGACCTGTTTGACGGTCGCTTCACCAGCGGCGACCAGGCCACGATGCGGATCGTGCCGCTCGCGGCCGGGGGCTCGTACACGGCCAGCGACCGGCTGAGCGCAGGCTACGCCATGTTGACGATGCCGCTGACGTCGAAGATCGAGCTGATCGGCGGCGCGCGGATCGAGCACTCGGAAGTGGAAGTTGCCTCGCTCTCGTCGGCCGGCGAGCCGTCCCTGGCGAACCCGACGTTCACGGACGTGCTGCCGTCGCTCTCGATGAACCTGAAGCTGAACGACCGCACCAACCTGCGGCTCTCGGCCACGCAGACGCTGTCGCGGCCGGAATATCGCGAGCTCTCGCCGGTGCTCTTCCGCGAGGTGATCGGCTTCGACAACGTGAAGGGCAACGAGAACCTGACCCGTGCGCTGGTGCAGAACTACGACCTGCGCTGGGAGTTCTACCCGAACCGCGCCGAGATCATCTCGATCGGCGTCTTTGCGAAGCGCTTCGACAACCCGATCGAGCGGATCTACCAGGGCACGTCGGGCACCCGCATCATCACCTACGTGAACGCCAAGTCGGCCGAGAACTACGGTGTCGAGCTCGAGCTTCGGAAGGAGCTCGCTCCGCTCGGCGCGATGTTCCGGACGCTGTCGGTGGCCGCCAATGCCACGGTGATGAAGTCCACCATCGAGATCGATCCGACCACCGGCTCGGTGACCAACGCCTCGCGCCGCATGGTCGGCCAGGCGCCGTACGTGCTCAACGCCGGCCTGACCTGGACGCACCCGAACGCGCCGGCCTCGGCGACGCTGCTCTTCAACCGCGTCGGCGAGCGCATCACCGAAGCGGGCGAGTTGCCGCTGCCGGACGTGGTGGATCAGGCCCGGAACGTCCTCGACCTCTCGCTCCGCTTCCCGTTGCTCGCCGGCGTCAGCGCCCGGGTGGATGCCCGCAACCTGCTGGATGCACCGTACCGACTCATGCAGGGCGACGTGATCCGCGAGCGTTACAACGCGGGACGCACGCTGAGCGTGGGGTTGAACTGGCGGCAGTAAGGACCGATTTCCGAGAACCGAGGACCGAGAACAATTGCTCCTCGGTCCTCGGTCCTCGGTCCTCGGTCCGCGGTGTTCCATCATCCATCATCCTTGTCTCTGTGACAGGCTCGTGACCCAATGACAACCAAACGCCGACACCCCCGGAATTGATTTCCGCAGGATGTCGGCGTTTGGCCTGCATGCTTCACTCACCACGAGGACACCAATGATGTTTGGCAACCGTTCAACCATGGGCATGGCGGCGCTTTTCTCGCTCGCGCTGCTGGGTGCTTGCAGTGAAGATCCGGTGACGCCTCCGGTCGTCACCAACGATCCGCCCGCCGGCCTGGCCGCCGCGGCCACCGGACAGAATACGGTGCGGGTGACGTGGACCGTCCCGACCACCGCGGCGACGTCGTTTGTGCTGCAGCGCGCCACGGGCGCGGCGGGTGCCTTCGCCAACGTCGCGACTCCGGCGGGCACGGTGGGGCAGTTCGATGACGCCGGCCTGACGCTCAATACCCAGTATCGCTATCGGATCGCGGCCGTTCGCGCCGCCGGCACGTCGGCCTTCTCGACCGAAGTCTCGGTCACGACCCAGGGTGTCGGCCTGATCGAGGTCACCACGGACATCACGACCAACACCACCTGGTCGGCGACGAACGTCTATCGCATCAAGGGCTTCCGCAAGGTCGCCAACGGGGCGACGTTGACCATCGAGGAGGGCACCCGCATCGAGGGTGACTTCGCCACGGTCGGTTCGTCGCTCTTCGTGCTGCGCGGCGGGCGCATCAATGCGATCGGCACGGCTGCCAACCCGATCGTCTTCACGTCCTCGCAGGCCGCAGGCTCGCGGCAGCCGGGCGACTGGGGCGGCCTGGTGATCATCGGCAACGGCGTGATCAACCGCTCCGGCGTCGTCAACATCGAAGGGACCGGCACCTCGGCCGACAATCCGCTGCAGGCCTATTCGGGCGGCGCGAACAACGGCGACAACAGTGGCCGCCTGAGCTACGTGCGCGTCGAGTACGCCGGCTTCGGTCCGGCGCAGGATGCCGAGCTCAACTCGTTCACCATTGCCGCAGTCGGCAACAGCACCGTGCTGGACCACCTCCAGGCGCTCAACGGCCTCGACGACCACTACGAGTTCTTCGGTGGGGCGGTCGATGCCAAGTACCTGGTGTCGTACCAGGCCGGCGACGACCACTTCGACATGTCCGAAGGGTACCAGGGCCGCCTGCAGTTCCTGATCGGCTTCCAGAGCAAGATCCTGATCCCGCGCGCTGGCGCCGGCAACGTGTCGGGCGATCCGCAGGGCATCGAGAACGACGGCTGCGCGGGCTCGGGCTGCGACCTCGGCATGAACTCGACCCCGTTCACCATCCCGGTGGTGGCCAACTTCACGCTGGTCGGCACGGGGCCGGGCGTGGTGGGCGCGTCGGGTGGTTACGGCGCCGTGCTCCGCCGCGGGACGGGTGGGCACTACATCAACGGCATTCTTGCTCGCTGGCCTTCGGCCGCGATTGGCTACCGTGACGCCGCGTCGAAGACGCGCGAGACGGATGGTTTCCTGACGCTCAAGGGGATCTACGCCGCCGAGACGCCGGTGCTCTTCCAGGCAGGCCAGCAGACGTACGGCGGCCCGGCGGGCGATCTCGAGTTCGCGGGTGCCACCACGGCCGCGTCGCTCTTCGCCAAGTTGCCGGCCACACCGGCTGCGGTCGGTGACTTCGACTGGTCGCTCGCTGGCGGCGTCGCGCCCCGGACTGGCGGCGTGACCGCCCTCTCGGGTGACCTGCTCTTCCGCGCCGGCGCGTTCATCACCGGCACCTCCTATCGGGGTGCGGCCGATCCGGCCGGGGGCAAGTGGTGGGAGGGGTGGACGTCGTACAGCAACAACTAAGTAGTCGTGAGTCGTGAGTCGTTAGTCGTGAGTCGTTAGGGGGGTGCCGGCTGTCGAGACCAGATTGGTTTCGGCAGCCGGACTCGCGTCCGGGATGTCCCTGTGCATGGAGTGCGTATATGCGTGGTCTGATGGTCGTGGTGCTGCTCCTTGCCGCGTGCGGGGGGTCCCGTGAGGCCGCGCCGGTGGCGTCGGCGGACTCCAGTCGGCCGTGGGCTCAACCTGGCGACGTGATCGACTCGATCCTGCCGATGGCGGAGTACCAACGCCGCTTCCGCGAGGGCTTGGTGGAGGTGACGACGCTGGAGGGGGGCGCCGACTCGCCGGAGGTACTGGCCCGTCGCTTCCTCGCGGCCGTGAGCGCGCGCGACACCGCGGCACTGCGCCAGATGGTCCTGACGCGGGCCGAGTTCGCCTGGCTGCTCTTCCCGGACCATCGCTACAGCGAGCCACCCTACGAGCTCGATCCGGCGATCTTCTGGATGCAGGTGACCGCAGAGAACGGCAAGGGACTCGAGCGCGTGCTACAGCGGTATGCGGGGATGCCGCTCACGATGGAGCGGCTCGAATGCCGCGCCGACACGCTGCAGATGCTGCGCGGCCCGACCACGATCCTGGGGCCGTGCACGGTGCGCTATCGCACGGCCGACAGCACGATCACTCGGCGCCTGTTCGGCTCGGTGATCAAGCGAGAGGGTCGGGTGAAGTTCGTGAGCTACGCCAACGAGTTCTAGGCCGAGACCGGTCGGACCGGGATGCCCCGCGCGCGCAGGAAGGCGCGGGCATCGGCAATGGTGGTTCCATCAAAGTGGAAGATCGAGGCGGCGAGCACGCCATGGGCTCCCGCCTCGAACGCGTCGGCGAGGTGCGCCAGCGAGCCCGCGCCGCCCGAGGCAATCACGGGAATGCCGACCGTCCTGGCCGCGGCCTCGGTGAGATCGAGGTCGTAGCCACTCCGCGTGCCGTCGCGATCCATCGAGGTGAGCAGGATCTCACCGGCGCCACGATGCTCCAGGGTCGCCAGCCACGCGAGCGCCTCGAGCCCGGTCTCCTCGCGCCCGCCCGTGGCCATCACCATCCAGCGATCGCCCTCGCGGCGCACATCCACGGCCGCCACCACGCATTGCGAGCCGTAGGCGTCGGCCAGGCGGGACACGAGGTTGGGATCGCGGATCGCCGCGGTGTTCACGCCCACCTTGTCGGCGCCGGCGCGCAGCGCCGCGCCGGCATCGTCCACCGAGCGAATGCCGCCACCCACCGTGAACGGAATGAAGATCGACTCGGCGACCCGTTCCACCATGGTCAACGTGGTGCTGTGGTCGCGGTAGGAGGCGGTGATGTCGAGGAAGACGAGTTCGTCGGCGCCCTCGCGGTCGTAGCGCGCTGCCTGTTCCACCGGATCCCCGGCATCACGCAACGACTCGAAATGGATGCCCTTGACGACGCGACCGTCGGCAACGTCGAGACACGGGATGATGCGGCGGGCTAGCATATGCGGAGGACGTCCTCGGTGGTGCCGGCATCACCGCTGCCGAGCATGCGGATGGCATCGTCGAGTGCGCGTGCCTCGCGAGCCCAGGCACAGCGCTGCCGGGCTTCCGCTGGGGCGAGCCATTCCGCGGCCACGTGCTCGGTGCCGAGACGCACCGCGCCATCGGGCGCCACGAAGGCCACGAAGACCGGGACCATGGCCACGCTGTCGGTGCGATGCTGATAGAAGAGCTCGACGCGCGAGAGGTTGTAGAAGCGCTCCGGCTCGAGGCCCGTCTCCTCGCGCACTTCGCGCAGCGCCGCGTCGGCCGGCGTTTCGCCCTCCTCGATGTGCCCATGCACCACTTCCCACGATCCGGGGCAGCGGCCGTGCGGCCCGCGCTGGAGCAGCAGCACCTCGAGCGCGCTCCCCGTGCCGCGCAACACCAGCGCGTCGATCAGGGAGACGGACACCGTGGTCACGGCGTCCACTCGGCAAAGGCCTTGAGCAACGCGATGCCTGCCTGCTGCGACTTCTCCGGGTGGAACTGCGCCCCGAGGACGCTCCCCATGCCCACCAACGTCGGGAAGGTGCCGTCGTAGTCACCGATGCCGAGCACCGCCTCCTCCGGCAGGTCGGCGGGATGATACGAGTGCACGTGATAGTAGAACGTCCCCGCCTCGCCCAGCAGCGGCCCGGCGACGGCGTGGGCACGACCGGCGTCGGTCGGCATCACCTGGGCCCAGCCGACGTGCGGGACGTGCCGCGACGTGCGGAAGCGAATCACCCGACCGGGAAGGAGCCCGAGCCCGGTGGCGCCAGGCGCCTCCTCGCTCTCCCGGTGGCAGAGCTGCATCCCGAGGCAGATGCCGAGCACCGGGCGGCCGGCCTGCGCCACTTCGCGCACCGCCTCGCCGAGGCCGGTGACCGCGAGCGTCACCGCCGCGCGGCCGAAGTTGCCGACGCCAGGCAACACCACGCGGTCGGCGCGACGAATGGCGTCGGGATCGGCGGTGAGGGTGCCCGGATGCCCGGCCGCCGCGAGGGCGCGCACCACGGAGGCCAGATTGTTGACGCCGTAGTCCACCACGGCGATCACAGCGTGCCCTTGGTGGACGGGATGCCCTGCACGCGCGGGTCGATCGCGGTGGCCATGTCGAGCGCCCGCGCGAACGCCTTGAAGGTGGCCTCGACGATGTGGTGCGCATTGCGGCCGCGGATCAGGTCCACGTGCAGCGTCAACCCGCCGTGCACCGCGACGTCGCGGAAGAACTCCGGCGTCAGCGCCACGTCGTACTCGCCCAGCATCTGCCACGCGACCGGGTCGGCGTGCCACTCGAGGTGCGGGCGGCCGGAGCAGTCGACCACCACGCGCACCAGCGCCTCGTCGAGCGGCACCGTGGCCTCGCCGTAGCGGCGGATCCCCGCACGATCGTCGAGCGCCTCGGCCAGCGCCTGCCCGAAGGCGATGCCGGTGTCCTCGACGATGTGGTGCCCATCGACATGCAGGTCGCCCTCGGCCTGCACCACCAGGTCGAAGAGGCCATGGCGTGCCACGGCGGTCAGCATGTGGTCGAAGAAGCCGATGCCGGTCTCGATCGACGCGTCGCCCGTGCCGTCGAGCTCGAGGCGCACGCGAAGTTCAGTCTCGGCCGTGAGGCGCTCGATGGTGGCGGACCGGCTCATGCGGCCTCCCCGAAGATGGTCTGCAGCGCCGCAACGAGCGCCGCCATGTCGTCGTCCGTGCCGATGGAAATGCGCAGGCAGTCCTCGAGGTCCACCCCCGCGGACACGTCACGGATCAGGATGCCGAACTCCGAGAGGAGCCGGTCGAACACGCTGCGCGCGGGGACCGCCTCGCAGCGGATGACAAAGAAATTGGCGGCACTGTCGAACACCGTGAGTCCGGGCAGTGCGCGCACCGCCGCCATCACCCGCTCACGGCGGGCAACCACCTGCGCCACCCGCGCATCGATCCGCTCGGCGTGGTCGAGGACCACTTCGGCGGCATCGAGCGTGACGAGGTTGACGTTGTAGGGGAGCTTTGCCTTGGCGATCTCGCGCGCCAGCAGCGGATGCGCGATCGCCACGCCGAAGCGCAGCCCCGCGAGCCCGAGCGCCTTCGAGAAGGTGCGCAACACCACCAGCCGGGGATGCCGCGCCAGCAAGGGAATGGCCGTCTCTCCGCCGAACTCGACGTACGCCTCGTCGCAGACCACGAGGCCGTCGAAGGCGTCGAGCGCCCGCTCGACCTCGGCGCAGGTCAGCGCCGAGCCGGTCGGGTTGTTCGGCGTATTCAGCACCAGCACCTTGGCATCATCGCGCTCGACCGTGCGGAGCAGGCGCGGGAGGTCGTAGCGGAAGCCCCGGGCAAACGGCACGCCCACGTAGTGCGCGCCGTGCACCGCGGCCAGCAGCCGATAGAGCGAGAAGGTCGGCGCCGGCGCGACCAGCACGTCGTCGCGATCGAGCGTCACGCCGAGCGTGGCCTGGATCAGCTCGTTCGAACCGTTGCCGACCAGCAGACCGTCGGGATCGCAGGCGTAGTGCGCGGCGAGCCGCTCCACCAGCGAGCGCGGGGCGAACTCCGGGTAGCGATGCCAGGGTCGGGCGGCGGCGCGGCGGAGGATCTCCGCCTTGAGGTCGGCGTCGAGATCCTCGGGCGCCTCGTTCTGGTTGATCTTGTGTCGGGCCACGGGTGCGGCCAGGGTGTAGGCCCCCTGCTGGCGCACCGAGGGCTTGATCAACCGCAGCGCGGGGGTGGCGTCGGCGACTGGCGGGAGGGTCGCGCTCATGACCGGTTCCGGCCCAGGGTGGCCTCGAGGCGGGCGGCGAGGGCCCGGGGACGGAACGGCTTGGTCAGGAAGTCGGTGGCGCCCAGACGGAGCACGCGCACTTCGTTGTCTTCGTCGCCGCGCGCCGAAAGGACCACCACGGGAAGGTCCGCCGTCGCGGGGCGGGAGCGCAGCTGGGCGAGCACGGTGTAGCCATCCACGTTGGGAAGGTTCAAGTCGAGCAGGACCAGGTCGGGGTTGTGGCGATCCACCTGCTCGAGCGCCTCGGCCCCGTCGCGGGCCTCGCAGATGGTGTACCCCTCCTGCTCGAGAAGGTCCCGCATCACCCGCCGAAGCGTGTCCTCGTCCTCGACCAGCAGAATGGTGGCCCGTGCGGCCAGGGGCGCGCCCCCGGTCAGGCTCACCGGTCCGTCATCGTCGAGCAGTTCGAGGTCGTCGAGCAGCGCGCTGCCGGCAGGCGCCACCGACGGCGGCGTCACCGGGATGGGGGCAGGCGCCGTAGCCACGGCAAGCACCGTATCGCCGAGGTTCCGCGCCGACGGCGTGGCCTCGGCCGGAATGTCGGCCACGCGGAGCAACTCGTCCACCGACGTGTGGCCGTCGAGCACATGGCGCAGCCCGCAATGGAAGAGCGACAGCATGCCGCCCTCGCGCGCGGCCTCGGCGATGCGATTCGCCGTGGCGTTGGTGCCGACCAACCGCTCGAGCTCGGCGGACATCTCGAGGATCTCGACGATCGAAAAGCGTCCGCGATACCCGGTCTGGGTGCACTGGCCGCAGCCGACCGCCTTCCAGAGCTTGGCGCCCTCGGGAATGAACCGGAGCACGCGCGAGGGAAGCTCACTGATCGGTTGTGGCGCCCGGCAGACCGGGCAGAGGTTTCGCATGAGCCGCTGCGCGATCACGCCACGCAGGGCCGCCCCGATCTTGAACGCCTCGAGCCCCATGTCCACGAGCCGCGTCACCGTGTTGGGCGCATCGTTGGTGTGCAGCGTCGAGAGCACCAGGTGGCCGGTGAGCGAGGCCTGCACAGCGATCTGCGCCGTCTCGAGATCGCGGATCTCGCCGACGAGGACGACGTCGGGGTCCTGCCGCAGGATCGAGCGCAGCGCCGCCGCGAAGGTGAGCCCCTGCTTCTCGTTCGTCTGCACCTGCACGATGTTGCGCCCCAGTCGGTACTCGACCGGGTCCTCGACCGTGATGATGTTGATGCCCTCGCCCTGGATCTGGCGGATGCAGGCGTACAGCGTGGTGGTCTTGCCGGAGCCCGTCGGGCCGGTACAGAGGATCACCCCTTCCTTGTGATCGAGCAGTCGCTGGATCTGCGCCTGTTCCTCGGGATAGAGCCCGAGCGCCGGCAGCGCCAGGTTGGTCTGCTGGGTGTTCAGGATGCGGATGACGACCTTCTCGCCATGCGTCGCCGGCAACGTCGAGATGCGCAGGTCCACCGGCGCGCCGTTGCTCTGCGCCACGCGGGCACGGCCGTCCTGCGGCCGCAGCCGATCGGCGATGTCCATCCCCGACATGATCTTGATGCGGGAGATGAGGGGCACGCCCGCCTTCCGCGGGATCGTCATGGCCTGCCGGAGCACGCCGTCGATCCGATAGCGCACCACGACGGACTGCTCGCCCGACTCGATGTGGATGTCGCTGGCGCGCGACATGATGCCGTCGGCGAGGAGCACGTCCACCAGCTTGATGATCGGCCGGGAACTCGCTTCCGCCGCGAGCAGCTCGGTTTCCTGATCTTCCGCATCCTCCACCAGCGCGGCACCCTCGAGGCCATCCATGTCCTGCAGCAGATCGGCGACGGTGCCGTCGTTGCCCGGCTTGCCATACAACTCGTCGAGCTTCTCGCGGATGCGCGGCGGCGACGCGAGGGCCATTCGGACTTCGCGGCCGGTGGCAAACGCCAGCGCCTGTTCCGCTCCGACGTCGAACGGATTGGCCGTGGCGACAATCAGCAGCGCATCGGTGACGCTGAGCGGGACCACCTTGTACCGTCGTGCCAGGGCCTCGGGCAACGCATCGCGACTATGGGAATCGGTCTGCGTCAGGTCGGCGATCGGGAGGCGGCAGCGCTCGGCGAGCGCCTCGAGAATCTCCCGCTCCGGCAGCAGGCGGGCGTCGAGCACCCGCTCCCAGAGCGGCTGGCGCGACAATTCATCGGACTGCACGCGCTGCAGCGCCCCCACCGGAAGGAGGGGACCGATGATCGCCGCCAGCCATTCATCGTTGAAGCTCGCCATGCCGAAATCTAGGCCCTTGGAGGGAGGGTACCAATCGCCACCCCGCCAGCCGTGCCCCTTTTCCGCACGTCGAATCCTCCAACCATGAGCGGCCGCCGCTCAGAGGACCGGCCACCAGTCCGGGTGGGCATCGATGCTGAAGCCGATCCGTCCGGTCCGCAGCGAGACCCCAGCCTCGAGCCGCAGCAAGGGACCCCACAGGTCCAGCCGGACACCTGCCACGCTCTCGAGTGCGCGCGTGCCCCGCCACGACCGCCGCGCGTCGTCGCCGGCGGCGACGCCGACGGCCAGAAACGGCATCAGCGTGCTCGGCAGGTCGAGATGTCTGGCATTCGGGAACGGCGGCGTCGGCACCCCAACCGGAAGCGCGACCCCCACCTCGGCGCGGGCCATCCGCCTCCCCCCAAGCGCCCGGAGTGGCACGCCAGGGAGGGTGTGCTTACCTCCAAGCACGAAGTGCCGATAGCCCGGCAGCGAGTCGCTCCCGACGCCCGCCTCGGCCGCAACGGTCACTCGACCGATTGACATCGGGGCGCTTGCGCGAAGCGCGAGTGCCACCCGCCGCCAGGACACGTCCCCCTCTCCCACCTCGGCCGACAGCTGCCATCCATCGCCCGTGGCGTCTTTCCGGGTGAGGCGGCCGCGGCTGACCGTGGCCGCACCGACGCCGAGTGCGGGGTTCCTGCCCGCTGCCCCCGAGAGCGGTGTGAATCGGGTGCCCACCGACCACGACCATTCCCGTGCCAGCTGCCATTCCAGCACCGCTGCGCCCGCAGGGCGGCGGAAGCCGATCCAGGTCCGCTCGAGGAGCGTCCAATCACCGAGGTCGGTGCCGTCGATGGCGGTCGAGAGCGAATTGGCCACGCCACTCGCGGCGGGAGCATCGCCTACATCGCTGAGTCGGCGCTCTGCGCCGATGTGCAACGAGGAACTGCCATCGGTGCGACTGAGGAGCATCGTCCCAAGCAACCGACCATCGCTGGTGCCGAGACCGAGCCGGGCGCCGAGCGTGGTGCCCTGGCCGAGTTGGCGACGAACACCCAGTGAGGGGGTGATGCCGCCGACCCGGTTGACCCGGAGGAACTCCGACACGCCATCGGCCAGCAAGCGCGTGCGGGGCAGACCGTTGAGCACGCGTCGGCCAAGCGCGGTCGCGGCGGCGCGCTGGGCCTCGGCAATGGATGCTTCCGCCCCGGGAAGCGGCCGAAGCCGCTCGGCCAGCGATCCGCGCCAGGTGGAATCGCCGCCGGGTGCGCGCAAGCCGTCCACGAGAAAACCGGCGAACCGGTTGAGCGGATGGACCACGCCCAACTCGTAATCGCCAATGCTCCAATCGGCGCGGAGCACGGTGCGAATGGGGAGGTCGAGCAACGGCTGGCCACGTCGGATCACGATCGTCTGCTGGGTGGGGAGCCAGCGCGCGCCCTCCTGCAGTCCGTTCTCGAGCGTGACCGTGATGTCTTCCACGGTCGGGTCCCGATACGATGCGGGCGTGAAGGTGAAGCGGAAGCGGACCAACGCCGCCCGGTCCACGTCGATGAAGAGTGTCCCGACGGTGCCTGCCGCGGTGGGATCTCGTGGCCTGACCAGGACCTCGATCACCCGCAGCGTGTCAGCCGGGCCGCTGATGCGGAGGGTGTCGCCCTCGCGAAACTCGTAGCGCAGCAGTCCTGCAGGAGAGAGGGGATGCACCACGTCACGCACCTCCTCCCCGTCGCCGAGGCGGAGCACGCCGCCGAAATCGTTGGCGACGATCCCCAGATGGTCGCGGTGATAGCGAATCTGGTTGGGGAGAAAGGACGAATCCCGCCAGGCCACGATGATCTGCTTGTGCCGGTTCGGGGCCTCCCCGTACACTTCGACTTCGAGTTCCTCTGCCCGGATCACCCGTTCGACGGACGTGCCCCCGTGTTCGATCACCGATGCCATGCGCACCACGCCGCGCGCCCGCGCGCGCCACGAGGCGAGCAGGGTGTCGGCGTCGCGACGGAGGCGCTGTGCGGAGGCGCGCCCGAGCAGCGGGACCGCGTCGCCGCCCCGCCACTGCTGGGCCCGCGCCGCGGCGGGCAGCAGCGTGAGCAGGAGCACGAGGGCAACGCGACGGGTTGGCACGATCGGGGACATGTGGGGAAAGTAGTCCTGCTGATGGCCTTGGCTGGCTGCGCGAGCGCCCAACCCGCCGCCCCCGCCGGTCCGCCCGCACCTACGGTCGGGGATGGCGGCCCGGTGGCGTTGCGCGAGGTGTGGCCGCTCGAGCGCATCGGCCCCTCACCCACCGACACGGTCGTGCGCTTCGCCGCGGCGACCGGACGCACGATCGTGTTGCGCCATCCGCGCCCCGATCATGCCGTCTTCGTGATCGTCTCGGTGCCGCCAGGAGCCTTCCGACCGCAAGCCGGCGACAGCGTGAGCCTGCGCCTGGAGCCACTCCCCGGTCGCTACGGCGTGACCATCCGCTCGACGGACAGCCTGGTGGGCATTGCGCTCGGTACCTTCTCGTATGCGGTGCACTTCGCGCAGCCCGACGGGTCCACCAGCCGCTATCCGACGGCCACACGCTTCGATGAAGCCATGGGTGCGGCGCGGATGCTCGACAGCACCGCGCTCCGCTTCCTCCCCACCGAGCGCCCAGCCGGCGACATGGCCCGCTTTGCGATCGGGTCCCTCGGCACCTACCTCCTCGCGGCACCCCGATGACCGACACCCTCGCGCGCTGCCGGGACGCCGCCCTCGCGGGCTTCACGCGCGTGCCCATCACCCGTGCCGTCGTGCTCGACGGCGACACCCCGGTCTCCGCCTTCGCGAAGTTGCATCGCGGCGAGTACGGCTTCCTGCTCGAGTCGCTCGAGGGTGGGGAGCGGTGGGCGCGCTATTCCTTCCTGGCGACCGAGCCGGAAGCGATCTTTCGCTATCGTGGCACCGTGGCGGAGCAATGGACCGCAGGTGGGCAGTGGACGACGCTGGCCGGGGCAACCCCTCCGCTTGGGCATCTCGGCGCGCTCCTGCGCGACGATCACGCGATGCCGGTGGAAGGATTGCCGCGCTTCACCGGGGGTGCCGTCGGCTTCTGGGGCTACGACATCGTGCGCGGGATCGAGCACCTCCCCGATGCGCCGCCCGACGATCGCGACCTCCCGGATGCCGTCGCGATGGTGGTGGACACGCTGCTGGTGCTCGACAATCTCTTCCACCGCGCGATCGTGATTGCCAATGTCACCGTGTCGCCCGCGCTCAGCGACGAGGTGCTCCGGGAGCGGATCGCGGCGGCGGAGGCGCGCATCGGCGAATGGATCGCGCGTCTCGGCGCGGCCGGCACGATGCAGCCGCTGCATCCCACCGTGCCCCCCCCGCTGACGCTGGCCGCGCCCTATGCCGACGAGGCGTATCGTCGCGACGTGCTGCGCTGCAAGGAATACATCGCGGCGGGCGATGCCTTCCAGATCGTCCTCTCGCGTCGGATGGATCTCGCACCGGCCCCCGATCCCTTCCTCACCTACCGCTGGTTGCGCGCCCTCAACCCGGCACCGTACTGCTACTATCTGGCACTCGGCCCGATTCAGATCGCCGGCGCGTCACCGGAAGTGCTGGTGCGTGTCGAGCAGGGCGAGGTCACGGTGCGTCCCATCGCGGGCACCCGTCCGCGCGGTCGCGATGCCGCGCACGACCTGGCGCTCGAGGCCGAATTGCGCGCCGACGCCAAGGAGTGCGCCGAGCACCTGATGCTGGTGGACCTGGGTCGCAACGACGTCGGGCGCGTCGCCGAGTACGGCAGCGTGCGGGTGGTGCAGCAGATGGTGGTGGAGCGCTACTCGCGGGTGATGCACCTGGTGAGCGAGGTGCGCGGCCAGTTGCGTCCCGAGCTCGACGCCCTCGACGCGCTCGCCGCCACCTTCCCCGCAGGCACCGTGAGTGGCGCCCCGAAGGTGCGCGCGATGCAGATCATCGACTCGCTCGAGCCGACCCGCCGCGGACCCTATGCGGGCGCGGTCGGCTACGTCGGCTACGGCGTGCGCACGCTCGACACGGCGATCGCCATTCGCACCGTGGTCTTCGCCAACGGGTCGGCGCACGTGCAGGCCGGCGCAGGGATCGTGGCCGACTCGGTGCCGCAGGCGGAGTTCGAGGAGACGGAGGCGAAGGCGGGCGCGGTGGTGATGGCGTTGGCGCTGGCGAGTCGTGAGTCGTGAGTCCTGAGTCCTGAGTTGGGAGAGAGGTCCTTCGACTTCGTCCGCTTCGCGGACTTCGCTCAGGATGACACCCTCCCAGGACTCAGGACTCAGGACTCAGGACTCAGGACTCAGGACCCAAACGCATACCGATACCCCGCCTCCTCCAGCAGCCGCAGCACCAGCCTGAGCGGCAACCCCATCACACTGAAGTAATCGCCCTCGATCCGCTCCACCAACGCGGCGCCCCATCCCTGGATGCCGTAGCTCCCCGCCTTGTCCATCGGTTCGCCGGTGGCGACGTAGGCGCGCAGGTAGGCCTCATCGGCCTCGCGGAAGACGACGACGGTCTCGTCGGCCGCCTCCAGTTCGCGTCCATCCGCGATCAGGCAGATCGAGGTGATGACCGTGTGCCGTCGCCCCTGCAACCGCTGCAGCATGGCCACGGCATGCTCGGCATCGCTGGGCTTCTCGAGGATCTCGTCGTCGAGGACCACGATCGTGTCGGCGCCCAGCACGAGTTGCCCGGGCACGGCGCGCGCCTTGTCACGCGCCAGGCGGCGCGAGTAGGCCGCCGGCGTCTCACGAGGGAGCGGAATCTCCTGCACGTCCGACGGCACCACCCGGATCGGGAGGTGGAGCATCTCGAGCAGCTGACGGCGGCGCGGCGACGCCGAGGCGAGCGTGAGGGTGGGCATCATGCGGGGGTGCGCTCCAGCAGCAAGGTGACGGGACCATCGTTGACGAGGGCGACCTGCATGTCAGCGCCGAATTCGCCGGTCGCGACCTCGAGGCCTGCGCGGCGCAGCGCCGCGATGAACGCCTCGTACAGTGGAATCGCCTCCTCGGGGCGAGCCGCGCCGATGAAGGACGGACGCCGCCCTCGACTCGCATCCCCGTAGAGGGTGAACTGCGACACGACGAGCAGCGCCCCGCCGACGGCGGCGAGGTCCAGGTTCATCTTCCCCTCCTCGTCGGGAAAGAGCCGCAGCCCCGTCACCTTGTCGGCCAGCCACTCCACCTCGGCCGTGGTGTCGCCCGGGGCGAATCCCACCAGCAACAGGAAGCCGACGCCGATGGCGCCAGCAACCCGCCCCTCGATGGTGACCGACGCCTCGCTGACGCGTTGCAGGACGATTCGCATCGCGACAAGATAGCCACGCATCCCTCGACCACGAGCCGGCGTTGAGGATCGGTTGAGGGGGGGACGGTAGCGTGTGGCATCCCCTTCCCGGAGCTGCCATGCGCCGTCGTCCCGTTGGTCTCTTGTTGGTCCTCCCGCTCCTGCTGCACCGAGCCGAACCGTTGCCGGGCCAATGGCAGGTCCAACTGGTTGCGGGGAGCGCGCGCGCCGCGGGCCACGCCCGCGCCGACGACGACCCCGACCACCCCGAAGTGGCACCCCACCATCCGGTCACCCTCGCGGTCGCCGTGGTCCGCCCGTTCGGCAGGTGGCAGCTCGGCGCCACGCTGCGCCGGAGTCACTCCGACCTGGCCATCAGTGGTGGGGAGACGGCGGTGGTGACGCGCGGGGCGCTGCGGGCCTGGGGGGCTGGCGTGGAACTCGGGCGTCGGGTTGCGGGCACGGCGGACTCGCCGAGTGCGGTGGCGTTGCTGGGGGGATCGGTGGATCGGTGGAGCTTCCCGACCAGTGGAGGTGAGCCGCGCGTCGTGCCTTCGGTGCACGGCGCGGTGGAGGGTCGGGTGCCACTCTCGCGGCATTGGCAGGGCATTGTCCGAGGTGAGGCCGCGGTGAGCGGCTCGCTCTTCACGGCCTCGGACCTGCCACCGGACTACGCGGTGCGAGCCGGTCGGCGGTGGGGCTTCGGCATCGGCGTGGGCTGGGTGCGCTGACTAGCGGGCGTCGCCGAGGAGCTTGTTCTTGGCCGCGAGGTCGCGCTCGAGGCGGCCGCACATCAGGTCGCAGAGCTTGAAGACGCCCTGGTCGGCGAGGCGGTACCAGCTGTACAGCCCCTCCTTGCGGCGGCTGACGTAGCCGTGGGAGTGCAGCATCTGGAGGTGCTTCGAGACGTTGGCCTGCCCGAGGCCGGTGGCCTCGACCAGCTCGGTCACGGTGGCCTCGCCGTCTCGCAACACCTGCAGCAGGCGGAGCCGAGTCGGATCACCCAGAATCTTGAAGCGGTCGGCGATCCACTCGAGCACCGCCGGCGTCATCGGCACATCCCCCATCCACCCTCCCCGGCCCGTGGCCATTACACAACTAGAGGGTAATATAGTAGTTGACGGGGGATGGCGCTAGCGGGAGTATGCGGAGACGAGGACGCCGAAGAGAATCAGCGGCACCAGCCAGGTGAAGGAGACCACTGTGACCGCCCCTGCCATGTTGGCCCCGCCCTTCTCGAAATACTCGGCCCGCTCGAGCACCGTCACGGGATACTGCACCCGACAGCTGTCACACGGCGTCTCGCCCCGCGGCGGGAAGCCGCTCAGGCTGTCGCCCGCGAGGCGAACCCCGGACAGCCGGATGTTGCGGCCCTGGTGATCGAAGCGGAGGACGTTGGCGGAATCGAAAACCGCCGGGAACGGCACCGGCACCGGCCGACTGCTGATCCCGGCGCTCACGCACCCCTGCACCGCCGCGAGCAGCAGGAAACCCGCTGCCCGCATCGGGGGTCGCCTCACTCCACCGTCACCGACTTGGCCAGGTTGCGGGGCTGGTCCACGTTGCAGCCCCGCAGGACCGCCACGTAGTACGAGAAGAGCTGCAGCGGGATCACTGTCAGCACCGGCGTCAGCAAGTCGAGCGTCTCCGGCACGATGAACGTCGCTTCGGCGAGCTTGGCAATCTCCTCGTCGCCCGCGTTGACGATCGCAATCACCCGTCCGCCGCGGGCGCGCACTTCCTGGATGTTCGAGACGATCTTGCCGTGCACCGCGTCGCGCGGCGCCACCACGACCACCGGCATGTTCTCGTCGATGAGCGCGATCGGGCCGTGCTTCATCTCCGCGGCCGGGTAGCCCTCGGCGTGGATGTAGGAGATCTCCTTCATCTTCAGCGCGCCCTCGAGCGCGGCGGGGAAGTTCACCCCGCGGCCGAGATAGAGCGCGTTGCTGGACCCCGCGAACTTCTCGGCCAGCACCTTGAGCTCGTCGGCACGGTCGAGGATCTCGCGGATCTGTCCGGGGAGCTTGGTCAGTGCCTCGACGTACCGACGGCCCTCGAGCAGCGACATGTTCTTCAGCCGCGCGAAGCGCAGCGTCACCATGGCGAGCGCCACGACCTGCGAGGTGAACGCTTTGGTGCTCGCGACGCCGATCTCGGGGCCGCAGCGCAGATACAAGCCGCCATCCACTTCGCGCGCGATGGTGGAGCCGACCACGTTGACGAGGCCGAGGGTGCGCGCCCCGCGCTGCTTCGCCTCGAGCAGCGCCGCGAGCGTGTCCGCGGTCTCGCCGGACTGCGAGATCGCGATCACCAGGGTGTCCGAATCGACGATCGGGTTGCGATAGCGGAACTCCGACGCGTACTCGACCTCGGTCGGGATGCGCGCGAGTTCCTCGATCATGTACTTGCCGATCAGCGCCGAGTGCCACGAGGTGCCGCAGGCGGTGATGATGATCCGCTTGACGCTCTTGGCCTGCTCGTCGGAGAGCTTGAGGCCGTAGACGCGGACGTTGCCGCTGTCCTCGAGCAGGTGGCCGCGCATGGTGTTCTCGAGCGAGTCCGGCTGCTCGAAGATCTCCTTGAGCATGAAGTGCTCGAAGCCGCCCCGCTCGATGGTCGCGAGGTCCCACTCGATCTCGTTGATCGGCTTGTCCACGTGCCGCGACGTCAGGGTCCGCACCCGGTAGCCATCGGCGGTGAGCACCGCGAGCTCGCCGTTGTCGAGATAGATCACCTGGCGCGTGTGCTCGAGCAGCGCCGACTGGTCGGAGGCGACGAGGTTCTCGCCGTCGCCGATGCCGAGGATGATCGGTGAGCCGTTGCGCGCCACGATCAGGACGCCGGGCTCATCGCTGGAAATCACGCAGATGCCGTAGGCGCCATCGACGTCGCGCAGGGCCGAGGCGACCGCTTCCTCGAGGTTCCCCTCGTAGAAGGCGCCGACCAGGTGCGCCAGCACCTCGGTGTCGGTCTCCGACGTGAAGACATGGCCGCGCGCGACCAGCGCCTTCTTGATGGAGGCGGCGTTCTCGATGATGCCGTTGTGGATCAGCGCGATCTTGCCGCTCTGGTCGGTGTGCGGATGCGCGTTGGGCGTGGTCGGTCCGCCGTGCGTGGCCCAGCGGGTGTGACCGATGCCGGTGGTGCCCAGGGGCTCGTTGCCCGCGATCTCCGCGGCGAGGATGCCGAGCTTGCCGGCCGCCTTCCGGATGTCGAGGTCACCGCCATCGAGCACGGCAATGCCGGCCGAGTCGTAGCCGCGGTATTCCATCCGCCGCAGGCCGTCCATCAGGATCTTCGAGGCCTGCCGGGGTCCGACATATCCCACAATACCGCACATAGCACCACTCCTTGGTTGGCCTCAGCGCAGCGCGCGGGCCTGGGCAATCAGCGCTTCCGCCTCGGCACGCGTCGGCGCCTCGGCAATCAATCGAACGATCGGTTCCGTCCCCGAAGGGCGGACGTGCAACCAGCGATCCGACCAGGCGAGGCGAAGGCCGTCGCGGTCATCGGCCACGGCATCGGGCCAGTGGCCTCGCAGCGCCGCGTACTGGGCAACGAGGTCGCCCCCACGGGGCGCCTTGGCCTTCACGATCACGTACCGGGGCGAGGCAGCAACCAGCTCGCCCAGCCGCTTCCGGGTCGCGGCCAGGTGTTGCAAGATGAGGGCCGCCCCCAGGGGAGCATCCCGGCCCACGTGCAGGGCCGGCAGGATCACCCCGCCATTCCCCTCCCCGCCAATGACCGCGCGCTCCGCCACGATGGCCCGCGCCACGTTGGCCTCGCCGACCGGGGCCCGGACGAACCGCGCCCCGCCAGCCCGGGCGGCATCCTCCACCACCAGTGAGGTCGAGAGGTTGACGACCACCGCGGGCGTTCCCACACCGGCGGGCTGGCGGGCCAGCACGGCGCTGGTGGCCAGCGCCAGCGTGTAGTCCTCGCCGATCGGGGTCCCGGTCTCGTCCACCAGGGCGAGCCGGTCCACGTCGGGGTCCACGGCCATGCCGAGGTCGGCCCCGGAATCGCGGACCAATTGGCCGAGCTCGCCGAGGTGCTCCGGGATCGGTTCCGGCTCGCGGGGGAAGCGGCCGTCGGTCTCGAGGTTGATCCCGGTGACGCGCGCCCCCAGCCGCTCGAAGAGGGCCAGCATCGTGGGAGCCCCCGCACCCCGGACGCAGTCGAGCGCCACGTGGAATCCGGCTGCCCGGATGGCCGGGACATCGAGCTCGGGGAGGGCGAGAATGGCATCCAGGTGACGGCTGATGGCGTCGGGGTCTTCGAGGCGGGTGCCGATGTCATCCCACCCGCTGCGCGTCGGCCCCACCTCGGCCAGGTGCCGCACCGCGGCTCCGGCCTCGGCATCGAGGAAGATCCCGTCGGGCCCGACAAACTTGAGCGCGTTCCACTCGATGGGATTGTGGCTGGCCGTGAGGATCAGCCCGGCGCCGGCATGATGATGCTCCACGGCCATCTGGACCGTCGGCGTCGGCACCATCCCGACATCGATCACGTCCACCCCGACCGACTGGAAGCCCGCGGTCGCGGCCAGCGTGAACATCGGTCCGGAGGTGCGGGCGTCGCGCCCGATCACCACGCTCCGACCCCCTCGACCGCGGACCCAGGCGCCGAGTGCCGCGGCGTGCCGGGCGACCAGCTCGGGGGTGAGATCGCTGCCGACGTGGCCGCGCATTCCGGAGACGGAGATCATCAAGGTGTCGGACATCAGCAGGCCAGCCTCGGCGTTGGTGAATTGACGCAATCAGTGCGGGGGGCAAGCTACCGCAAGGGCCGCGCCTTTCACAATTGCGCCTTGCCCCAAGTTGCGGCGGGGCATAAGCTTCGCCCTTCTCTAGACCGGTTCGCCGATGACCCGCCTCTCGCACACCGACGGTTCGCAGCAGCTCGCCACCCTCGCAGTTCACGCGGGCCAGCTCCCCGACCCGGTCGCCGGCGCCGTGATGCCGCCGATCTTCCAGACCTCCACGTACATCCAGGACGCGCTCGGGCAGCCGCACAACGGCTACGAGTATGCGCGGACCGCCAACCCGACGCGCGAGGCGCTGGAGCGCAACCTCGCCGCGCTCGAGGGCGGCACACACGGCTTTGCATTCGCCTCGGGACTGGCCGCCCTCGACACGGTGCTCAAGCTGCTCCGGGCCGGCGACCACGTGGTGGTGGGCAGCAACGTGTACGGCGGCAGTCATCGCCTGATGCAGCGGGTGTACGAGCAGTTCGGCGTCGAGTTCTCGTTCGTGGACATGCGCGAGATCCGCAACATCGAGGCGGCGCTGCGCCCCACCACGCGGATGCTCTACTGCGAGACGCCGACCAACCCGATGATGTTCCTCACCGATCTGCGCGCCGTCGGTGACCTCGCGCAGGCGCTCGGCTTGCTCCTGGTGGTGGACAACACCTTCGCCACCCCGATCCTCCAGCGCCCGCTCGTGCTCGGCGCGGACATCGTGTTGCACTCCACCACCAAGTACCTCAACGGGCACTCCGACATGATCGGTGGTGCGCTGGTGACCGCACGCGACGACCTCGCCGAGCGGATCGGCTTCCTGCAGAATGCCGCGGGCGGCGTCCCGGGACCGTTCGATTGCTGGCTCGCGCTGCGCGGCATCAAGACGCTGCCACTGCGGATGCGCGCGCACTGCGAGAGCGCGATGACGCTGGCCACCTGGCTCGCGGCCCGCAGCGACGTCCAGCACGTCTACTACCCGGGACTCCCCGATCATCCGCAGCACGACCTGGCCAAGCGGCAGATGCCGGGCTTCGGTGGCATGATCTCCATCGAGCTCGGCTCGGTCGAGCGCGCCAAGCGCGTGGTGGAGGGGACGCATCTCTTTGCGCTGGCCGAATCGCTCGGCGGGGTCGAGTCGCTCATCGGCCATCCGGCCTCGATGACGCACGGCTCCGTTCCCAAGGCGCTGCGTGAGGAGATGGGGCTGACCGATTCGCTGGTCCGGCTCTCGGTCGGGATCGAGGATATCGGCGACCTGCAGCGCGACCTCGACCGGGCGCTGTCGCTGTAAATGATGCACGATGAAACAGGCCCGCTCCCCGGTGCGTAAGGGAGCGGAACCTCAACTCACGAGTCCCCGATGACTTCGCTGCCGGCTGCCCGTCCCCGTGTCGCCCTTCCCGAGATTTCTGCCGCGGCGTGGGAGCATCCGGCCGACCGCGCCGCCCTGCAGGCGCTCCGCTCGGTCCCGGGTGTCGACGAGGTGATTCGCAAGATCCTCGGCATGCTTGGGGGCGAACGCGGCATCCGCCTCCTCTTCCAGGGCAATGCGGTCCGGGTCGGGCCGACCCAGTTCCCGCTGCTCTGGGCGCTCCACGTCGAGAACTGCTCGACCTTCGGGTGGGAGACCATCCCCGAGCTCTACGTCACGCAGACGCCGATCTTCAACGCCGGCGCCTACGGCATCGACAACCCGTTCATCGTGATCCACTCCTCGGCGCTCGAGTTGCTCGACACCGACGAGCAGCGCGTGCTGCTGGCCCACGAGCTCGGGCACGTGATCAGCGGCCACTCGCTCTACCGCACCATCGCGGCCATCATGGTGATGGTGTCGCTCGGCGCGCTGCCGATGCTCGCCTCCATCATCCTGCTGCCGGTGAAGTACGCCTTCCTCGAGTGGTCGCGGAAGTCGGAGCTCTCGGCCGATCGCGCCTCACTGCTCGGCTCGCAGGACCTGCAGGCCACGATGCGCCTCTTCATGAAGATGGCGGGCGGCGGCAACACCTCGAACATCCGGCCGGGCGACCTGAACCTCGAGCCGTTCATGCAGCAGGCCAACGAGTATGCCTCGTCGAACGACGGCCTCGACATCGTGTACAAGATCCTCAGCACGCTCGCGCTGACGCACCCGATGAACGTGGTGCGCGCCGCCGAGGTGCAGAAGTGGGTGCAGAGCGGCGACTACGAGCGGATCCTGCGCGGCGAGTATGTCCGTCGCGGCACCGAGCAGGAGGAGCGTCCGCTGCGCGACGACATGCGCGAGGCGGCCGACCACTACAAGCAGGAGATCAAGGACGTGGGTGAGCACCTGAAGAACGCCGCCAAGCGCGCGACGGAGCGGGCCAAGGAGGCCTTCCAGGAAGCCCGAACCAAGGGTTCCGCGTGAGGTTGCTGGTCGTCGGCGGGGGCGGGCGCGAACATGCGCTCGCTCTCGCGCTCCTCGCGGATGATCCTGCCCACCAGCTGTATGTCGCCCCGGGGAACCCCGGGACGGCGCCTTTCGCCACCAACCTCCCGATTGCCGCCGACGACATCGACCGCCTGGCCGATGCCGTGGACGCGCACGCCATCGACCTCGTGGTGGTCGGTCCCGAGGTGCCGCTCGCACTCGGCCTTGCCGATCGGCTCCGTGCCGAGGGGCGCACGGTGTTCGGGCCGGTGGCCGCTGCCGCCCAGATCGAGGCGTCGAAGGCGTTTTCCAAGGACGTGATGCTCGCGGCGGGCGTGCCGACGGCGGCGAGTGCCACCTTCGACGATCTCGCCGCCGCGCTGGCGTACGTGGACACGCACGCCGAGCCGCTGGTGGTGAAGGCGTCCGGCCTCGCCGCGGGCAAGGGTGCCGTGGTCTGCGCGACGCGCGCCGAGGCACGCGAGGCGTTGCAGGCGATGATGGGCGCACACCAGCTTGGGACGGCCGGCGACGTGGTGGTGATCGAGGCGTTCCTCGAGGGCGAGGAGCTCAGCGTGTTGGCGGTGACCAACGGCCGCGAGGTTCGCATCCTTCCGCCCGCCCAGGACCACAAGCGAATCGGCGAAGGCGACACCGGTCCCAACACTGGTGGCATGGGTGCCTACACGCCGGTGGCGATCGCAACACCTGAGGCAATGGCGCGCATCGAGCGCGAAGTGTTGTTGCCCACGCTGCGTGAACTCGAGCGACGCGGTGCGCCGTTCCGCGGCGTGCTCTACGCGGGCATCATGCTCCATCCCGATGGCACGCCGAACGTGGTCGAGTTCAACTGCCGTCTCGGCGATCCCGAGACCGAGGTCGTGCTCCCTTTGGTGCGCTCGGGCCTCACGGCGCTCTTCGACGCCGCCGCGAAGGGAGAGCCGCTTCCTGCGCTCGACCTCCGCACCGATGCCGCGGTCACCACGGTGCTCGCGAGCGCCGGCTACCCCGAGTCGAGCCGCAAGGGCGACGTGATCACCATTCCTGCCGACCTGCCGGAAGGTGTGACCGTCTATCACGCCGGCACCGCGCGGCGAGACGACGGCATGCTGGTGACCAATGGTGGCCGCGTGTTGGCGGTGACCGCCGTGGCGCCGACCTTCGCGGAGGCGCAGGCCAGGAGCCGTGCAGCCGCCGAGGCGATCACGTTCGCGGGGAAGCAGTACCGACGGGATATTGGGTGGCGGGAGGCCCAGCGCAGCGATGGTTCATCATCGACGCGGAGCCAGCAGGTAGGACACGAGGGCGAAGGCATCACCGTCACGTGATCGTTCCAGCACTCGCAATGTGTCACCGCTCTTGATCGCAGCGATCGGTGCCCATTTGTGGGGAACTCGCACCTGTCGAATCGGCGCACCGCCATTGGCGCCAAATTGCCGCCAGATCCGGCTGCGAATGCCCGGAGTTCCGCTACCGCCAATCCAGATCGTTGAGTCCGCAGGGACGAGAATATCCCAGAGCGGTGCTGCGCTGGGCCAGGGTACCTCTTTCAGGAACCTTCGTAACACATCTTCCATCTCTGCGCTGACCCGAGGCCCGTACTTCAATTCGACTGCTTCGTTTCGGAAATGGGCGAGGATCGAGTCACGGTACGCATTCCGATCCGATGGCACTGCCTGACGCTGAGGAATCACGACATGCACGGAGGACATGGCTTCCCCAGCCGGACCAATCCGTCGGAACTCGCGTTCGGTCGATACCCCGGCCCAAGTCACTCCGTTCGCCAGCATGGCGGCATGCAGAATCGGTCGAAGCGGTGCATCAGCGCGGTATGTCATCGTACGGGTGTTTTTAATAATGGAGCGAGGGAGGCTCCGGCTTAGTAGAACCTTAGTTTCTCGCGGGGAGGAAGTCGCATGCTGCCAGAGGACACTCCACGCCGAGACGACCTTTGTCGCTGATTCGCGTGATCGCCCCGCGATACGGGAAAGTACCGTGAGCGATTGCGGCCCTGTTCCTATCCATGCAACGCTCGCCAACAACGAATCCGCTATTTGGGATGCAAGTTCCTGAACCCGTGGTCTCCCATGTCCGAAGGGGAAAAGTGTCACCCGGCGCAGCGCGGGGTCCCAGAGAGCGACCGTGTCTCCGATCCAGGAAAGAGCCAGACGGGGCATCCGGTATTCACCGGGCCCTTCACCCACCCGGCCAATGAGTGTCATCGCCCCAGTCACAAGGTCGAGGCGCCATAGTCCAGACCGGGGATCGGCGAGGCATACGACTCCTGATCCACAATCGATCGCGCTCGTCGGAGCGAGCAGGCGGCCGTCGCCGGAGACATTGGTCACCGCGAGGATAGTCGCGCCTGAAACTCGGGTCCCGACCTGACCCGCGCATGAGGCGATCGGTACGCCGACCGTCCCAAGGATGAAGCAGACCAGCGATTCGATCCCCCGACGAACGGACATCATCGTGGGGAGGATTCTGAGTACCGGAGTCTGCCTTCGATGTTCTCCGTGAGAAGCAGGAGCTTGCCACTGCGTGCCACCGCGGCCCTGACAGCGCGTTCATTATACCGTTCTACGAAACTCCCGCATGGCTCGTATGTTCGGGCGTCCGTACAACGCCAAGTAGCGCCTTGCGTATAGTGCAAAGCGTTGCGTATCCAAAGGTGCGGACTTTGTCCGGCAACAATCATCCCGATTCGCGGTGCGCTCAACACAGACATCGTTGCACGTTCGAGCGACGCGCCACCATGACCAGCCTCGCCAGTCGAGTCGCCGTCGATAAGGCCCCTACGTTCGACCGCCTCGAGATACCGTTTCAGCTCCGGCGCGCCGGCTTCCTCTGACGGGTAGACCGCCCGAAGAGGGCCAGCCGGCTCCACCGACGCAAATGGAGGAGCCGCCGTCCAGATGGTTGAATCCAAGAGGAGTAGATGGCGACGGTTTTGGCCACCTGCCATTGCCACCAGTAGGCTCCCCGGAGCCCTGACGAGCAGACTCCCCGAAGCCGGAGTATCTATCAGTAGGTCTCCTTGAAAGCGGCCCAGAACTGGTGCGTCTGCGGAATGCTCTCCGATTGCCCAGGCCGACAGTTCCAAGACTGTTCGACCGGATTGAGGCGCTCGGGGGATGGCCGCCAACAGCATGGGCGTTTGACCCGAGAACCAGACGAGCAGCGGGATCTGGGCCGTATCAACTTCTCCGCGCCACTCGATATTCCAGCCTCCAGATCCGAGCTTGCGCCAGACCTCGATTCTGCCTTCAAGCTGGTCATAAAGCACGATAGAGCCAGCCCGGTCCGTGGGAACACCACGCACGAAGTTGCTTTTCGTAACTCCGAGCGCCTGAAGGGGAAAGGTGACTGGTTCTGGTGACGCGCCGCCAATGTGCAGCAGGCGACCCGCACGGACATCGAGCAGCCAAGCGCCTTGCGCTGAGTCTGCCCAGAAGCCGCCGACCGCCGGTGCCCCGCCGACAATCGGAACGCTGATTCCGACAGGCGCCATGTCGGGATGCCCACACCCAAGGCACCATGACAAGCCCAGCATACCCACCCGGGCGGGGTGGTCTAGCATCCGCCGCCGGTACAGCACGATCCAGTTGGAACACAAATCCGTGCGCATGTGCCATCGCAACAAATCGGCTGACCTGGGCCACCACAATTGCATCGACCTGAGAAACAGCACACTTTGCCGCTCGGGCAATTGTCGGGATCCTCCGGCTCAAGGAGCACAACCGCATCCAAACCGGAGGTCGTCCCGAGTGCATTGCGGTCCTCAGGGCTTTCACAGGCCTGACCGACGTGCACTATGAGCGTGGGTGGCGGAGGCGGATCGGCGGCCGGCGACGCGGCGAGTAGGAGCAGATTCAATGACAGGACGCTCGAGACGAAAGGACGCATCTCCCGACCTCCATTGTAGGTTTCTGCGCCTCATGGCTGGCGCGCGCGTGGCGATTCCTAATCTAGAATCAAGCCCGGTCCCGGACCTGTCAAGCGGGAGGCGAGTCGCCGCCGGCTTCCCACAGCCCATCCCGTCGATCGGGGGGCGCCGTTCCATATTTCACCGCAACGGAGGAGCGTTTTCAGCACAACCATTCCGCCTATGCCTGAACTTCCCGAAGTTGAGACCCTCGTTCGGCAACTGCGCGCCCGGCTTGTGGGACGGCGCATCGAGGTCGCCGCCCTCCGCCACGACAACGTCCTCGACGGCGTGACCAAGGGTGTGCTGCTCCGCGGACTCGCGGGGCGCACCATCACCGACGTGACCCGCCGCGCCAAGCACGCGCTGCTCCACACCGACACCAAGCTGCTCGCGGTCCAGCCCGGCATGACCGGCTCACTGCTGGTGTACGACCGTCCGATGTCGGAAGACGAAGACCACTACGCGGTGCTGGTCTGCGACCTCGACGACGGCGCACAGCTGGTCTACCGCGACGTGCGCCGGATCGGCACGCTGCGCTGGTGTGACGAGGCCGCCTGGCACGCATATGCCGCGCGCCTTGGCCCCGAGCCCCTCGACCCCGAGTTCACCGCCGAGCACTTCGCCACGCGGCTCGCCAAGTCGCGCGCCGCCGTCAAGAAGGTGTTGATGGACCAGCGCGCAGTGGTCGGCGTCGGGAACATCTACGCCACCGAAGCGCTCTTCGCGGCGGGGATCGACCCTTCAAGGGCGGCGAACAGCGTCCCGCGTGACCAGCTGCTCGCACTGCACGGCCACGTGGTGCGCATTCTCGACGCCGCGATCGCCAGCGAGGGGACCACCTTCCGCGACTACGTCTCCTCGACCGGCGCGCCCGGCAACTTCCAGCTGGAACTCTTCGTGTACGGGCGCGAAGGCCAACCGTGCAAGGTCTGCGGCACCACGTTGATCATGACGCACGACATTGACGCGCGGGGGACAGTGTTGTGTTGGCGGTGTCAGGCGTAGACGGCGAACAGCGATCGGCGAACGGCGAACAACGTGTCTCGCTGTTCGCGGTTCGCTGTTCGCTATCTTTGTCCCATGCGCTCCCTCGCGCTTCCCCTCCCCGCCACCGACCTCGAAGCGCTGCGCTTCCGGGTCAAGCGGCTCGCCGATGACCGGCCCGGCACCTACCGGATGCTCGGCGCCGACGGCCGGGTGCTCTACGTCGGGAAGGCAAAGGCGCTGCGTACGCGCCTCCTCTCCTACTTCCGCGCCTCGTACCCCGAGGACAAGGGCGCCCGCATTCTCCATGCGGCCTCTGATATCCGGATCGACCCGACACCGAGCGAATTTGCAGCGGCGCTGGCGGAGCTGGAGCTGATCCGGAAGTTCCGACCACCGTTCAACGTGGCGATGAATCGCAACAAGTCCGCCGGCTTCCTGGTGGTGACCGACGAGCGGGCACCCCGGCTGGTCTCCACGGCCGCCCCCGAGCGGTATCGGGGCCGGACCTATGGACCGTTTCCGTCGCGCGGGCGCACCCTCGAGGCAGCCAGGGTCCTGATGGACCTCCTCGGCATCCGCGACTGTCGCGCCGACATGCCGGTCCACTATGCCGATCAGCAGGATCTCTTCGCCGAGCCGGTGCGCGCCGCATGCCCGCGCTTCGACTTCGGGACTTGCCTCGGCCCCTGCGCCGGTCTGGTCTCCGAACCGGCATATCGGGAGCGCGCCGACATCGCGGCCGCCTTCTGCGAGGGGCGGAGCATCGGCCCGATTGGCCGGGTGGTCCACGAGATGGGTGAGCGAGCGGAGGCGGGGGATTTCGAGCGCGCGGCCTACTGGCGGGGGAAGTTCGAGTCGCTCGAGTGGCTCATGGCCGCCGTGGCCCGGAATCGTGCGTCGCTCGAGGCGCTGAGCTTTGTCTATCGCGATCCTGGGGCCAGGGGTGATGCACGAGCGTTCGTGATCGTCCGGGGCGAGGTGCGCGCCTGCTACCCCGACCCGGTCTCACCGATCGAGCGCGAGGCCTTCGCGGGGGTGGTGTCGAGCGAGCTGGCCAAGCCCCCCGAGCCGATCGGCCGCATCTCGCCAGAGCGGCTCCATCAGCGACTCTTGGTGATGTCCTGGTTCCGGAACCGCCCGAATGCGTGGCGGTGGACGGTTCCGCTCTCCGATTGGGCAGGTGCGACTTCAGCCGCAGGCGTCAGTCCGCGGTAACCAGTGACCAGCGCCCAGGCCACGCTTCTCGCTTCTCGCTTCTCGGTTCCACACTGAAACCATCCCGCGCCTCCCTCCGTCTGGTCCGCACCTTCAACCGGACCGGACCATGCGCCACACCCTGTTTCCCCTCGTTGCCCTGCTTGCTGCGGCCCCAATGGCTGCCCAGACCCCTGCGCCCGCGGCCCCTGCGGCTGCTCCTGCCCCGGTGAAGCTGACGGCCGAGCAGGAGGCCA
>Ga0154020_10001104_pt1 | contig 33386 bp, 33 predicted proteins | sample Klosneuvirus_201_FD_109709 | JGI IMG/M metagenome (GOLD analysis project Ga0154020, IMG submission 109709) | Active sludge microbial communities from wastewater, Klosterneuburg, Austria - Klosneuvirus_20160825_MG | ecosystem: Engineered > WWTP > Aerobic digester > Activated sludge | place...
CCAATATCTCTAGTTTTTGACATATCAAAAAGTTTAATAAATTCGTATAATTTTGCTGGTGTATAACCAATTACATATAATATTGAAATTAGTCCGCCTATCGAAGTCCCAGAAAACATTTCAAAATTATTTAAATATTGTAATTGTTGTAACGCATATAATGCACCTAAATGTGAAATACCTTTAATTCCTCCGCCACTCATAATTAACTTGTCGTATTTTTTTTTATTATTATTCTCAACAACAGAATCCTTGTCTTCTTTTAATGGTATATTTGAGTCAGATTTTTCTCCTACTTGTGAATCTGTCTTTTTGTCATCCATATATTATTATAAAATAATCTTTTTATATATTATAGGACTTGCATGGATCAGATTAGTATCAGCAATTTATTTCCATCATCATCTGATTTTAAACCATTAGATGTTTATTCTCTATATAATACAAAAGAACAAAGAATCCAAAATCAACTAAATTTTAATATTGAAAGACTTGTTCAGTTAAGAGAAGAGAAAAAAAATAAAATATTTATTCAATACGATAAAATATTTAATGCTTGTTTGAATAAAATAAATAGGGCTAATAATTTACATAAAACAGAAGTATTATTTGATATTCCCGAAGGAATATATGGTCATAGTGATTATAATCCATTACAATGTTTAGAATATATTGAAAAGAAATTAAAAGATATGTGCTTAGATACATTAATATTAAAAAATAGTATATATATATCATGGCTAAAACTTGGCGATAATCTTAAAAATGTTAAAAATAAAGAAAATATTAATACATAACAATAATTAAGGTTTCATTTTTTTACCGATTTTAACCAATAAATCTAAGATAAATATTAAAATAATTCCACCTAAAATTATAACCATTATTTCTTTTAGATTATACCCTAAATTTGGAATTTCAAAGTTGAAATGTTCCAATTTATCAGTATGAACTTCTTTTTTGGATAGTTGTTGATTTTGTTGAGTTGTTACTTTATAATGATCTTTTAATTTTTCATCTATTTTCTTCTTACATATTTTACATGTTTTAACATGCTTGTATACAACATCATTTTCTGAACTACCCAATGAAAATATGTCAGGTTCTTCGATGATATTTTTAATTATTTTATTAACACAATAATTATGATCTATTATTTTTGTTGGTTCGTGATGTTTATAAGCCTTTGCTGATTTTTCCGATAGATTACTATCCAAAAAAGATAGATTATCACTATCTTCTGTTTGACAATTTTGTAAATCCTTTATTGTAGTGCCTTCATTGTGTGAATTTTTGGCACTATAATGACCTTGAGCTGTAAAAAATGCCGGATATATATTTTGACCATTATTTGTCTCAACCGCTTCATATGTATCAAACGTACCAGGTTGTATAAGATTATTATTGTCATTATTATTTTTATTATTTTTCTCATAATCAGCTAGTTGCTGTTTAAGAGAATTATCAAATGCCTCCCCAACGGCACAGTAGTTCATATTATATTTTCAATTGAGAAATTAAAGTGGGTGAAAAAATTATATTATAATATTATATATGAATAATTTATTTGATAATCAAATCATTTCTATTTCAATTATCCTATTTTTATTCCTCTATGGTTATAATCTAGGGAAAATGAAATTACCATCCTACATCAGAAAATTATTTGACAATACAATATTCAAAATTGTCTTTTTATCATTATTATTAATCTTTAATTTTAAAAATACTCCTCATATTGCTCTTGTTATTGCTATTATATTTGTTTTAACTTTAGATGCATTAAATAATCAGGAGGCAAAAGAAAATATAATGTATTATGAAGCATTCGTTAATCAATTACATTAATTAAATTTTATAGTTCCAAATAATAATTTGCAATATTCATATTATTATAAATTTTAAAATTCGCGTTATTATATAAAAATAAGTTTCTTAATAGAACTATAATATGAGTAATAATACAGATTTTAAAAATGATGAAGCAAATCTGATTAATAATAGTATTCCTTATGATGATATGATTGATAAAGCAAAAAAGGAATATAAAGATGATGTGAAAGGTGACACTAAAAATCTTATGGAAGAAATTATGAAAAATATTGAAAATTTACCTGCTACTGAAACTGATATGAATTTTCAATATTTTGCAAATCCTGATAAACTGATTCCTGGAGATAAAATACAGTATTTTGATAAAGAACAATACAAAAATGAAACTCATCGTGAATCAGAAAAATATAATAATCGCACAGAATCACTCAACGATTATACGAAGAATGATTATTCAAAGAATGATTATTCGAAGAATGATTATTCAAAGAATGATAGCAAACAACAAACTGAAACAAAAGACATGAATACATATTCTGCTGCACCGAAAGGAGGTTCTTACGGACCTTCATATGGCGACGGTCCTTCTTATGCAACAGAACAACCACCTGATGATAAATATTGTGGATTTGGTTCGGAAGAGGAGTTAAATCTTGGTAAATTAGATATGCTAAGAAAATTAGGCGAATTAACACAACATGGTGTTAAATTATCCCAAAATTACAATATGAAATCTGATTATAAAGCTATGAAATATGAATACGAATTACACCGAAGTATTAAAGATAAACATAATGGTGTTAAATGGCTTAGTAATTTACTACTAAATGTAACATATGGTATGGAAATAGCAAATGAGGCATTTAATCCATTCGAATTTCGGTTAAAAGGTTGGTCTGAACAAATGAATGAAGATGTTGATGACTATTATGATGTTTTGGGAGAATTATATGAAAAATATTTCAAATCGGGCAAACCAGTTCCTCCTGAATTAAAATTAGTCTTTATGATGGGTGCCAGCGCTGTCAAATTCCATATTGCTCATACTGCATTAGGGAAAATTCCTAGTTTAACTGAAGCTATGGCACAAAATCCCGAATTAGCAAAAAAATTAAATGAACAAGCTATTGCTAATAAAATTAAAGAACAACATGATAAACACAAAGAAACATTTGATGGTAAATTAGACGAACAACATCAAAATGCTAGGAAAAAGGCTGAAGAATTACAAATGCTTAAAGATAAACAAAACGAAATGTTAAAATCACAACAACATTCACAACAAACTCAACAACAGTTTATTCAACAGCAACAATTGCAACAACAATTCATGCAACAACAAATGATGGAACAACAGGCTATGCAACAGCAATTATTTACTAAACAACGACAATTGGAAACATTGCAAAAACAATTAAATCAACAAAGATCGGATTCCCGTTCAATGTACACAAACACTTCAGAGAAAAAGTCTAGACAACAAAAAACAATGTTAAAACCTGTAGTTCCTGATAGCATAAGAAATAAATTTTCAATTACTAGAAAAACACAAATGAACAATTCTAATCCAGTCGAAGATTTTAATTATATCCAAATCGATCCAGATATAGAAAATATAATCAATGATAAACTAAATGATACTCAAAGTTTAATTAGTGATAATGATTCAAGAGAAAGCAAAGAAAGCAAAGGAAGTAAACGAAGAAAAACTATCCGCATCAACACATAAAATTTCTTAAATAGTTTTATTTTATAATATATAAAGAGATGACTATACTATAAAACATTATTATGGATAACAATGATATAACTTCAACAGATAATTTAAATAATAAACAATTTAAACGTGGCAGAGGACGTCCGCGTAAAAATCAAATTATTAATTATGGTGATTCAGGTAAGAATAAACAAAAAGTAAAAATAATATCTTCAAATGATGAAGAGCCAATCATTCTTCAACTACCCATTTCATTAAAAGAATTTCATACTCTGAAAAATAATACTATTTTTGAAAAAGAATCAAAAACTAATGACGAAACACCAGAACAAGCAAATATTTTTACAATTAATGATATCGACAATGATTCAAACTCTGGTAGTTCTCTTTATGAATCAGATAATTTGTTTGTTTATGAACTAAAGAAAAAAATAAAAGATCAAGAAGGTACTATTAAAAGTTTAGAAAAAGAACTAAATAATTATAAAGATATACTTAACGATTCAAATAACGGCTTAAATAATCGCAAAGTTTCAAAAATGAATATAAACTTTATCAATTCAAATAATGGACAACAAATTATTGTCGAGAAAACAAATATTGCTTGTTGGTATTGTTCCTATAATTTTGACACTATTCCATGTTTTATTCCTGAAAAATTTTATAATGATAAATATTATGTTTTCGGCTGCTTTTGCACATATAATTGTGCAGCAAGTTATAATTTAAAAATGGACGATTCGGCGATGTGGTATCGATATAGTTTGCTCAAAAAACTTTATAATACTTTATATAATAATAATAATGAGATTTCATTAGCCCCGCCGCGAGAAGCATTTGATAAATTTGGTGGACCATTAAAGTATGAGGATTATCTGAAAAATTCAATTAAGTGTCTTAAAGAATTTAGATTTATTATGCCACCGATGACATCGATAGTTCCTTTGGTCGAAGAACATAATGGGTTGGATAGCAGTAAAGTTAATATTAGTTTAGCAGATCTGAATAAAAAGAAGAACGTCGTAAGATCCAAACCATTACCGAATATGAAAAATACTTTATTAGAAACTTTAGTATTCAAAGAAAGCAAGTAATCACACTTGTTCTATTTTATACGAATTATTATAAATGTGCAATATTTGGTTATCGATATCTAAAATAATACCAACTGCGCCATATTTTACATTATCAACAACTTGATATGTAAAATATCTTTTATTGTTTTCTATTTTTTCAAATTTTAGATCTAATCTTTTATTATTGTAAATCAAATACCATTGAAATCTATCTTTTTTTTCAGCAGTTTCTAAGAAATCATTAAATTTCACTTCAAATATCTTACCATTCGAAAATGTAAAATTATACAGAACTTCTAACGACATAAATTATGATAATTATTTATATCATAATTGACTTTTAAGTGGATTATTCAATTTTTAATCTTTCTGTAACCATGTAAAAATGCATCACATAAATCATCTTTCTTATCATAATCTTTAATCATATCAATTGCTCCTTTATGATTTATTTCTAATATCTTTTCTGTATAGATAATACCTAATTCTTTTATTCCTTCATATGATAATTTGTATTCTTTATAATTTTCGTTTAGTTTTTCTTTATTCGTAATTAGATCGGTATTTAATTTACATATTCTACATTTGCATTCTTTTGATTTTGTATTGTTATGTTGGTTAATTTTATTATTTGTGAATTCAATCAGTTCTTTATTAATTTCTATTTTAAATGATGGAGAAACAAATTTAATGATTTTATTGGATAATTTATTTGATTTAAAAATATAAACAAAATATGAAAATAACATAGCCGAAACGGTTTTCATGACCGGATTAATATGGGTTGGTTGATTTTCAATATAAACTTCATCAATAGTTTCAAGATCATTAATTTCTGATAATTTATTATACATTTTTTCACAAAGAGTTTGTGGATCAGCATATGTTTTATTTTTTTTAATTGGTTTAATTGATACTTCTTTGATTTTATTTTTTAATTGCATTTCTTTATGAGTTTTACAACACAATTGATTATTAAATAGATAATTAGCTTTTTTAATACACTGTTTATTATTTTTAGGAGTAATGTGTTGGCACAATTGTTTATCTGGATTATCAATTTGTTTAACATAACTTGCTTCAATTTCCTCCGTATTTACATTATGTTGTTTCTTATGAGTCGCGCAATAATATTTAGTCTTGTCATTAGATTCAGTATAAAATTTAGCGGTTTTATCGCATTGTTTTTCCTCTTTATCGCCTTTTTTCTTTTTCAATAATCCGCAACAATAATAATCTACATTATCAGTTAGATCAATAATTTTCCATTGTTCAATTGTAAAAGTATTGGTTTCGTTATTTTTGTTAATAATACAATACGCTAAATTTTTTATTCCAACGTCCCAACCAATAATTTTGGTCATATATATGGTAAAATAAATTAATTTAATTTATTTAACACACTTTTATAATTTATTTATTTATTAATTTATTTATTAGATTTAGATTTTTTACGTGAAGTCTTTTTAGCTTGTTGATTAGAAGTTTTTTTACTGGTTTTTTTTACTGGTTTTTTCGAAGTTTTCTTAGCAGGTTTTTTTGGAGCTTTTTTGGAACCTTTTCTTGATTTTTTATTAGCAGGGTTTTTAGAAGCAGTAGTTCTTGATGATGGTCTGCTATTTGTTTTCTTTAATATATATTTCTTTCTTTTGACTGGTTCATCTGAATCTTCCGACGAGTTTGTTGGAGACGACGATTCACTTGATGATTCTGTTTCATCTTCTATTTCACCAATTCCATATTCGAAATCCTGAGAAGAATCGCTTAACGTAGAATCAGAATAGTTTATTGGTAATGCTCTTGTATGTGTTGTTGAAGCCTGTCCTCCAGATTGTACGCTTGCAGATTCTATATCAGTATTGCTTATAGGGAGAAATTCAGTATCCATTATTTTATTATGTATATTCATTAATCTATTATTTATATACGATGTATCACTCACATCATTCACAATTTGTTTATTCGGCGTTGACGTTGTGAAAAGTGACGAACTAACTATAAAACTATTGTCTGTTATATTTTTATTTTGTGGTGAATGGAAAAATATGTCAGTATTGGCCTCAGTAGAATTCATTTACTAATAAATATATAGAAGAAAAAATATTCCATTATAACCACGATATAAACCATTTTAAACATATATAAAAAATTGATTATAAAAATACTTAAGAATAAGGTTATTTCATATAAAGAAATATCTATATATATAATTATTAATGGACAAAACACAAATATCAAAAAATATAGTTTCAAAAATCGATTTCAGTTTAAAAAATCTACCGGATGATGTACGTATCTCAACAATTACTATGACATGTAATCTCGATACTTTAATAGATATCCAGAATGTTGGAAGATATATAGATCTTGGTTTTGGTAGTATAGTTTGTGTTAAATATAAAACCAATAATAATAAAATGGAGGATAATACAGTTATCCGATCACTCATTAAAATGAAAAAATCAAGAGAGAAAAATAAAAAAAATTCAAAGCGTAAAAATTTCAACAATCAGGCAACACTAATCGTCGATGTTAAAAACAAAAGACGTATTAATGTCAAAATATTTAAGAATGGAGCGATACAAATGACAGGTTGTAAATCAATTGACGATTTTTATCATTCGCTTGAAATTGTATGCAGAGAACTCAAAAAGAAGAAAGCAATCTATGATAAACAGACAAAAACCATTATTCCTAAACATTTTATCACAAATTATGAAACTGTAAACACAGATCAAATCAAGAATTTCAGGGTACATTTAATTAACTGCAACTTCAAAGTTGGATTTTTAATCGATCGCGAAAAATTACACGGACTTTTACTCAAGTCTGGTGTCCGAAGCATTCTTGAACCTAACATCCATGCATGTGTTAATATAAAATTCAATTATAAAAACAAAGACACGATTTCAATCTTTGTTTTTGAAAGTGGCTCTATTATTATCACAGGAGCCAAGACAGAAAATCATATCATTGAAGCATACAAGTTTATTACTAAAGTATTATTTGAGAACTATGATACCATTGTCAAAAATAATATCGAATCTTTCTTAGAACGCGATGATGTTAAACAACTCATTGAAAATGTAGGTAAACAGAATCAGCTTACCGCTTTATGTTAATTTATTTATACTGCTATTAACTCATTATTCTTTGACAAATAAAAATGAGGCGCAATATATTTTATAATTTGATCAGTCAAGACTTTATTTTTAATATCAGAGATGATTTCAGCCGACGCATTTAAATCATCCATTCTTTGTTTCATTCGTAAAACATTATCATGCAAATAATTTTCCAACCTATTATCTTCATTAAAATCAACCAATAATTGTCTAATATATTCTAAAAAAGGATCAATAATATATGAAGTTGTTTTAATTCCCCCTTTATCAACTGACCAATCAGTTTTCTTATTAATTATTTCTCTGACAATATAATTCAGTCTGACTGCATCGGAACTCCATAATGCTTGCTGAGAAGGATCATCTTTCTTATAAGATTTAACAATAAAATCACCTAGATATCCAGCTAATGATCTTTTTCGATGATGATGGAAAATCATTGTCATTATATCAAATTCATCATCCTTATCATTATATTGAATAGTATCATAATCGTTTAACGGTTCTAATACTGGAGCATTTGTATAATTCTGCACTACATAAGATAATGTTGATACAGATGTTTTAATAATTGATCCAGCGTTTGTAACAAGGACTTTCAAGTTACGGTTTTCAGACTGTAGCATTTCAATTTTATCTTTTAAATGTTCTATTTCCTTGTCTTTTTCACATACTACTTGGATTAACTTATTTTTTTGTATACATGATTTATGATGTCTTGCTAAACTACTTGGCGTTGTAAAATTATTATCACAGTAATTACATTTATGATCTTTATTCTTTTTTTTATTAATCGTCGTTTTATTTGCATTTAGTTCATGTTTTTGTGTTTTTAAATGTTTTTGATAACAATATTTGACGTCAGTTTCATAATTACACATTTCACATTTGAATTCCATATACATTAATAATCGACTTTTTTTTATATGATTTTTCTTCAACTTTTGTTTCATTTGGGTTTCATTTGAGTTTCATTTGAAGTTGAAATGATTATCTTGAGACATTTATAAAACCAAAAGTAACAAGGTAACTAATTAAAATAATAAATTGCATTAATTGTCTGTGACACTTTTTCAACTTTGTTCAACTTTCAAAAGTTGAAATACCCAGTTAAATTAGTCACCCGTGACATTTTATTTCAACTCATCGCCTCGTGACATTTTACATTATTGGTTTAACTATTTTATTAAATTTTCATTTAATTTTATCTATTTAAGAGCCTTTTATTTATTCACATTGTGACTTTTTATGTCTTCAATTATATGAAAAAAGTTTTTTACTCTATAGACCTTAAAATTTCATCACAAATAATTGTGTGTAAAAATTGGACTACAATTTTGGTTGAGAAAATTTATATAAACAAAGTCTTCTTATATCAATAACTTTGATAAATAGTAAGTTTTTATTTAAAGTATATATGATAACAATAATATTAAATAGCAATTAACTCATTATTTTTTGATAAATAAAAATGAGGCGCTATATATTTAATTATTTGTTCAGACAATACTTTATTTTTTATATTTGCAATAATTTCAGCCGACGCATTTAAATCATCCATTCTTTGTTTCATTCGTAAAACATTATCATTTAAATGGTTTTCTAATCTATTTTCCTCATTAAAATCAACTAATAATTGTTTAATATATTCCAAGAAAGGATTAATGATATATGAAGATGTCTTAATTCCTCCTTTATCCACTGACCAATCTGTTTTTTTATTAAGAATTTCCCTGACAACATATGTTAATCTTACTGCATCAGAACTCCATAAAGCTTGCTGAGAAGGATCATCTTTCTTATAAGATTTAACAATAAAATCACCTAGATATCCAGCTAACGACCGTTTACGATGATGATGGAAAATCATGGTCATGATATCAAATTCATCATCCTTATCATTATATTGAATAGTATCATAATCGTTTAACGGTTTTAATGCAGGCGCATCTGTATAATTTTGCATAACATAAGATAACGTTGAGACTGATGTTTTAATGATTGATCCTGCGTTTGTGACAATTATTTTCAAATTACGATTTTCTGATTGAAGCATTTCAATTTTATCTTTCAAATGTTCAATTTCTTTATCTTTATCCTGAAGAGCCAGTGTATTATTTACAGTAGGATTTTCTGAACAAATCTTCTTATGACGGGTTAAATTACATGCTCTTGTGAATTTCTGATTACAAAATTGGCAGATTATATCTTTCAACTTTTCATTTTTGGAGAGTTTCGGGGAGTTTTGGGGAGGTTTCGGGGAGTAGTTTAGTTGATGATGTACATTTTCATTATGTTTATTTGTTTTTAAATGTTTTTGGTAACAAAATTTGGTATCAGTCGAATAATTACACGTTTCACATAGATATTTCATGATAACTTATATATATATTTAGCCTTATATATTTTTTCAACTTTTACCTTCAACTTTCAACTTCAACTTTATGAATTCAAAAGTTGAAGTGGTAGCTCATGACATTTATTTCAACTCAATACCTCATGCCTTTTAAACTTACTAATTTAACTTATTAATTGAATTTTCGGTAATTTTAGTCTTGTTAAGAGGTCTTTATTTATTCACCTTGTGACTTTTATATCTCTATTTTTCTGAAATATTATTTATATCCTATAGACCATGAAATTTCATCACAAATATTTGTGTGTAAAAATTTGACTAGAGTTTTGGTTGAGAAAAAATATCTGGACAAAGTCTTTATCAATCAATAACTTTAATTATTATTAGGTTATTTAAAAAAGTCATTAGGTAACCATTTAAAAACTATATAAATTAATTTATTACATTTCATTTACAATATTTTGATAATCATATTTGATATATTCTATGATACCATTTTCCAACATCCATTTGAAGAGATTTAATTGGCTGATTGATGTATTTAATAATTTATCATTATTAAATTGGTGGGTAAATCTATGAGATCGGCGGAATGGATCAAAGTATTGTTTTGTGTGAATTTTTAATTGTTTTTTATATTCGTCACTAATATTAGTTGACTGATTATTAATAGTATATTGTATATTATGTTTTTTTGAATATGTCGTGAGGAAAAAATCAATAAGTCTTAATGAAATATTGTGATTGGATTCCATGATATTTATTGTTTCATCTCGTTTTTATTGGTCTAGGTTGGAAAAGTAATTTAATGGTTCATAGTGGATCATATACAATATCCTTTTATATGTGTTGTTGCATAACAATTATCTGCGTAATGACCTTTTCTTCCACACTTATAACAACTATTATATGATCTTTGTGATGAATATTCAACGGATTCTGATGATTCTGAATCACTATTATCATCTAATTCATTACTATTGATATCAGATGTGGCATAGCATGCATCAACATAATGTCCTTCTCTTCCACAACGATAACATGTAGCAATAGTAACAGTTGTTTGTTTAGATGATTTATTTATTCTAGTCTTCTTTTTAGATGTTACTTTTGCTTGTTTAATCGGTTTAGGTAATTCCGGACTTATTTGTTTAGGTGGTTTCGACATTTCAACATTACAATAAGATCCTCCGCGAACATTCCACCAACCATATTTTTGCATATATTCTAATGTTACCTTATTTTCATCTTCTAGCGTTCCATCCCGCCATTCCATAACTTCTACTGGTTTATATATTTGGGTCCATTTTGAACCATTACCAGTAAAATGTTCAGTAAATCTTTCTCCATCCATTCTATCAGTGTATCCAACATACCATTTATCCTTCTCTAATAGTAGCACATAGATCATTCAATATTAAATAGTATGTAATATTGGATTAAATAAATTTAAATAGAAAGTCAATTTTTTTATTTATCAGCGTAGGACCATTTGTAACCACTTGCGGTTTTGGCTTTACCATTACAGCATTTTGAAATACGTCCACTATTTGAAATATTTAAATAATTACATGCTTCAACAATTGAATTAAAAGTTTTGATTATTTCATCTGTTTCCGAATCAATTTGATTTATTTGTTTAGCAAGTGAATATTCAACATTTTTTTGTTGGGTTTTCCATTCTAAATTTTTATAATAGTTATTTGTTTTATCCTCATCAATATGATTAACAACATATTTAGAATCTGGTTTAGTTCCAATAAATACTTTTGCTACTAATATGTGTATTTTAATATTATAACATTTATGTGTGTCTTTGTCATATAAACCAATAGAATAATAACCATCATTTTGTAATTGTGGAATCAAATATTTATCTTGATATAATCCTTTTATATTGCCATAATTAGAAAGTTCGTAATTGCCGAAGTTTCTATCATCCAACATTCTAATATTTCTAAATTCCTCGTCTTTTTGTAATATTATATTTGTCTTTATTTTGTTTTTATATCGCCAAATAGATCCATAAATTGACTTACATCTTTCATTTAAACATGCATAAAGTTGTTTGTTCTTATAATTAGTATTTTGTGTTACTATTTCTTTAACGCTTGACCATTCTTTAATAAAATTCATATCTTTATCATATTGTAATACACTTTCAGCTTTGATGATTTTATGATTATCAATAAAATTTTGGTTATTTTCTTTAATGGTTACCCATTGTAAATTTACGGATCGATTATCTAATTTATTGTTATTAATATGATCAATTGTATTTTTAGTTGGATCAGTTTTTGGTATAAATGCATTTGCTACCAAACGATGTATTTTAAATTGTTTTTGTTCATTTTCGGCATTATCTTGATAAAGTCCAACAGAATAATATCCATTGGTTATTGTTGGTTCAAGGACTGTACTTGTAACTTTACTAACGGCTCTTCCTTGATTAGAAATCATATATTTACTAAAATCTTTAATGTGTTCCCATAATTCATTTTCATTAGTTATTTGACTGATATCAAAATTATCAATTTTCTGTTGATTATAATAATTTACCATTTCTTTTCTATCAATCCATTTTAAATTATCAGAATTGTTGTTAAATTTATTTCTATCAATATGAAAAATTACTGGTAATTTGTTCGGATTATCGACAAAATATTCTGCAACCAACCGATGCACATACACTTGTTTTTTCTTTTTATATTTATCCTTTAATTCAACTCTATAAAATCCGTCTTTAATAAGAAATGTTAGTATTGTTTTTGTTGACATTCTTTTAACAGTTCCTTTATTTGATATTTTATACTCGCCATCGTAACCTTCTATATCTTTCCAATTTTGTTGTGGCATTTATATCTATATATACGAATTTTTCTTATATATTTTAACCGCAAATTTTAATACTTAAAGAAATATCTGTATTATAATATTAATGGCTGAGATTGCCAAAGCATCTAAAATTTATATATGCGATAAGTGTCATTACCAAACACATTTATTGGATTCTTATAAAAAGCATTGTAAAACTGGTTTACATAAAACAGGGAAACGAAAATCTAGATCAGATAAATTGGCTGATAATTATAAATGTGATAAATGTAGTTATATTACAACTGCCAAATTAAATTTGAAAACTCATGTATTGAATAATCATTCTAGTAAAGAGGAAAAGAAAAGTGGATTTAAATATTATTGTGACAAATGTGATTTGGGCGTATTTACTGCATCATCTTTTAAAAATCATACTGATACTCAGAAACATAAATCGAAAACTGTATAATTTATATCATTTATAATGAGTAAATAAGCATTATAAATGTATTTTTAGAGCTTAAATTCCACACTGCGATTTTGTGTATTATTTATAAATGGGTTTGTATTAAGGCTTTGTAACACGTACGGATCATATTGTTCGGTCCATTGTGGGAGCTCGGGAGCCTGTCTAGTATACATCAAAGGTATACATTGTAATGGTTTCTGTCCATAAGCCGTGCCATAAACATCTCTATTAATTTCAATTGGTTCACATAATTGTACCATTGTGAAATCATGAAGTGGTCCAACTTCGTAATTACTAGTTGTTGGCGCACCACCGTCTCTAACAATATTAACTCTTTCTTTACCAACATTAACCAATGAATTCTTAGCATCTTCGCGGACTCTTTCCTTTTGTTTATCATGGAATGTTAGTGGACCTTGATAAGTCTTATTTTGAGTCAATTGTCTGAGAGTAGTCGGAGCAATTGTATTTTGGACTTCAACTTGATAACCACCCTTTTCTCTATCATTTGGACCTAGAGCACCATATTGTGTTTTCTTTTCAGTTAATTGTCTGAGGGTTGTTGGAGCGATAGTACCTTGAACTTCAACCTGATACCCGCCCTTTTCGCGATCATTTGGACCAATTGGGCTTTGATAAGTCTTATTTTGAGTCAACTGTCTAAGAGTTGGAGGAGCAATTGTTCCACCAAGTTCTGCTATATAACCACCCTTTTCTCTTTCAGCTGTACCCAATGGATTATATTGTGTAACGTGTTGGGTTGTTTGTCTAAGAGTTGTTGGCGCAATAGTATTTTGAACTTCAACTTGATAACCACCTTTATCTCTTTCAGCTGAACCAAGAGGACCATACTGTGTTACATGTTGAGTGGTTTGTCTTAGAGTAGTCGGAGCTATTGTATTTTGAACGTTAACCCAATAGGCACCTTTGTCTCTTTCAGCCGTACCAAGAGGATTGTATTGTGTCATATTTTGAGTTGTTTGTCTCAAAGTAGTTGGCGCAATTGTATTTTGAACATTAATCATATAACCACCTTTATCGCGTTCTGCAGTACCAACTGGATTGTATTGTGTCATGTTTTGAGTTGTTTGTCTTAATGTTGTTGGTGCTGTTGTGTTTTGAACATTAACCCAGTAACCACCTTTGTTTAATTCTGATGTACCAAGAGGATTGTATTGTGTTGTATTTTGCGTAAGTTGTCTGAGTGTTTCAGGGACATGAACGCCTGATTGTTCCGCAATATAACCACCTTTATCATATTCGGCAGATCCTACAGGATTCAATTGAGTGACTAATTCGGTAGTATTTCTAATAGTTGGGTCCGGAATATTAGTTTGAGCATCCCATGCATAACCTTTTTTCCATTCAGGTGCTGGCATATTATTCCATGATTTAATTTCGGTTGTATTTCTAATAGTTGGATCAGGAATGTTAGTTTGAGCATCCCATGCATAACCTTTTTTCCATTCAGTTGTAGCACCATTGTTCCAAGTTTTTTGTTCAGTAGTATTCCTGATAGTTGGATCTGGAATATTAGTTTGAGCATCCCATGCATAACCTTTTTTCCATTCAGGCATTGCACCATTATTCCATGTTTTTAGTTCAGTGGTATTTCTAACAGTAGGATCTGGAATGTTAGTTTGCATATCAAATGCAACACCTTTAGACCATTCTGTTTTGGCAGCATTATTCCAATTTCGTTGTTCAGTTGTATTTCTAATAGTAGGATCTGGAATGTTAGTTTGCATATCAAATGCAACACCTTTAGCCCATTCGGGTTTTGCGGGATTAGTCCATCCATTTACTTCGGTCGTTACTCTGTTAGTTTGTTTTGCATAATAAGTATTAGCTGTTAATGAAGTATTTTTTTGTCTATCAACACCGGTTGTGTTAATTGGAGTAGCACTTAAGAAATTTTCTTTCATTGGTAATCTGTATTTTTCCATGAGACTTTCTGGCTTGGCTTCATCGACATTATAATTTGCTGGACCATACCATGCTTTGGTTGTCTGTTGTCTGCCAGTACTTGGAGCATCATAATTACCTACGATTCTAGGTGCTCTGTAATAACCCAATGATTTAACGAAGTCTCTCGGGTCTTGTTCTTTGAATTTAATAGGGCGATGTTTAGCAACATTTGGAATGATACTACGACGGCCTTCGCCTTTCATACCTGGAATAATAGGTTGGCCGTAAGAAATTTTGGGATTAGTAGCAACACGAAGTTCATCGACTGTAAGTGGTAATACACGATAAGTATCATTAAAACCTTGTGTTGAAATTTCATTATAACCCAAATTAAGACCTGGAGTTGTTCTAACAGGTTGATGAATCAATTCGTTTCTTCTTTCTTTAGATGGTATATATCTCGATTCCATATAATTTGTGAAGTTTGGAGTACCATAAATCCATGTAAGACCAACTTGAGGATTAAATAATGGTCTTCTTTCCGTTTTAGGTCTGTATTCTAATGCCTTTGTACTACCAGTAAAAAGTTCCATTGTTCTTTGTTTGGTATCATTTAATCTTTTTTGAACATCAGTATTATATTCATAACCCATGCCTGTTTTTGATCTAAAATTAGGAACCATGTTGTTATGTACAAGATTTTTTTCATCAACAATTCCATAAGTCATATCATCATTATTTTCAAAACTTGAATAATTACCTTTTAATGCCAAATCTCTTTCCATTTCTAATCTGGATACATTGGCATATTTACCTGCTTTTTGACTAGTATTATTACTGGAAACTGGATCACTGGGATTATCAAATTTTAATTCATCAAATTGACTTAAAAAAGTGTTTACTCCTTGATTTTTGGCTTGATTTATGAATTTTTTCTCATGTAATCTTGTATCTTTTAATATATTTTCCTTTTTAAAGAATGCCATATGATCATTATTGAGATTGACACTATTTTTATCAAGTGATTTTTTGGAATATAAACTTCCGGAATCTTCCGAAAAAACTGAATCCATTTCATTCTTATTATGGCTCATTATATATATAATTTTTAAAATATTTTTTTGCTTTTGAATTTGTTGGTCGTGATTGTAATAACTTAAAGTATTACGCTAATAGCTACAAATAATAGGACAAATACCACAAATAAAATAAGATAAGTTTTTGTCGAATGACTACTTTGTACTATACTAATATCACCGTCAAAACCCTCAACAATTTTCTGTTGTTCTTTTAATGATTTTAAATATTCTTCATGATTTTTTGTCTTTTCAAAATATTTTAATAGATAATATTTTCTTCTTCGTTCGACTTCTTTCATCTGATTATAAAAATTAGGAATGATACCTGTTTCCTCTGGTCTCTCCGCTAATTTATGTTGTTCGTTTGCAAGATTATTATAATAGGCCTCTAAATATCTATAGGAACTATTATTATATATGTTATTTCCAATAATAATATCTCTTGGAATTCGTGTTGTATTTACTTTACGTTCTTCTTCCCTATCGTTATTATTCATATAGGTTCCTAATGCCGACAATCCAAGTAGGAAATCCATGATTATAATTAGATCATATAAAAAAATATTACTTTTTATTTTTTTTATTAGCTGGTTTTTCTGTATCTTCTTTACCATCTAACATTTTTTCTAGCGATCTCTTTTTATTTTCTGGAACAGGTAACTCATCGCCGTCACCATCATCAGAATCATCTGAACTATCAGAATCATCATCTTCATCGTCATCCTCTTTATCACGATCAATTAAATCATCATTACAGAAATCAGATTGATATTCGTAATTTTCATTAAATCGTTTCATCAAATCTTGAACAATTGTTAAATACAAGTCTTCTGACAAGTTGATTGGAATAAAAGTAGAAATCAATCCACTAACTTGTTTTACAAGGCTTGTGGACATATCATCAACTACTAATGTATAAACATCATTGACTGTTTCAGCTTGATCCAAATTATTCATCTTGCCCATAGATTCAAGTGTATCTTTAATTGCTTGTTTTTTATCTACAATAAAACTAGCAGCTAATTCAGGATCAGTTTCATTTGTAGAAAATGATGGATGATGATCCAATATATAATTAGTAATCTTTCCACCTACAATTTTACATTTATCGTGATGATTCAGATTCTTATTTGACATAATTTGTGTTATTTCAGGGCTTTCTAAATAAGATGAAACAACTGGATCTAGTTGTTTAAAAAGAGAATTCCGGACAAGAGTTGTAATTACTTCTTCAAATGTTCCTTCGTTAATATTATCATGAAAATCTTGAAACGCTTCTGTACTATAAAGTTGATTATAAATATGTGTAAAGCTAGCAAAATGTCCAGCAAACGATAATAGTGATGCCATTTAATATAATTTATTAATTATATTATAGTTGGTTGTTGAATTCTATTAATTAATCAATTTTTTAACGGCGATAGATCATATTCCATTTATTATATTCATTATCAAAGTCATTAATTATACCATCAAATGCATTACCAGTTAAAGTGTAGTTTTGATAACCAGAATTAGTTTGATATCCAATATTACCATCGAATGTTTCTGCTACTTTTTCAATAACCCAATCACGTAATTTACTTGAATCGCCTCCCTCAGTTGTATATGTTGCATCTGGTCTAAGAGTAACTGCAATACCACATACAGTATCATTTGTACCACATGGTGATAAGTAACCACCTGGTAATGGCATTGGAATTGGTATTCCGCCAATATTTGTGGAAATCAATGAAGGTAATTTCATGATTCTAATAGTATCGCCAAAATTAACATATGTGCCAGTTGTACCAGTAGGATTGACAATGATCCATGTGCGTAATAAACTAGCGTCGCCTCCACTTGAATTATATAATGTATCTGTTATTGTAGAAACATTAATACCACATCCAGTTGTGTTCATATCTTTACATACTGACAAAATTCCACCCCATGACGTGTTTGTAGGAACAGCTTTAAGCTGTATACCATCGCCATATTTAACTGAACTTCCTGTGGTTGCACTATTGCCAACAGCTGGAAGGATAATCCAATTACGTAATCCACTGCTGTCTCCTCCATTAGAATTATATTGTGCATCCGGACGTAAAGTAACATTGAATCCACAATTAGTTCCAGAAGCACTACCGCATGGAGAAAGGTATCCACCCCATATAGTATTTTTTGGTATAGCCTTAATTTTAATTCGGTTACCATATTTAAGAGTGTTAATTGATGTAGTTGTAGAAGGTGTCGGCGCAGATGGCAAATTAACAGTTTTACCAGAATCATTTGCCCCCATAGCTGATGCAACCCATTTACTACCATCCCAATTATAAGTAAAACGTCTTCTATCCATACCAGAAGATGTTGTCTGACCGACTGGAATGTAATTATATCCAATATCGCAATTACTAGCATCGACTTTATTATTTAAAATAGGTGACATAGTATATACTCCTTTCCATTCACCCAATGTATTATAATAAGTAACAGCAGATGGTTGATCTTTAGTGCAATCAAGTGCTACGGTAGTTGGTGTTGGCGCTGTTGGCGCTGGCGCTGTTGGTGTTGGCGCTGTTGGTGTTGGCGCTGTTGGTGTTGGTGTTGGAGGTGAAACGGTAGGTGGTTGTTGCGTTATATCTATCGGCGCATAAGGAGTTGATCCAGATACTGGTGAACCTGATATTAACGGAGATACATTTGTGGAAGGTGTCTCAGTTACAGGAGATGGAGTTGAAGATGGTGTTGCAATAGGTTGTGTTTGTTCTTCCGCAGGAGTTGACGAATACCAATAATATCCACCACCACCTCCTGATAATAGACAAAAACAGTAATAACAAATACATAAAATTATGACAATACCTCCTATAATAAGAGGCATATTGCTAGATGGTTTATTATCTGGCATATTATATATATTATTCAAGAGATAAATTATATTGTTGCTAAAAATATAATTCCAATTTACATAAAAAACTTATTTGCGATAAACAAGGTTCCATTTCATATATTCATTATCAAAATCATGAATTAATCCATCAAATGAATTTCCTGTTAACGCATAATTATGATAACCATAATTTTGATTGTTCATATTATTAAATGTATTCGTATTGGTATTGGTATTGGTATCGCTATTGTAAGAATTGACAGTTTCAGAATTACACATTGATTCTGGTTTAACTTTTGGTAAAGTGTTAGATGGTTGAAATTTTGTGTTCATATATATATATTATATTGGAAAATGTTTTTAATTTAAATCATAAATATTTAATGAAAATTATATCAAAATAAATAAATTACGAGAATCGGATAATATCTTGAATATTTGCTTCATTTTACTGAGCAGTTATATTAACATCAGTCGCTTTTTCAATGAATGATTAACATTTCCCGATGGAGTTTTCCATTCTAGGTTTTTATAATAATTGTTTTTCTTATTTTCATCAATGTGATTAACTAAGACTTTTGATTCGTCGTCATTTGGTATAAATGCATGAGCTACAAGTATATGAACTAAGATATGATACGATTTACCTGAATTTTTATCTACAATACTAACACTATTGTAACCATTGGCATCATGAAGTGCTAAATATCGTTTTTTTGGATAACTATAAACATTACCATTATTTGATATATCATATTCAGTAAAATCCTTATTTTCATATATACCCAGATTTTTAAATTCTTCATCTGGATGTAATACAGTTTCTTCTTTCATATTTTTATATTTCCAGATATGTCCATATGCAGATGGTTTAGAATCATTAAGACAACTAGTAATTGTACTATATTTATAAGTTGGATTCGCTTGTAATATCTCATCTTTATTTTTCCATTCTTTAATAAGATTCATTTTTATATCATATTGTAAAATTTCATTAATTTTTGATTCCATATAACCTTGAACATAATAATCACGATTTTCTTTGTATGTCACCCATCTTAAATTAGACACATAATTATTTAGTTTATTATTATCTTTGTGATCTACTATTATTTTATTGAGGTCATCATTTGGAATGAAATGTTTTGCCACTAGTCGGTGTATTCTATATCGACTGAAGTCATTTATTTCAGAAAGACTAATTGAATAATATTTTGAATTTAATCCTGGATATAATATTTTACCAGTTTTAATATTTTTAACTCTTCCATTAGTTGATATTTGATAATTCTTATGTCCCTCAATATCAACCCATTGTTCTTCTTTTATTATAGTTGGATCAACATAATATTCATAAATTTGGGTTGGTCTTTTTGTTACATCTTCTAAATATATCCATTCCAAATTTTTATAATAATTATTTTTTGTATTTTCATCTAAATGATTAATCGCGTTATCATCTTCTTCTTTATCTACAAAATAATGGGCTACTAATTTATGTATATGTAAATTTATTGTGTTAAGATTTTTGTCATACAATGTAATAAGATAATAATTGATTTGTTCCTTTGGTTTTAAAAATAATCCTGTTTCTATGTTTTTAACTTTTCCATAACATGAAATTTGATAGTTAGACAAGTCAAATCCTTCGAATATTCCGATGTCTTTGAAGAATTCGTCTTTTTCCAATATAACGTCTGGTTTTTTCTCTGGTTCCTTTTCATATTTCCAAACATAACCATATGCATCAATTCTTTTACCGGTCATACAATCATATAAATGGTATATGAGATATTGATGAGCGTCAATGATATCATAAATATTTTTCCATATTTTTATTTGTTTCATTTCCAAATCATATTGAATTATTCTTTGATTCATTTTCACTTCTATTTTCCTCTTATATTTCTTTGACTGTTTTCGTACATCCCATTGTAAATTAGTTGCATTATTATTAAATTTATTTTTATCAATATGAATAATTCGAACTTTATTAACTGGGTCATCATTCGGAACAAAATATTTGGCTACCATCTTGTGAACAGTTACTTTATTATACAAGATAACAACACATGCATAATCTCTTTTAATTTGCGTTAGAATTTTACCTGTTCTTTCACTTTTAACATGACCTTTATCTGATATATAATATTTAGGAAATTCAGTCATTTCTGTCCATTGTTCTTCGGTTGATTTTTCTTTTAACTCTTCATCTATTGTATTATCCATCATAATTAAAATATAATTAACACTATATTTTAGTCTTTAAATTGATTTGATTTCAATATTTTTAATATCCACAAGCTTGATATTTACCTTTAAGTTCTTGTGGTAAAGTTGGATCAAATCGTGCTAAAGGCACAACTCTCTCGCGATAATTATCCTTCGCTTCAAGCTGAGTATTTATGCTGCTATCCCAATACACGTTCATTTGCGGATTCGCGCCAAGATCATAAAATCGGTTAATATTCATTTCACGGTAATTTTGGGGAGGATTAGTAAGATGAGTAGCAAGGGGATCTAAGAAATCATTGCAAACTCTGGCATGTTGAAGTTGGAATTTAGTGACATCAATATCATTGACTTTTCCATCTTTGCATTTAGATGCAACAACATTACGATTAGAAAGAATAGATTCAACATCCACTAAATCTTGAGCAGGTGAAGTAGTATGTCCTACTGAAGTACTATCACCATATCCATTATGACCAGAACGAGGACCAAAAACTGATAAACAAGCTTGACAGTTATTTATTTGATTTGGATTTAATTGATATAAAAGAGGAGATACACTTTCAGAAAGTCTGTCAGTATAATAACATTTCACGCTACCAAATATTTACATATTTGGGTTGGACTGTACCTTAAGCTTTCATAATTATGAAAACCAATATCCATCCAGTCTCTGAACCAACTATTAAACTTAATTAATAGTAAGGCTGCTGATTTTCCCAATTTATCATATTTCACTAGTTTAAAGTAATGATATGTAAGGGACTTTCCAGCATTTTGAATATTTCGCAGAATTAAATTCTACTAGTAATTTAAAATTACTATTTACGACTATGTTAATCGTATCCAAGTCTAGAGCTATGACCAATATTTACACCACGGTTTAATAAAGCCATATATTTAATTATAATTAATAGTGAGAAATAATTTTATATTATATATTATTTATTTTTAACCATAAAAAAATTAATCACATTCATCAGAATCTTCTTCTTCATTGTCATCATCATCGTCACATGCGACAGGTATTTGTTTTTTATTTGACTGATTTCCAGTGGCATATTTTTCTGTCCATTGTCTGGCTGTGATTTCATATTCGAGTTTATTTTCCTTATATATTTTGGCAACTGACGGATCAAGAGGATCATTAGGATTAGGATCAGTTAAAAGTGAACAAATAGACAATAGTACTTTAGAAATAGATAGTGCAGGACTCCATTGATCTTTTAGAATATCTAGGCAAATATCACCATTTTTATTAATATTTGGATGATACACAGGTGTAACAAATTTAACTTCAGGAGGTCTAAATGGATAGTTTTGCGGAAATTTTATTGTTAAATTGAAAATACCACCTTCAAATGGCGATCCCTTTGAACCGATAATAGTAGCTTCCCATTGCATTAAATTATCATTTTTTGGCCCAGCACTACAATGTTCAGGAGGAGTATTTTTCATTTCAGAAGCTTCAAACCCAAGACGTCGTGTAATAGTTGTTTTCGACATTTTTATATACTAACGTTATGATATATCCCAGTATTTAAGTAATTTAAATATTATATTAACTTTTCAACTTTTTTATCATATAAATATATATATGGGGTCGGGTAATTCAAAAGCATCTGTTAAAATTACAAAAGTTAAAACAGATGAAACTGTAAAGTCAAACGATAAAATTGAATTATCAAAAGAAGAGAAATTAAAGAAATTTCATAAAGTCATGGAACAATTGAAGGAAGAAGAACAGAAATGCGACAGCGATCCTAAAGGTAAGCAAATGTGTATAGAAAAGGTTAATAAATGGGCACACGAACAATTACCTCAAAATGGTGGTGGTATTAGTAACTATATTGCGGAATTAAATATAGATGGTCGTCCACAAACTTTTAATATTACACAAAAAGGTCATGGTCTATATGAAGCAAGAGAAATTCAATCTGGAGGTGGTTGTGGTTGCGATGATAATAGATACCAATACATTAAATATAAATATTAGATTATAAACTAATGGTCTTTGTGTTGTTTGCGCGGACAGTGTTGCCAGCAATGATGATGTTTAAAGAGACCTTTTTCACCGCAATCCCTACAACCGTTGCCCATCTCAAGGACATGTTTGCAGGTGTGGCAGACAATCACATTACTAGTGTCTTTCGTGCGTTGATACATTGGAACTAGAGAATGCGTGTTGGCCTTGTCAATGCATTTTTCGGACTTGTGCTTTGGAGCATAGGGGTTATGTCCCAAGGTGTGGCAAAAGTAACACATTTGTTGGAAACTACGCTTCAGAGTTTAGAGAAGTACTACAAGAAATAGTAATGGACCTATCAATAAATTATAATTTCAATTTTTATAAGAAATATATTTTTTTGCTAAATATATAAAAATTGAAATAATCATACTAAAATAGTTATATGTTTCATGCAAAACAACAATTCTATGGAAGAGCATAAAACGTTCGCTTTAGCTATTTTTGCTTGTGGATTTTGGTTCAATTTTTCAGTTACTGATCTTGAAAGTCCATTCATTCGCGATTTAAGAAAAATATGTGTTGACGGAACTTTGATAGGAGGAGGAATGGCAGTATGCTATCTTATGTATGTTAACAGAAACAAGTAATTTTTATTTATTAAATAGAAATTAAAACAATTAAATTGTTTAGTATTTACCGTTGCAAATGTCACCACTTGGGAGACGGTATCCGGGATTTAAATACTTGGGAATGTTGTTGTAGACAATTGGGCAGACTTCGGGAGCAAGAACAACGGGGTTAGTGCGGTCGAAGGTGCTAGTGCAGAGGCCTGAACGTTTGCACGAGGGGCTATACTTAAAATTATCGCATTTAGAAAGAGGTCTTGTGAGATTGAGGAGTTCGCTCTCTGTATCGACAACCTCTGGGGCTTGTTTTGTCCAGAAACGGTCATAAAGGCATTTATTGCAATTTTCTTGAGCACCAAAGTATAAATTATCGCTTAATACCTTTACATTACTATAAAGGGCTAGACTATATCTTAATTTCTATCAAAGAAACCATTACCTTATAGTCGTTGAACTGCATTCTTTTTAAGAATTTGGCTGCGGATTGTTCATATAAATTCATATTTTCACTATTTTAGAGTAATGAATTACCAGAACTTTTCAGCAATTTGATAATGTTGCCAATGTAATTATTGACTAACGAAAATCGTTTTTTAGCCCTAATTTAAGGCTAGTGGAGAGGTACTTTCATATAAATCTTTCTCGTACGTACAGCTATCGTACTTTTGTCTATTGCGCTTGTACCTTTATATTACTATAAAGGGCTAGACTATATCTTAATTTCTATTAAAGAAACCACTACCATATAGTCGTTGAACTCATCACAATGTAATGTGGTTGGCTGCTGATTTTTCATATAAATTCATATTTTAACTATTTAAGAGTAATGAATTAGCAGAAATTTCCAGCAATTTGGTAATGTCGCCAATGTAATTATTGACTAACATAAAGATGTTCTTTAGCTCTAATTTTTAAAGCCACCGATGTTCATTGTTTATAATATATCATTAGATTAGATTTTTTAATTTTCTATATTTAATAAAATAATTAAAGTAAATATAAATTATTCATCTTTAAATTTCCATTTATACCCATATGCAGAATCAGTTTTATTTTGACAATTATACGATATATTTCGTGCAATTGACCTTACTGTTACATTTTCTTTTATGGTTTCGGCTGCGCTGATTAGTGAATTATATATTGCGATTTCCTTACTAGTTTTCATATTTAATTTTACAATTTTTCTTCCAGAAGCATGTTCATTGTTTAATCGTTGTGTGGTCCATTCAAGATTTATATAGTTATTATTTTGACGATTTTTATCTAAATGATTCACAAAATTATTAGTTTGAGACATGCCATCAACAAATAAATGTGCGACTAGTATATGCTCTAATATGGTAAAACTTTTCATATTATTCTTGTCTTTTCTTATATTATTATCAACAAGACTATAATACTTATAACCACCTTTATTTATTGCAGGTTTCAATATGATATTCATATGTAGACTTTTGACTTTTCCGTTATTAGAACATTCATATTTAGAAAAATCATGATTATTAAAATTACCAATGTTCTTAAATATGTCACATGTATCTATTTTATCTGTGGTTTGTGGTTTATTTATTTTATATTCCCAAACATAACCATACGCAGATGAATATTTACCATTTAATGCATTATATATTTGTGAACCTCTATATGTTTTATGCTCTTTTAATAATTCAGAAACACAATTCCATTCTTTAATAAAACAACCATCCATATCATATTGTAAAATTGGATTTTTGCTTCTGGTAGAATAATTTGTATGATATGCCAATGAATTTTCAGAAGGCGTTATCCAACGTAAATTATCTTCCCTATTATTTGTTGGTGTATTATCTATATGATCAACCCATGTTTTTTTATCAGGATTATCAATAAAATGTAATGCGACTAATCGATGTATTAAATAGCTTTTACCACTTAATTCAACCGCCATATATCCAGATAAATAATAAGGATTTAATAACAAATTTGTAAGTTTATTCATAACTTTACCAAAATTAGATATTTTATATGTATTTTCATAACTTTTAATATTTAACCATCTTTCTATAGTAATCGGTTCTTTTTTAATCTTTTCAATTGTTTGCGAATCATCTTTTTCTTTATAAATTTCAGATGAATCATCGTATGTATTTTTCCATATGAGATTATTATATTTATTATTTGATTTATCTTTGTCTATATGTTGAACATATTTCTTTTTAAATGGATTGCCTACAAAATGTTCGGCAACTAAACGATGTATTCTATGTTTTTTTGTATTTCGTTTGTTAAAACCTTTTGTATATAATTCACAATAATAAAATTCATTTGAACATTTTTGTTTAAGTACTTTTCCAGTCTCTGCATTTTTTACCCGTCCACCATCCGATATCTGATACTTCCCCTCATATCCCTCTATATCCTTCCAATTTTCTTCCTTAATATTATCAATATCCATAATTATCATACTCAATATATATTTAAGTATAATTTGCAATCAACATATAAATAAATCACAACCTTATCTCATACAACATGGTCCGCCCATGTAACAAAATACCATACCACAAAATTCGCATTTTGTAGCCCAGTCGCAAATTTTTTCGTCACACATACAATTATAAGGGCTAAAATATTCACCAGTACATTCATAACATTCACAATTCAATAATTCATTACGTTCATTACGTTCATTACGTTCATCACGTTCATCACATTCCTCGTCAATCATAATATTGTTTTCAGAATTATTATCAATATCAAAAGACAGTAAATCTGCATTTTTATAACGTTCAATATCAAGGGTTTTATGTTTTCTTTCAAAGTATCTTGATTTAGAACATTGTTTCTTTGAATGTCGTTGTTTATGATTTTTACAAAATGGTTTTACCAGGTTGTCATTCATTTTTATAATATATTGTTGATCAATAATATTATCATATTTTTCTGGTAATGATACTGATGAATGTTTGTGATAACTTTCTCCTATGGTATCATATTCTGAGATTTCATCTGATGCTTGAACAATTATGAGTTCAAAGGGAATACCGCGATCCTCTAAATATTTCTTTTCAATCTTTTCATCAATTAGATCCCAATTATAAGGAAGTCCATTTTTTGCAACATCACAGTATGTCTTATTTTTCATTTTGTGTGTGAAATAAAAGAGATTTCCATTATCATCAACAACAAGAGGAATTTTTGTTTTCCAATTAATTGGTTGTAAATTCATTGTTTGAGACAACAGAGTAACATTATTTTAACAATTAATATCTAACAATCACTTATTTATTCAATTTTTTGAGTATAAATAAATTATTTATTGGGAACCAAGTTTCATAGCAGCTAGACGTTTCATTAGTGCAATACCCGTAAGTCCAGCCATATCGTCTCCTACATCAGGTGCTGAATCGTTTTGCAATTCAATATAAGACACAATAAATTCAAGGAACTTAAATCCAATCATGACAGGAGTATCAAAATTGGCACGTTTGACTTCATACCATATATTTCCATCTTGTACAATGGAGAAACTGCCATCTTTTTTAATTGTTACAGTAAATTCACGCAAGACATCAAGAGGCTTACCAATATTACGGAAATCCCAAATACCGTATTTTTGATTATAATGCATTCCTGCCGAAGACATACCTTCAATTGGAGTTCCTTTACGGGGAAGAACATCATCGCCAGTAGTAAAACGAATCAATGATGTGTTAGTCTTGCGGTTTGTATTTCCCTGACCAATTGAAGCATCGCCTACTTGTTTTCCCTTGAATTTGTAAATTCCTGGAGTTAGAAGTTGAACTGGGGTCCAATCACTAGGAGCAGTTGAACTCAATTTAAAGTTTTCATTATCAATATTGCGGAATTTAGATTTGGTTGTAATGTAGTTAGTATCAACTTTTCCACTATTAATCGTATTGAATGGCAATACAGTTGGAGGAACCAATCCCCAGTCTGAAAGAGGTGCAAGTTCAGTAAGATGATTGGCATCAAGACACCAATCATACAGTTTAATGATATTTTCATTACTGATGTGTTTTAGATCACTCTGTTGAGTAAGTTCATAGAGGAAGATTTTATTCAATTCAGGACCTAGTTTGATAATATTATCAGCCATGACTTTCATAAGATACATTGTCTTTTCATTTAATTCATTGGTAGCATTATCCGTTGTTTTGTTTCCTCGAATAAGTTCGCGAAGAATAGGAACCGCTAAAATAATGCCAATAATTTCAAAGATTGGATTCATAACAAAATCAGGTTCAGTAGTATTACGGTACCAACGTTTGAGAGAAACTTCCAAAATCCGCAGAAGTTCCTCAGTAGTCCAGTTGTCTTCGAAGAAGATGAATGCAACCGCACGACCAAACATATCAATTGCATCTTCTGATTCGCGAAGCGGTTCGACAATGGCAAAAGCCTTCTTATTGTACTCGAAATATGATTTAGCGGCATGACACAAATCAATTACCATATTAATCCATTTAGATACTTCAGAAGCTTTCTCTTCATTTACAAGACTCCAAATCGCAGACTGAATTGCTCCAAGATACATCAAGGTAATATATTGATCATTATAACCAACATCAAAAGGCCTGCCTTGACCAACCCACGTTGCTCCACATTGAGAAAACATTGCGTTTGTTTTTTCATTTGCCACGGATGTTGGAACAAAGCACGTATTTTGATTGTTAATTGAATCTTCGAAATAGTTAATAGCCTGCATTTCAGTAAAAGGAGTGCCTTCGACAACTGGCGCATTACCGTAATAATTAGCACGATTTTCAGCCTTTTTCAAAACAAGATTGTTGAAAAGAATTCCTTTGCCCTCAGTTTCAGAAAGAGGACGAATGAAATTTTCGATCCATTGAGCAAGTGGAATTCCACCATTGCGATATTGAGTGCGTTGAGCGTAGCTGGCCATTGCAAGCTTGTCGAATTAACAGTAATTGATAATAAATATTATAAGAACATTAGACAATTGCAATTTCAATTTTTTATGCATAATCTTTGTTTCTCTTCGGCAACAACGATTACTAATTCGTTACGCTCATTCATAATCTTTGTAGTTAATAGTCAATTCTTCACCTTCTTCAATGTCTCTATTTGCAATAAATTCAAGCATCTCTGATTTGGTTTCGATAAGATCAATATTATTCTTATCATTGTGATTCATATAAAAGCTAGGGTCAAGACTATTAGGTCCATTATACGGGATAGGATAATTACCATTATCATCTATAGCAATAAAATCAGTCACTATTTTCTTAACATTTTTTGGCAACCTATCAATTTCTTTTTTGGATAATTCAATTAGATCGTATTTAATACCTTTTTTATTTGTAAGCATAAATGGATTTGTTCCTTTAGGAATCTTTTTAATAGCAATCACACCAACACCATGAATTTTAGATATTCCAATGCGACAGTAAGTATCATATTTAAGATTATTTAATAATTGTTTTTTCTTATTCATTATATTTTAGATGAATAAAATAAATAAAATTTGAAAAAATAATACTCTACGGTTCATAATTAAATAACCCTAATATGGTTCAACTATGTCGCAAACTGGCATAGAAGTTTACAGGATTAAGGTCCTTGTTGCTATTACATATTTATCATATTTACTTATTGAAAATAGTAATCATGCATTAACATGTGATATTTGGATCATTGGACTACTTAGAGTTCTTCACAGACTTCCGTGGATTTTTCCAGTATTCAGTAAAGAAGATACAATGAAATATCAAGTTTGTAGTATTCCGATCTCTTTGCTTTTACATGCAACTTTATTAATAAGAAGAACATACGACCAATATAGTTATTGTGAAACTAGCGGTAATTTGGAATCCGCCATATATTTTGAAACATATTTTGCGTTAATTCTATATATTGCATTTATGATAGCAGCATGCGTATCTCAAATAACATTTGTACCTCCAATATATAAAAAAATTAAATTGGAATCTATTCCATTTGTATCAATTACTAAATGGAATCAAACAGATAGAATGTGTTGTATTTGTTATGATGATTTTATAATGATTGATAAATTAGCTGTCATACAATGTGGTCATTATGATCATGTAGATTGTATGAATGAATGGATAGAAAAGTCACAATCTTGTCCCAGATGTAAACATAAAGTTATTTAATAATTAAAAAATTGAATATTTAAGTTGTTGATATATCCATTAATTTGCCAGGATTACTCTTTTCTGTAAGCATACAACTAGTATGAATGCGTCTAAATCGGAGGCCCGAACCTTTTTGTGGCGTCTTCAGAACAGTTCTATGGAACTACAAGATATTGAAATTTCCGATGAAATCTACATGTTTCATCGGAATTTTCTATCAAACTTGCCCATAAAATTCCAGAATACACTCCAAACGTTTGTCGACGAGGCCATTAACAACCAGTACCGCGCCATTTGGTTGGGCCACATCCTCCGGTCGATCAATGCAGGACGTACCGTCGGAATGTACGTACCTGCTCCTGGTGACGACAAACGCATACAGCCCTTGCTTCAACAGTTCATAGACTCTTAATTTATCACGAAAGATTTACACAAATAACAATTACCATTGAATGGTATACCAATGATCACGATTGTCATTATAATCATAAGCTGTACATAAAAATTCAACTTTAAATCCTTTATTTTCTAAAAACATTATTTCTTCATGATTTAATCTAGCTTCATGAAATATCTTTCCATTTTTTGCTTCTTCAATAATTTCTTTTAAAACATTTTTAATATATAATAATTTTACTTGTTCTGCTGTAATATTCATAATTTCATCATCATTTATAATTTCATCATCATTTATAATTTCATTAGACATAATATAATTAATATTATATCATATACATTTTATTAAATTATTTTATATAATTTTCAATTTTATATCAATAAAACTAATGTTCTTTGGTTACTTAAATAATAAACAATAAGCATACCAATTAAACTGATAAACATTGGATGAATATTTGGGAATATTAACATTCCACTTACAAGGAACCAATAAAGGAATGTAATTGTAGCCAAAATATAAAGCCAGGTTAAAACTAACGGATTCATTCTATATATATTTAATTTACATAATTTCTCTGGTATAACGTTTATTTTTGGCAATTGCTTTATTTTGCATGCGACTTCCTTCGCCACCTCTTACCCATGGCTCAATTTGTTCACTCGACTGAAAATCATCATCAACATACTGGAAATAATGTTCTTCGGGATTTCTATATCCGTATGATCGATTATGAGTTCTGTAACTTGACATACCGCGAACCAATTCATTTTCTGTTTCTTCATTTTTACGATCTTTGCGTTCTAAATAAGGTTCAAATCTATAATTAAAATTGTCATTACCTCTCTTGGAATTACAAGCCATATTAGGAACGACAACTTTATTATCTAGATCCATATCAGAAGCATTATTATATGTTGGAATATTATCTTGGCCATACCTTGCTTCTTGTTTCGGATTTTTGACGTTATCCAATAATTTATAATCTTTATAAACGGCTCCTTCATTATATTCACTAACTTGTTGTTTATTATGTTCTCCAATTTCTGCTTTTAATTTATCAGCCTGGGCTAAAAGATTACTAATAATATATTTATTTCTTGGATCTGGATCTGTCGTTTTTTTGTATGGATCTGGATTGATTCTATATTGTGAGTTATTCTTCTGATATATTTCACTAAATTTTCCGGGTCCTGGATCGATTTTAGAATCAATCCGTGGATTAAATTTACTCTCTGAAATATTATAACCAGTACCGTCATATTCATAAGGAGGAAAGTCTCTTGGTGAAATCATCATATCTTTATTTTTATTTGGAGTATCTTCATAATATCTTCCATTATTTTCTGGCGCGAACATACCACGATTAACAGGTAATTTTGCATTTGGATCTTGTTTTTCTATTTTAGGGACTCTTTTATCATCCCTGAATTCTTTTGATGGAAAATATTGTTTTTCTTCTTGTTCTTGTTTATTAGCGTATCTATCATAATATTTAGAATTATGTACATCTTTCTTGCCAGATAAAAAAGATTTTAATATTTTTTTATCAAAAGGTGTAATCTGATATTCTAATTCTGGCGAAATACATGGTTCAATATTATTTTTTCTATAAAATGTTTTCTTTTTTAAATATTCCTGGAGACGTGGTTCTAACATAACATCTCCACTTAATAACATATTTTTTTCCTTATCAATTAATTCAAGTTTAGAATGGTGCATATAAAGTGTAGAGAGAAAAATAATTTCGACTTAAAAACATAATATATTTATATCATTATTAATAATATTATGGAAGAAATAGAATTCGAAAAATTACAAGACAATACCCCTGAAGAAATAGCTGAAAAAATATTTACAAATGATCCTAAACCACCATTTACATTTCAAATTATTGCAGAAGGAGAGACGGCAGACTTTCCATATATTTTTGAAATCTTGATTACTATCTTGATGGAGGGTCTAGAAATTCTAACTGGTGATTTATCTAAGGCTGAATTGGATAATTTTTCAGAAGATCATTTAACTTGTCTAGCACCATGGTTTAAGAGTTTGGGATTTAAACTGAAAATAGAAGAATGTCACGAAGATGATAAATGGGATTATGAAAAGTATTATTGTAGAATTGTTCTAAATTATAAAGGGGATGCTCCATTATTTCAAATTAAACCAATAAATAAAAATTATCATTTCCTTATTAATGGTAATGGAAATGTTAATGAAGAAAATAATAATAAAAAAAATTTAAAAGACTTATATGCGATTCTTAATTTAAATCAAAAAATTTATAAGATTAGTTTTGATTTCCATTATCCAGAAATTTATGATCCACCGAAGAACATGGTTTTATAGATATTGACCAATAAAAATAATAGTATTAGTTGGGACATGTCTAATATAATAAATAAATTGATGATTAGCAATAAAATTAATCTTTGGTTTTTGTGGTTCAATACTATTAGATAATAACATCATTGCAGTTGATGCTGCTGCTTTTGTTCCTTGTTCGTCAACAATGATAACCGCATTATGGATAATTTGATCAATACCAATAGGTTGATTATTAAAAGGAGGAATAATTTCACTGATATCCAAATTATTAAATATTTCTTTTAGACCGTATTTCTTAAACAAATTATCAATTCTGTATTTCGTTTCACATGTAAATTTAGGTATTTTAACTAAATTTATTTCATTTGTTTTAAGACTATTGATATAATAGTCATATTGTTCATATGAACCAATGATTGGTTGTGTGTAATTATCTTTTGGTAAAATAAATCCC
>Ga0154020_10001105_pt1 | contig 33381 bp, 26 predicted proteins | sample Klosneuvirus_201_FD_109709 | JGI IMG/M metagenome (GOLD analysis project Ga0154020, IMG submission 109709) | Active sludge microbial communities from wastewater, Klosterneuburg, Austria - Klosneuvirus_20160825_MG | ecosystem: Engineered > WWTP > Aerobic digester > Activated sludge | place...
GGCGGCGGTGGCGGTGGCGCCCCGCGCCGAGAGGGCGAAGGCCTGGTCGCGCAGGCCCCCAGCGGCGACGCGCAGCCCCGTCTGGAGAGCCGCGGGGAGCCGCGCGGAGATCGCGGTGGCGACCGCGGCGGAGACCGCGGCGGAGACCGAGGCGGTCGTCGCGGCCGTCGCGGTGGCGGTGGCGGTGGCGGTGGTGGAGGCGAGCGCGGTCAGCTCGGTCCCCGCGCCCCCCGGGGTCCTCGGGGTCCGTTGCCGGAAGATATCGGGAACCGCGTGTCCACCCGCCGCGATGACTCGCTCGACGAGAACATCGGCAACAAGGTGCGCGCCGACGAGACCCATCACGTCGACGAGAACATCGGAAATCGTCTACGCCCAGGGCAAGAGTCGCTCTTTGCGCCTCGTCGTATCGTCGAGGAGATCGAGGACGACGACGAGGGCCACGGCAACCGCTGAGCTCGGGTGGCGAGGCCGTCCGATCGGGCGGCCTCGCTCTACCTCGGCCTCAGTTCTTCTCGCTCGAGTAGCGCTCGCGGAGCAGGTAGGCCACGCACTCGGCGGTGCAGGCCTCAGGATAGTGGAAGCGGTCCCGCATCGTCGCCACCGTCCGGGAGGCGATCTCTTTGTCCTGCTCCCCGAGTTCGCCCGCGCCGTCGCCGAGCAACTTCAGCACTGAGACCAAGTTCTTCGAGATCGACTTCTTGCGCTCCCGGAAGAAGTCCGCCTCGAGCTTCTCGATGTAGTTGGAGAAGATCCGCCGATAATCGGGCGTCTTTCCCGGATTCTCGAGGCCCCACGCGCCGATCTGGCCCACGACCGACCGACGGAATTCGTCGCGCTTCTCGCCCTCGGCGAGCACCGAGCTCTCGACCTCGCGCATCAGCTCCTCGTCGGGGCTGGCGAGCTTGCCGGTGATGCGGTCATGGAGCTTCTCCTTCTTCAGGTAGTGGGAGACGTTGAGCACATAGCGGGCGAAGAGCTCCTCGTACTTGGCCTCTTCAACCAGGCCCATCGAGGTACGGACCTCGTCGTCAAAGGTCCCGAGCCACCACTCGCGCACCACGCGGATGAACTCCTCGTATTCGTGGTAGCCGCCTTGGCCCTTCACCTGGAGGAACTTGTAGACGCTGGGGTCGCGCACCAGCTCCCGGATCTCATCGAAGACCGGCAGCGGGGTGAGGGTCTGGTACTTGGGGTGATGGGCCGCGTTCAAGATCAGCGTGCGCATCTCGCGCGCGGAGGCTCCGAGCTGTCCCTCGTATTCGGTTGAGGAGGCAGCCTCATCCAGCATGGCTTGGATGTGCTTCTTCAGCTCCCGCGCCTCTTGGGCGGTGCACCAGCTCGGCACCTCGCCGGTGTCGTAGAGGCGGACCTTGTCGTGGGGGGTGAGGCGGTCGATGAGCCCCTTCACCGAGGACGGGTAGCGGTTTTTGTCCGGTTTGGTGACCCGGGTGAGGACCGCCCACAGCGCGGCCACCTCCACCACGTGGGGCGCCAGGGGCTTGCGCACCGTCGTGGAGACCTGCGGGGCGTAGATCTCGATCTCGTCCTGCAGCCGCCGCAGATAGGGCACCGGCACCAGCTCAAAGCGTGACTTGAAGCTGTTCCAGTCGGGGTGGGTCTTGAACTTCTCGAGGTAGATCTCGTTGGTCGAGGCGATGAGCAGCTCGTCGAGGTGGATCTTGAACTGCGGGAGCGAGGCCGTGGCCTCTTCGCTGGTGGTCAGGAGGTACTGCAGGGCCTCCGAGCGGTTCAGGATGTCGGCGTACTCGAGCACGCCGCGGTTGGCCGACACCAGCGGCCCCCACAACCGGTACAGGTTCACGTTCTGGATCGACCGGGGCAGGTTCATCAGCGAGCGATCGGCGGTGATCTGCTCGGCGTGGGCGTCAAAGGCGGTCCCCGGCTCCACCGTCCCCACGGCGCGCCCGTATTTGGCCGAGATATAGAAGCGCTGCACCTGCACGTGCTGCAGCACCTCCTCGTGCCGACCCTCGTAGGCGGCCAGGAGTGCGTCGTAGATCGCCCGGTCCCGGGGCGACAGATCGCCCTCCAGGATGTAGCGCGACACCACGAAGTCCGCCGGGAGCTTCTTCTCCTCGCGCAGCTGGTTGATCAGGGCGACCCGCGAGGCGTGAGGGATGAAGAACAGCGGGTGGTCGGAGAGCTCGCAGGGGAGCACCGCGTCGATCTGGGAGGAGGCGAGGTGAGCGTAGCTGTCGTCGCCCCCCGTGGAGGTCTTCTTCTTGCGATCGTCCTCCGAGAAGCCGAGGCGCCCCTTGGCGATCTTCTCGGAAGGGAAGATCCAGGCATACGAGTAGAGGGCGCCCTCGGGCACCTCGGAGTAGTGCTCCATGCCCGCTTGGATGCAGTGGACCAGCGTGCTTTTGGCCGAGCCGTTGGGGCCATGCAGCAAGATCAGGCGCGAGACCTTGCCGTCGCGCACGAAATTGGAGATCAGGCGGTAGATCCGCTCCTGGACCTGCTCTTGGCCGCAGACCTTGCCGACCCCGCCGCTCCAGGGGGCGTCGAAGATCTTGAAGCGATCGACGTGACCCTGAGGGAGGTCCCGATGCTCGACGCCATAGTAGTCGATGCAGTCCTTCAGGTACTGGCTCGCGCCTCGCAGGTTTCGCGCCGGAGCCTCCAGCAGCACCGAGAACCACTCGCTGTAGCTCAGGATTGTGCGGCTTTCCTCGAAGGAACGCTGCACGGAGGTCGAGAGGCCGCTGAGGAAGGTCGTCGAGTCCAAAGCCACGGCGTTTGAGTAACGCCATCCAAGATTTGGCGCCAGATCAGGGCTGGATGAACGCGGTCGCGGCGGCGACCAACGCGAGCAACGCGGCAGCGGCAACCCCGGTGAGCAGGATTGCCCGATCGCTTCGCGTCGCTGAGAGCAGGTCGCGGGCCTGGCTGCGCGCGGCCTCGGAGAGCGAGCTGTCGGCGGCCAGGCCCATCAACAGCCGGCGCGCCCGAACGTAGTCACCGCGCTTGAAGACCGAAACCGCCTCCGCGAGCGCCGGATTCTCCGGTGTCGCAGGGCTGGGCTCGCTCTTCGAGGCGTCCTTCTTCTTACCCATCGGCGAGGAACCTACAGGGACAACCGTTCACCCGCAACTGCTGATCGCAGCTCAGAAAACTCCATAAGCGCTTCTTGACTCAGCTCCCGGCCGCCCCTAGTTTTGCCACTGAAGTGGGGACGAGTGGAGTTTCGTGGTGGCCGAGGCCATCAAGTGACCGAGCCCGTCCCTAGTTCGCCCCAAAGCCCCCATGTTTCGCGGTCGGTATGAGCACAGCGTCGACGCCAAAGGGCGGCTCGCGCTCCCGATCCGTTTTCGCGAGGAGCTCGAGCGGGGCTACGAGGACGAGCGGCTCATCATCACGATGCACCTCACTGACCCCTGCCTCGTGGTCTACCCGCACAAGGAATGGGAGGCCTTCGAGGAGCGCCTGTCCAAGCTCTCGGCGCTCGACCCCAAGGTCACGATGCTCCGGCGGATGTACCTCGGGATGGCCCACGAGTGCGTCATCGATAAGCAGGGCCGCATCCTGATCCCCCCCGAGCTGCGCCGAGACGCGGCCATCGATCGGGACGTCGTCTGGTCGGGCGCCGCTCGGTTTTGCGAGCTGTGGTCCAAGCCGACCTACGAGGCCCACGTCGCCGAGGTCCGCGGGAAGCTCAGCCAAGGCGAGCTCAAGGACGCGCTGGAGAAGCTGGCGGAGCTCGGGATCTGATGAGCGCCCAGGCCCATATTTCGGTGCTCCTCAAGGAGACCGTGGCGGCCCTGGCCCCGCGCGACGGCGGCGTCTACCTCGACGTCACCCTCGGGCTGGGCGGTCACGCCGAGGCCATCTTGGATGCCTCCGGCCCTACGGGCCGCTTGCTCGGGGTGGACCGTGATCCCCGCGCGCTCGAGCAGGCCCGCGAGCGGCTGGCCCGCTTTGGTCAGCGCGTGACGCTGGTCGAGGGGCACTACTCCGACGTCCGCGGTCACGCCGAGGCCACCGATCACCTCCCGGCCGACGGGCTGGTGGCGGACCTCGGGGTCTCTTCGATCCAGCTCGACCACGCCGAGCGCGGCTTCTCCTTTCAAAAGAAGGGCCCCATCGACATGCGCATGGGCCCCTCGGTCGGCGAGACCGCGGCGGATCTCCTGGAGCGCCTGGACCTGAGTGGGCTGACCGAGATCCTCCGGGACCTGGGCGAGATCCCAAATGCAAGACAACTTGCCGACGCGATCCTGCGGGCGCGCGACGCGGGCCGGCTCGAGAGCACCGCCGATCTGGCCAAGGTGGTGGCCGAGCGCAGCAAGATCCGTCCGGGCAAGATCCACCCCGCGACGCTGGTTTTTCAGGCCCTCCGCATCGCCGTGAACCGCGAGCTGGAGGAGCTGGACACGCTGCTCGGCGTGCTCCCGGATCTCCTGCGCCCCGGCGGCCGGGCCGCGATCATCTCCTTTCACAGTCTGGAAGATCGCCGAGTGAAGCAGGCCTTCCGCGATCCCGAGCTCGATCCGGCCCTGGCGCAGTATCCCGTCGAGCGCCCCCAAGGACCCTTCGAGAGCCTGAGCAAAAAGCCCATCACCGCCAGCGAGGAAGAGCTCGCTCAAAACCCGCGCGCCCGCAGCGCCAAGCTCCGCGTCGCCACCCGGCGCGCTTCGTGAGGAGAGCCATGCCGAGATCATTGATCGAAGAAGGCCGAACCCACATCGCGAAGGCCAAGAGCCTGGTGGATCGCTCCGGTCTAGGACCGCTGGTCGTCTCGGTAGCGCTGGTCGCGCCCCCGGTGGCGGCTGCGCTGTTTTACGTGTGGACCCACGTTCAGGCGGTGCGGCTCGGCTACGACATGACCAAGGCCAGCGAGACGCACAGCCAGCTCCTCGAGGAGAACAAGGCGCTGCGGATCGAGGTCGCGACCCTCAAGGACCCGGCGCGGCTGATGGCGCTGGCCACCGATCGCTACCACCTGGCGCCGCCCAAGAACTCACAGATCGTGCGGCTCGAGGCGCCGGCGGCCAAGAACGCCGCGGCGGTGCGGGAGGCGGTGGCTCGCGCCACCGAGGAATGAGCACTTGAGCCCCCAAAAGAAGAGGCGGCGCGCCGAGTCGCGCTTGTTCGGCTCCTTCGGCCGCAGCGGGGAAAACTTCCGCCGCAAGGTCCGCCCCGAGCCCAAGAAGGAGAAGAACCCCCGGCGCTCGGTGGCGCGGCGGGTCTTGTTCGTCGGCTTCGGCCTGCTCCTCGGGGCTGGCGCGCTCGTCGCTCGCTCCTACCAGCTCCAGATCATCACCGGAGATCACTACGACGACGCCGCGCGCCGCCAAGCCGTGGGGTCCGAGCGGATCACCGCCAAGCGCGGGGTGATCAAGGACCGCCACGGGGCCGAGCTGGCCATCACGGTGGACGTCGACTCGATCTACGCCGAGCCGCGCCGCATCAAGGACGCCGCCGAGGTCGCGCGCAAGCTCGCGCCCATCCTCGGCGTCGAGGGCCCCCGGCTCCTCGAGCAGCTCACCAGCGATCGCGCCTTCGTCTACCTCAAGCGCCGGGTCGGCAGCGAAGAGGCCGCTGCGGTAAAGGTCCTGGAAATCCCGGGGATCGGCGCGCGTCCCGAGGCTCGCCGCTTCTTCCCCAATCGCGAGCTGGCCGCCCATGTGGTCGGCTTCACCGACTCCGAAGGGGTGGGGCGCTCCGGGGTCGAGAAGACCTTCGACGATACGCTCCGCGGCCAAAGCTACGACGTCCCTGCGCTGCGCGACGCGCTTGGAAACCAGGTGCTCTCCGAGGGCTTCGTGCCCCAAGCGGTGCTGGAGGGCGACGACGTCGTCCTCACGATCGACCGGCAAATCCAGCACGCCGCCGAGGTCGAGCTGGAGCGCACGGTGGAGTTCAACGAGGCCGCGGCCGGGGTGGCGATCGTGCTCGAGCCCAGCACCGGCGACGTCTTGGCCCTGGCCAGCTACCCGAGCTTCAACCCCAACGACCTCGGTGGAGCCGTGCCCGGCGCGGACTTGAACCGCACCACCAGCGCGGTCTTTGAGCCGGGATCCACGCTGAAAATGGTGACGATCTCCGCGGGCCTCGAGGACAAGAAGATCGCGCCCAGCGATCACATCGACTGCGAGAACGGGCGCTGGCGCGTCGGCGGAAGGACCATCGGCGATACCCATCGCTACGGCTCCTTGGCCATCAGCGAGATCATGAAGGTCAGCTCCAACATCTGCTCGGCCAAGATCGGCCTGATGCTGGGGCGCGAGCGCTTGCACGAGTGGCTGACCCGCTTTGGCTTTGGCGCGCCGACCGGGGTTCCGCTCCCCGGCGAGCTCCCCGGTCTGCTGCGGCCGGCGGCGAGCTGGCGCGAGATCACGCTGGCCAACGTGGCCTTCGGCCAAGGGCTGTCGGTGACCCCGCTGCAGATCGCCCAAGCCGCGACCGTCCTCGCCAACGGGGGCGTTCGTGTTTCACCGCGCCTCGTGCTCGGCACTGTCGATAAGGCCGGCGCCACCAAGCCTGCCGGTGAGCCGCGCACCGAGCGCGTCGTGTCGGCGGAGACCGCCCGCCTGGTCCGCGACATGATGATCGAGGTGACGCACAAGGGCGGGACCGCGGAGGCTGCCGCGATCCCCGGCTTCGTGGTCGCTGGCAAGACCGGGACCTCGCAAAAGATCGATCCGGTGACGAAATCCTACAGCCGCTCGCTGTACGTCAGCTCCTTCGTCGGCTTCGTCCCCGCCGAGAAGCCCGAGGTGCTCGTGCTGGTGATGATCGACGAGCCCAAGAAGGCCTACTACGGCGGCACGGTCGCCGCCCCCGCATTCAAGGCGATCGCCACTGCCGCCCTGTCCGCGCGCTCGATCTTCCCCGAGGACGGGGCAGCGCGGGACGCCTTCTTGGCCAGCTATCGGCGGTCGGCCGTGGAGCCCAAAAACGGGGGAAAGACTGAGGACTTAGGTATTGAGCGGCAGCTCTCGGCGGCGGCCCGGGCCCTGGTGGGGGGAGCTCGCCCGAAGGCGCCGAGCGGGACCGAGTCGCCCGCGGAGCCGGTCCTCTCATCGGGGGAGGCGGCGCTCGTCGGAGCGACCGAGAAAGGGCCGGAAGGTGCCGTTCGGATGCCGAACTTTGCGGGTCTTACGCTCTCGGAAGTGCTAAATCGTTCGGCCGAAGTCCACTGCGATCTCGTGCTCTCGGGCGGGGGAAAAGTAGTGGGCCAGACTCCGAGCGCGGGGACGGCGATCGAGGCAGGGCAGCGCTGCGAGCTTCACCTGTCACCGCGCGGATGAGTCGGGAGCAATACGAACGATGAGGCTCGACCAGATCATCCACGGCATGACGATCGCGGACCGCCGCGGGCGCTTCGACTGCGAGATTCAAGGCATCAGCTTTGATTCGCGGCGTATCCCCAAAGGCGGGCTCTTCGTCGCCGTCAAAGGCGCCAAGCTCGACGGACATCGGTACATCACCGACGCCGTCAATCGCGGCGCGATCGCGGTCATCGCGGAGGGGTGGCCCGAAGACGTGGAGAAGAAGCTCCATGATCGGCCCCGGGTCGTGATCGTGGAGAACAGCCGGCGCGCCTTGGCGTTGGCGGCGGCCAACTACTACGGCCAGCCCTCCCGCAAGCTCTTCATCGCCGGCGTGACCGGCACCAACGGGAAGACGACCACCACGTACATCCTGGAGTCGATCATCCGGGCGGCCTCCCGCAACGTCGGGGTGATCGGCACGGTCGACGCGCGCTTCGGCGGGCGCTCAGTGCCCGTCGATCACACCACGCCGGACCCGGTGACGCTCCAGCGGATGCTGGCCGAGATGGTGGGCGAGGGCGTGACCCACGTCGTCATGGAGATCTCTAGCCACGCCCTCGATCAGCAGCGGGTGGCGGGGCTGTCCCTCAAGGTCGCGGGCTTCACCAACCTCACGCAGGACCACCTCGACTACCACCTCGACATGGAGCGCTACTACCAAGCGAAGAGGGCGCTCTTCTCCGATGTTCTACGGAAGAGCCGGGCGCGGGGCCGGATGGCCGTGGTCAACGTCGACGATGCGCGAGGAGCCGATCTGATCGCCGCCTGGGGCGGCAAGTCGCTGCGCGTCTCCTTGGATCCCAAGTCCGACGCGGACGTGGTGGCGCTGGAGGCCGAGTACCGGCTGAACGGCACCAAGGCTCTTATCCGCACGCCCAAGGGCGAGTGGATGATCGAGACCTCGCTGATCGGCCCCCACAACCTCGCCAACACCTTGCTCGGGGTGGGCATGGCCCTGGCCATGGGCTTCTCTCGCGCGCGCATCGAGCGCGGCCTCACCATGCTGGAGCGCGTGCCCGGGCGCCTCGATCCCGTCCCCAGCGGCGAGAAGAAGCGCGTGTTCGTCGACTACGCGCACACGCCCGACACCTTGGCGCGAGTGATCTCGGCGCTGCGTCCGCTCACCAGCGGGCGGGTGGTCGTGGTGTTCGGCTGCGGCGGCGATCGCGATCAGAAGAAGCGCGCGATCATGGGCAAGACCGTGGCCCAGCTGGCCGACCTGGCCATCATCACCAACGATAACCCGCGCTCGGAGGATCCCAAGGCCATCGCTCGCATGGTCGAAGAGGGCCTGCGCGACGGCGGTTGGCTCCCGATGATGGGAGAGGTGCGCCCCAAGAGCTACCTGGTCGAGCTCGATCGGCGCGCCGCGATCCGCACGGCGATCGGCTGGCTCGGACCCGATGACGTGGTCGTCATCGCCGGCAAAGGTCACGAGAGCTACCAGATCACCGGGACCGAGAAGCGGCACTTCGACGATCGCGACGAGGCCTACCGCATCCTGGCCGGGCTCCCGCCGCCTCCGCCCCAAGTCATCAGCTTCGCCGACACGACGGGCGAGATCGACGAGAGCCAGGTGGTGGAGTCGGTCGAGCTGGTCGGCACCACCGAGATTCTGGCCGAGAAGGTCAGCGGCGGCTCGGCCGTCAACCTCACCACCGAGGAAGGCATCGAAGAGATCGAGGCCGAGGAGGTGGTCGAAGCCCGCGAGGATGGGCCCCCCAAAGGAGAAAAACCGACGTGATCCAACGCGCCAGCGACTGGACCGCGGGCGAAATCGCCCAAGCGGTCTCGGGTCACCTACGCGGTGACCCGTCGCGGCGCCTCCTCGGCGTGGCTACGGACACGCGCGATCCGCTCACGGACCAGCTCTTCGTGGCTCTGGTCGGCGAGAAGCACGACGCTCACGAATTCTTGGACAACGCGGTGGCTGGCGGCGCGACCGCCCTCTTGGTGGAAGCCCAGCGCCTCACCGACGCCCGCATCGAAGGCCTGCTCCTCCGCGCCGCGCTGATCTTGGTGGACGACACCACTCGCGCGCTCGGGGACCTGGCCCAGGCCCGGCGCCGGCGCAGCAAGGCCCACGTCACCGCGCTCACGGGCTCCAACGGTAAGACCTCGACCAAGGAGATGCTCGCCGCGCTGCTCTCGGTTCGCCACCGGGTCCTGAAGACCCAAGGCAACCTCAACAACCTGATCGGCCTGCCGCTGACCCTCCTTGGGGCTCAGCGGGAGCACGAGGAGCTGGTCCTAGAGATGGGCATGAACCGCCTGGGCGAGATCGCCCGCATGGTGGAGATCGCCGAGCCCGACGTGGGGCTGGTGACGAACATTGGCCCGGCGCATGTGGGCGAGCTCGGCGGCATGGACAACGTGGCGCGGGCCAAGGGCGAGATGTTCCGCGGCCTCTCGGAGCGGGCCTACGCCGTGGTGAACCTCGACGATGCGCGGGTGGTCGCGCAGGCCCTGGCTTCGGGCGCGCGGCTCCGTCGCACTTTTGGGCGCGCCGAGGGGGCCGACGTTCGCCTGCTCGGCTCGACGCCGGCCGGGGAGGGGCAGCTCGTGCGCCTGGCAGTAGACGGGACGGCCTTCGAGGCGACGCTGCCCTATCCCGGCGAGCACAACGCGCTCAACGCGGCGGCGGCGGTGGCGGCGGCGACCGCCGGGCGCTCTGCCTCCTTGAGTGACTTGGCCGCCGGCTTGGCGGCCGCGGATCGGGTCGGCGGCCGGCTGACGGCCAAGGTCGTGGGCCCTTGGCTCGTCATCGACGATTCCTATAACGCCAACTCCGCCTCTACGCTGGCGGCGATCGCCACGGTCTCGGAGCGGGCCAAGCGGGAAGGGCGCCGCTTCGTGGCTTTGCTCGGCGAGATGCGCGAACTCGGCGCGTACGCGGACGAGGAACACCAGAAGGTCGGCGCTGCGGCGGCGCTCAGCGGGGCGGCCTTGATCGCCGCCTTTGGGCCCCTGGCCGGCCCGATCGCGGAGGAGGCGGAGGGGCGCGGTGTGGCCGCGATGCACGAAGCGAAGGAGCCGGGGCGGCTCTTCGACTGGATCCGTCCTCGGCTCACGCCAGGCGATCTCATCCTGATCAAGGGATCACGAGGCATTCACATGGAGCAGTTTCTCAAGCTTCTCGAAGAGGGATCGCGCTGATGCTGTACTGGCTACTCTACGAGCAGCTCGGGGTGAACCTCTTCCGCTACCCCTCCTCGCGCATGCTCCTCTCGGCGGGGATGTCGCTCCTCCTGTCGATCCTCCTCGGGCCGGCCTTCATCCGCTGGCTCCGCGTGCTGAAGTTCGGCCAGGAGGTGCGCACCGACGGACCGAAGACCCACGAGACCAAGAAGGGCACGCCGACCATGGGCGGCACGCTGATCATCTCGACGGCGATGTTGCCCACGCTCCTCTGGGCCGATCTGCGCAACACCTACGTGTGGTTCGTCAGCATCATCTTCGTCGGCTACGGCCTGGTCGGCTTCCTTGACGACTACTTGAAGATCGCGCTCAAGAACACCAAGGGCCTCTCGGGCCGAAAGAAGCTGCTGGGCCAGGCGATCATCGGCCTCCTCGCGCTCTTCGTGCTGTTTCACTACTCGGACTACAACACCACGCTGGCGCTGCCCTTCGTGAAGCCGACGGTGTTCAGCCCGGACATCGGCTGGGCCTACTGGCCCTTCGCGCTGTTCGTCCTGATCGCCACCTCCAACTCGGTGAACCTCACCGACGGCCTCGACGGTCTGGCCATCGTCCCCACGGTGATCAGCGCGGCCGTCTTCGGGGCGCTCTCCTACGCGGCCGGCGCGGTGATCTCGGGCTTCAACGTGGCCGCCTATCTTCGCATCCCACCGATCGTGGGGGCCGAGGAGCTCTCGATCCTCTGCGCCGCGATCATCGGCTCGGGCCTGGGCTTCCTTTGGTACAACGCCCACCCGGCCGAGGTCTTCATGGGCGATGTCGGCGCGCTGGGCCTGGGCGGTGCGCTCGGCGCGGTGGCCATCGTGACCAAGAACGAGTTCGTCAGCGTGATCGTGCATGCGGTCTTCGTCGCGGAGTCGGTGTCGGTGATGCTCCAGGTCGCGTCCTTCAAGCTCCGGGGCGGCAAGCGCATCTTCAAGATGGCCCCGCTGCACCACCACTTCGAGCTCTCCGGCTGGCCGGAGCCCAAGGTGATCGTGCGGTTTTGGATCGTGTCGGCGCTGATGGCGATGATCGCCCTGGCGTCGCTCAAGCTGCGCTGAGGCGCTTAGGTGAACTGATGCCGGATCCGTGGACCACAGAGGAGAACCCGTTTTCGCCCAGCATGGCGGCGCGCATGCGCGTGACGGAGATCCGCGAGAAGCTCGCCGCCGGCGAGATCCGCGCGGCGGTGGTGGGCGGTGGCAAGAGCGGGCTGGCGGCGGCGGAGCTCCTCCTGAGCCGCGGCGCGACGGTGCAGGTCCTCGATGACAAGCCCCTCGCGGCCGAGGCCAAGGCGCGGGTTCCCCTGGCGAGCTTCGGCGCGATCGAGGCCGGCTTGCTCGAGACGGCCGAGCTGGTGGTACTGAGCCCCGGAGTCCCTCGTTCACGCCCCGAGCTCGCGGCGTCCCTCGCCCGCGGGGTGCTCGTCGGTGAGATCGAGCTGGCCTCGTGGTTCATCCGCGCGCCCTTGGTGGCCATCACCGGCACCAACGGCAAGTCCACCACCACCGCCTTGGTCGCGCACCTCTTTGAGGCGGCCGGGCGACGGACTTTCGCCGGCGGAAACCTGGGACGCCCTCTGTCCGAGCTGGCGACCAGCGGCGAGAGCGTCGACGTGGCGGTGGTGGAGCTGTCTTCGTATCAGCTCGAGTCGATCGTCGACTGCACCTTCGACGTGGCCTGCTGGCTGAACCTCACACCCGATCACGTCGATCGCTACGCCGACCTCGAGACCTACGCCTTCGCCAAGCGCCGAATCCTCGAGGCGCGCGCCATGCACGGGGTCGCGGTCCTCAATGCCTCGGACTCCTGGGCCGCCCACGCCGGTCTGCGCCTCGGCGGGCCCATCCGCTGGTTCAGCGCCCGTCCCCACTCGGATCTGGCCGGGCCCATGGGAACCTTGGCCGGGTCGAGCGGTCCGGCGGTGCGCACCGACAACGGGGAGATCGAGCGCTACGACCTCGAGAACCCGCGCCTGCCGGGCCTGCACAACCGCGCCAACATGGCCGCCGCCATCGAGTGCGCGCGGGCGCTAGGGGTGGCCCCCGCGCAAGTGCAAGCTGGCTTGCAGACCTTTCAGGGACTCCCGCACCGCCTCGAGCTGGTGGCCACCGCCCGCGGGGCGCGCTGGTACAACGACTCGAAGGCCACCAACATCGACTCCACCCTGACCGCGGTACGGGCAGTCAGCGGTCCGAAGATCTTGATCGCCGGCGGCCGCGACAAAGGCGCGCCCTGGGACGAGCTGGTGGAGCTGATCGCCCCCGATCTGGTGGCGGTGCTGGCGGTCGGGGAGGCCACGCCGATCGTGATGAAGGCCTTCGCCGGCCGCGCGCCTATCCTGGAGGACGTCGGCACCGTGGAGCGCGCCGTCGCTCGCGCCGCCGAGCTGGCCCGGCCGGGGGCCTCGGTGCTGCTGTCGCCCGCTTGTGCCTCCCTCGATCAGTTCAAGAACTATGAAGTGCGGGGCGACCTCTTTCGTCGCCTGGCCCAAGACCTGGAACACAAGGAGAGAACTTGAACGCCAAAGTCATCCCGGCGCCGACCACGCTCCCCATGCCGGCGGGGGTCCGCTCCGCGGCCCTGGCCAAGCAGATCGACCCTTGGATCATGGGCGCGACGGTGGGCCTCGTCGGCATCGGCATCGTCATGGTCTATAGCGCCAGCGCGGTGCGGGCCTTCGGGAGCGGCGGCGAGTCCTCCTCTTTCTTGATGCGGCACCTCTTCTCGGTGGCGCTGGGGATGCTCGGCCTCACCGCCGCGCTGCGCATCCCGACCGAGAAGTGGAGCCGCTACGCCTATCCGCTGCTGCTCTTGTCCTTCCTCATGCTGTGCGCGGTCTTCGTCCCGGGCCTGGGGCGGCGGGTCAACGGCGCGGTCCGCTGGCTGAACCTCGGGTTCATGGGCTTTCAGCCCGGCGAGCTGGCCAAGCTGGCGGTGGTGGTCTACCTGGCGCACTCGCTGGCCAAGAAGCGGGAGCGGGTGGCCATCTTCTCGGTGGGCTTCGTCCCCCATGTCTTGGTCACCAGCGCGATGGTGCTCCTCATCCTGATCCAGCCGGACTTCGGGACCTCGGTGATCATCTTCGCCACCCTGGGCTTGATGATGTTCGTGGCTGGCACCCGCATCGGCTACCTGCTGATCGCCATGGTGCTCGCCATCCCGGTGGGCTTCATCTACGTGCGTCTCAAGCCGCACGCCTTTCAGCGCCTGATCGTCTTCCTCGATCCCGAGGCCTACAAGTCCAACATCGGCTACCAGATCTGGGAGTCCTTGGTCTCCTTCGGTTCGGGCGGTCCCTTCGGGCTCGGCCTGGGGCAAGGCCATCAGAAGCTGTACTTCCTCCCCGAGGCCCACTCCGACTTCGTCTTCGCGGTGGTGGGGGAGGAGCTGGGCTTCGCCGGGGTGCTCCTGGTGGTCAGCCTCTTCGTGATCCTGATCGGCCGAGCCCTGACGATCGCGCGCCGCGCCAGCGTCCGCTTCTCGATGTTCTTGGCCTTCGGCATCGCCGCCTGGCTCGGCTGTCAGGCGCTCATCAACATGATGGTGGTCGTCGCATTGGTGCCGACCAAGGGGCTCACGCTCCCCTTCGTGTCCTTCGGAGGATCGTCGATGATCGTGGGCCTCACCGCGATCGGCGTGTTGCTCCGGGTGACCGCCGAGGAGCGCGCGCTGGCCGGTTCGGGTCGGAGGGGTGAAGCGTGAAGATGTTGATCGCCGGCGGCGGGACCGGGGGCCACCTGTACCCGGGCATCGCGCTCGCTGAGGAGCTGACCACCCGCCAAAAAGGCAATGAGGTGGTCTTCGTCGGCACCGAGCGGGGCCTGGAGGCACGGGTCGTCCCCGCGCTGGGCTTCCCGCTCGAGCTCATCGACGTGAAGCCGCTGAAGGGGCGCGGAATCTTCGGCGTCCTGGCCGGTCTGATGGCCTTGCCCCGGGCCCTGTCTCGCTCGATGGCGCTGCTCAAGAAGCACAAGCCCGATGTGGCGGTGGGCGTGGGCGGCTACGCCTCTGGCCCCGTCCTCCTCGCGGCCTTCCTGTCGCGGATCCCCGCGGTGGTGCTGGAGCAGAACACCGTGCCCGGCTTCACCAACCGCGTCCTCTCCCGCCTGGTCGATCAGGTCTTCATCTCCTTTGAGTCCTCGGCCCACTTCTTCCCCAAGAAGAAGGCGATCGCGCTGGGCAACCCCATCCGCCAGAAGCTGCTCGACAACTTCCTCTCCTCCAAGATCCCCGACGGCCGCTTCAACGTGCTGGTCCTCGGAGGCTCGCAGGGGGCGCACGCCTTGAACCTCCGCATGCTGGAGGCCGCGCCGGCCCTGGTCGATCTGGGCGATCGGCTCCACATCATCCACCAGACCGGCAAGGACGACGAGGCGATCGTCCGAAAAGGCTACGCCGACGCCGGCGTCGCGGCCGAGGTCCACGCCTTCATCGAGGACATGAGCGCGGTGTATCGCCGCGCCGATCTGGTGGTGTGCCGCGCCGGCGCTACGACCATCGCCGAGCTCTTGGTGGCCAAGCGGGCGGCGATCTTCATCCCGTATCCCTTCGCCGCCGACAACCACCAGGAGCTGAACGCCAAGGAGATGGTGGAGCGCGGCGCGGCCATGATGATCCTCGAGCGCGATCTGGATGGCCGAAAGCTGGCCGACGAGATTCGCGCGCTCAGCACGGACCGGCCGCGGCTCGATCAGATGGAGCGCGCCGCCAGTCGAGCCGGACGACCCGAGGCCGGCCGTGAGATCATCGACGCTTGTTTTGACCTCATCCGTAGACGAGCCGGCGGCGCGCCGGTGACCAGCTGAGAAAGGAGCAAGCGATGGCGTCCCTCGACCAGCTGAGCTTCGGAATGATGCGGCGGACCCGCTTGATCCACTTCGTAGGGATCGGCGGCATTGGCATGAGCGGTATCGCCGAGGTCCTGCTCAACTTGGGCTTCCTGGTGCGAGGCTCGGATCTCAAGGACTCCGAGACCGCGCGGCGTCTCCGCGGTCTGGGCGCCGACGTGCGCCTAGGGCATGTGGCGGAGAACGTCGAGGGCGCCGACGTCGTGGTGCTCTCCTCGGCGGTCAAGCCGAGCAACCCGGAGGTGGCCGCGGCGCGCGCCGCCAAGATCCCCGTGATCCGCCGGGCCGAGATGTTGGCCGAGCTGATGCGGATCAAGTTCGGCATCGCCATCGCCGGCACCCACGGCAAGACCACGACGACCTCGCTCGTGGCCACCATGCTCAGCCACGCGGGGCTGGATCCCACGGTGGTGGTGGGCGGCAAGATCAACAAGCTCGGATCCAACGCCAAGCTCGGGCAGGGGCCTTATCTCGTAGCCGAGGCCGATGAGTCCGACGGCTCCTTCCTCCACCTGACCCCGACGATCGCGGTGATCACCAACATCGACGTCGAGCACCTCGACTTCTATCAAGGCGGCTTGCCGGAGATCCGCCGGGCCTTCACCGACTTCGCCAATCGCATCCCGTTCTACGGTCTGGCGGTGCTGTGCGCCGACCACCCGGTGGTGCAGAGCATCTTGCCGCAGATCGAGAAGCGCGTCGTCACCTACGGCACCAGCCCTCAGGCTGACTTTCAGGCGCGCAACCTCAGCTTCGAGGGCCCTCAGACCTCCTTTGAGCTGGTGGTGCGGGGCAAGTCCCGCGGGCGACACCACCTCCACATGCTGGGCGGACACAACGTGAGCAACGCGCTGGCGGCCTTGGCCGTCGCCGAGGAGCTGGCGATCGCGCCCGATCTCGCCCGCCAAGGGCTCGAGTCCTTCGACGGCGTGGACCGGCGCTTCTCGGTGCGCGGGGTGGTGGGCGAGGTGATGGTGGTCGACGACTACGGCCACCACCCCGAGGAGGTGCGGGTGACGCTCGACGGCGCTCGGCGAGCCTATCCCGATCGTCGGATCCTGGTCGGCTTCCAGCCTCACCGCTACACCCGCACCCGCGACCTGTTGCCGGACTTCGCGGCCGCCTTTCATGAAGCTGACCGCCTGTGGGTCGTGCCGATCTACGCGGCGGGCGAGGAGCCGATCGAGGGCGTCTCCAGCGACACCTTGGTGCAGGCGGCGCGCGGGCGGGGTCACCGCTCGGTGGAGTTGGCGGCCAGCGTGGACGCGGTGGCCAGCGCGCTCGCCGATGAGGCCAAGCCAGGAGATTTGGTGATCACCTTCGGCGCGGGCGACATCACGCGCGCGGCGACCATGGTCGTGGAGCGCCTGCGGCAACGCTCGACCCCACCGCACAAGAGTGGGGGCTCCCCGTGAGCAGCGCGGCCTGGCGAGCGCGGCTGGCGATGATCGCTGGCTCTGCCGTGGTCTTCGACGAGCCGCTGGCCGGGAAGGTTGCGTTTCGCATCGGCGGCCCCGCCGACGCCTACGTCAAGGTGTCTTCGGCCCGGATGCTGGCCGAGATCCTGCGGCTCTCCGACGGTGAGGCGCTGCCGATCACCGTTCTCGGAGGGGGCACCAACGTGCTCATCGCGGACGACGGGCTGCGGGGGATCGTCTTGCGTCTCTCCGGCGAGCTGGCGACGCCCGAGTTTGGGGCGGTGGAGGGCGGAGCCTGCCGCGCCATGGTCGGCGCGGGCGCCCTGAACGCGACCCTCGTAGCGCGGGCCCTCGAGCTGGGGCTCACCGGCGTCGAGTTTTTGGGCACCATCCCGGGCACCTTCGGCGGGGCCTTGATCATGAACGCCGGCGCCCATGGCGGAGAGATCGGCCCCTTCGTCGCTCGGGTGGAGCTCATCGACCACCAGCGCCAGGTCGTCTGGCGTACCGGAGCCGACTGCGGTTTTGCGTATCGCCACAGCGGTTTTGCCGCAGGCGAGATCCTGACCCGCGGCGAGATCCTGGTCCCTTCGGGCGACGCGGTGGCGGCTCGGAAGCACTTGGCGGAGATGCGGGACGCGCGCAAGCGGACGCAGCCGATCGGCGAACCCAACGCGGGGTCGATCTTCAAGAACCCGCCCGGAGACTACGCCGGCCGCTTGATCGAGGCCGCGGGCCTGAAGGGCCGGCGGGTGGGGGGAGCGCGCGTCTCGGAGCTGCACGCGAACTTCATCGTCAACGATGGGAGCGCGCGGGCCAGTGAGGTCGTGGAGCTGGGGCGCCTTGTCGCGGCCGAGGTCTCGGCTCGGTTTGGGGTGGCGCTCGAATGGGAGGTGAAGCGGCTGGGAGACTTCCGCCGCGACGAACGATGATCTCGTCTATCCGCTTCGCCGGTTTCGAAAAGATCGAAGCCGCTTAAGTTTCACGTAGTTCGATCTCACCTTGAACGTGAGTGCCTCTGCCTGCGTCCGCGATCGCTGACAAGAGTTAAAAAGATCCGAGTCCAGGATCGATCGATCGTGGTGCGCGAATTCGTACCTTAATCCACCTTGCGAGCGGATCCGGCCGTGTCTAGGATGCCGCCTATCTCGAGAGAACGAAACCAGATCAGCCGGGACCGAGTTTGATCTCGGGACCGGTGAGAGCTGGGCTCCGACGGCGGATCATCTCGAGCAACATACTTTTCGGATCGCGAGAAATTTGACTCTAGAAATTTAGTTCGAACGCGTAGAAGATTCGTCCGAGCCAGAGCGAAACGTCATCGAGAAAATGGAAAGCAGCAGCGGCAAAAAAGTTCGATCGAAGCGACGACGCGGCGCGATCGATCGCGCTCCCTCGGTCGCCAAGCAGTCCCCGCGACGCCAGGGCAATCGGCGGCGCGCGGCGCTCAAGCTGCGCCTACCGAAGATCTCGCTCGGCGCACACTTCAGCGCGGTCACCAAGATCGCGATCGCGGGCGGCGCGGCGTTGGCGGTGGCCGGTGGACTCGAGCTGGGCTACCGCGCGGCGACGCGTTCGGAGAGCTTCGCGCTACAGACGATCACGGTCGAGGGCGCGACCCGCTCTACCGAAGGCGAGATCCTGGCGCTGGCCGGCGTCGAGCGCGGTGACAACCTCCTCGTGCTCGAGGTCCACGAGCTCGAGGCGGCGATCGCGCGACATCCTTGGGTGGCGCGGGCCACGGTCTCCCGGCGCCTGCCTCACACGCTCAGCATTCGGATCGAAGAACACGACCCGGTAGCCTTGGTGGCGCTGGGCAACCTCTACTACGTCGACCGCGTCGGCGACGTCGTGAAGCGCTACACCGCCGACGAGCACGAGTCGTTGCCGGTGATCACCGGCGTGACCCGCGAGGACATCGAGGGAGAGGACGTAGTGGCGCTGGCCCAGATGCGCGCGGCGGTCCTGGCGCTGAGCCGGGTGCGCGCGGTGCTCGGCGAAGAGAGCCCGATCGAAGAGATTCACGTGGAGCCGAGCGCAGGCGTTTCGGTGAGGTTCGCGAAAGAGGACCTCTATGTGCGGCTCGGGCCCCCGCCGTGGGACGAGGCTCTGCTTCGTTTGCAGGCGGTCAAAGACTCACTCGCGGCGCGGGGAGTGCGCGCGCGGGAAATCACGCTCGGTGGAGAGCGGAGGCCAGAGCGAGTGATCGCTCGCCTCGACGCTCCTCCCCCGAGCACGAGCAGGAAGTAGCTCCGGGGGTACGGCCTCGGGTCTACGGACGAGATCGAAAGTCGCGGAATACGGAGCCGCGACCGGAGGAACACGGATGGCGAAGAAGGAGAACATCGTCGTCGGCCTGGACATCGGGACGACGAAAGTCTGTGCGATCGTCGGAGAAATCACCGACGAAGGCATCGACATCATTGGCTTCGGCTCTGCGCCGTCGAAGGGTCTGCGGAAGGGCGTGGTGATCAACATCGCCGCCACCGAAGAGTCGATTCGACGGGCGGTAGAAGAAGCGGAACTCATGGCCGGCTGCCAAGTCAGCACGGTCTTTGCCGGCATCGCCGGAGGGCATATTCGCGGCTTCAATAGCCACGGCATCGTGGCGGTGAAGGACGGCGAGATCACCCCGGCGGACGTGAATCGCGTGATCGACGCGGCCAAGGCCGTGGCGATCCCGCTGGACCGCGAGGTCATCCACGTGCTGCCGCAGCAGTACATCATCGACGACCAGGACGGCATCACCGAGCCGCTCGGGATGAGCGCGGTGCGCCTCGAGGCGAGGGTCCATATCGTGACCGCGGCCTTGACCTCGGCGCAGAACATCGTCAAGTGCACCAACCGAGCGGGTCTGCACTGCGCGGCGATCGTGCTGGAGCAGCTGGCCAGCGCCGACGCCGTCCTCACCCAGGACGAGAAGGACCTGGGCGTCTGCCTGATCGACATCGGCGGCGGGACGACGGACATCGCGATCTTCAACGATGGAGCGGTGGTCCACACGGCGGTGCTCCCGCTGGGCGGAAACCACCTCACCAATGACATCGCGGTGGGCATCCGGACGCCTCAGGAGGAGGCGGAGAAGATCAAGAAGCGCTACGGCGCGGCGGTGGCGCAGCACATCGATCGCGAGGAGATGATCGAGGTTCCCTCGGTCGGCGGGCGCAAGCCGCGCGTGCTCTCTCGCCAGATTTTGTGTGAGATCATCGAGCCCAGGGTGGAGGAAATCTTCCAGCTGGTGCGTGAAGAAATTCAAAATACAGGCTATGAAGACTTGCTCGCTAGTGGCGTAGTGGTCACCGGAGGCACCTCGATGCTCTCCGAAATCACGAGCATTGGTGAAGACACGCTTGGCCTCCCGGTTCGCCTGGGAACTCCCCGGGGAATTGGCGGGTTGGTCGATGTGGTCCGCAGCCCGATGTACGCCACGGGCGTTGGTTTGGTGGTCTACGGCGCGAAGCAGATCGGGGCCACGCTTCAGGCGCAGTCCGCGGCCCGACAGGTTCAAGAGGGAAATCTGTACGGGAAGCTCGGTCGTCGCATGAAGACGTGGTTCCAAGAGATCTTCTGATTTCGTCTCAAAACGAGGAGAAACTAAACATGTTCGATTTCGAAGACGTAGAGCGCCGTGAAGCCATTCTCAAAGTTGTCGGGGTCGGCGGAGGCGGATCCAACGCCCTGCGCACCATGATCGCCTCCGGTCTGGGCGGGGTGGACTTCGTCTGCGCCAACACCGACCTGCAAGCGCTGCGCAACAACCCAGCCGCGGCCAAGCTCCAGCTCGGCCAAAACCTCACCAAAGGTCTCGGCGCCGGCGCCAACCCCGAGGTCGGCCGCAGCGCGGCGCTCGAGGATCGCGACCGCATCGCCGAGGTCCTGGCCGGCTCGGACCTGGTGTTCATCACCGCGGGGATGGGCGGCGGCACCGGCACCGGCGCAGCTCCGGTCATCGCCGAGGTCGCCAAGGAGCTCGGCGCGCTCACCGTCGGCGTGGTGACCAAGCCCTTCCTCTTCGAGGGGAAGCGGCGCGGACGCCAGGCGGAGGAGGGCATCAAGGAGCTCGGCGCCGTCGTCGACACTTTGATCACGATCCGCAACGATCGGCTGCTCCAGGTGGCAGGGGAGTCGACGTCGATGCTCGACGCCTTTCGCCGCGTGGACGACGTGCTCTTCAACGCGGTCAAGGGCATCTCGGACGTCATCAACGTTCACGGTCTGATCAACGTGGACTTCGCGGACGTGCAGACCATCATGTCGAACCAGGGCATGGCGCTGATGGGCAGCGGCATCGCCACTGGACCGAATCGCGCGATCGAGGCGGCCCACGCGGCAATTCACAGCCCGCTGCTCGACAACGTCGATATCTCCGGTGCGATGGGCATCCTCATCAACATCACCGGCGGTTCGAACCTGACGCTGCACGAGGTGAACGCGGCTTCGTCGGCCATCGCCGAGGCGGCCCACGAGGATGCCAACATCATCTTCGGATCGGTGATCGATGAGGCCTTCACTGACCAGGTGAAGATCACCGTCATCGCCACCGGCTTTGAGCATGCGCGTCAGGCCAAGCAGAAGACCGGGGCCGCCGCGGCGCGGGAGAGCTCGAGCGCTCAGGGAACGCCCTGGGCCTTGTCCTCACCGCCGGTTCGGCCCGACGACCGTGACATTCCGACCCATATTCGCCAGCGATGGGACGCCGAGAAGCAGGAGATGCGCCGCGAGTACGCTCGCACCGGCTCCTCTCGGCCCGCCGAGGTAGCGCCGCTCGTCGATTTCGACGGCACCCTCGACATCCCGACGTTCCTTCGCCGGCAAGCTGACTGAGGGACGTCGTCCCAAAGGTGAGACCGGCTTCGGTCGGTGCTCGCGGAGGTCCCGATTGGGGGTCCTCCAAACCTCCGCGAGGGGAACCGTGACCCCCTCGCGAAGGCCGTTCGTGTTCCGTACTCCGTGCTCCGTACCCAGCGGTGGCCGGGCTCTATCGATTCTGGATAGGGCCCGGCCACCGGTATTGCCCACCCCCGCCTCAGGTTGGTGTCCGTGTTCTCGCGAGAAGTAGGCTGACCTGCTAAGAGAGCGCTGAGCGCAGCGATCGTGCCTGCGGTGGGCCGTCCCGCCGACGAGGGGCAGAGGCGGTGAGCGCAGCGATCGCGCCCGCAGGCGGGTTCATCCCGCCGATAACGGGCCCAGAGACGTCAGGAGACTCGATGCTGAAGGTCGACATCAACCTGACCCACGTGGTCACGACCAAGGACCGGGTCCTTTCGGTCTATGAGTCCATCAACATGCCCCTGGTCAGCATCCCGAACATCGGGACGGCGACCACCCAGGCCTTTGTGGTCGGGGTTCGCAACGAGCACGGGTCATACACAGTCTTGGTCGTCCTTCGGCAGAGCGAGAACGACGCCAACCTCGTCTATGTCAGCGATCCCTACACCCTGACGGCCGAGCAGTACCGCTACGAGGAGGCCGAAGGCCTGCGCTTCGTCGAGTCCATGGGCTTCCTCATGAACGACGTGGCCTTCCGGGGAATCGATCCCGCCGGTCAGGACGCCTACCTCGACAAGACCCCAGTCTTCTCGGTCCCCGGCCGCGCCAAGCCGGAGCCGACCATGGATCTGACCGAGGTGGAGGATGACGTGGGCGACGCGGTCCCCGACCCGATCTTCGGAGGCCTGAGCCCGAGCGGCATTGGCAGCGGCATCGTCCAGAACATCGGCAGCGGGGTCGGCAGCGGCATCGGTCCAGCCTTCGGAGGGAGCGGGATCGGCAGCGGGATCGGCCCCAACTACTCCGGGAGCGGGATCGGCAGCGGGATCGGCCCCAACTACTCCGGGAGTGGGGTCGGCAGCGGCATCGCACCGAACCTGGACGGGATCCAGATGGTGAAGGGGGAGGCGGAGTCACCCCCGAACTTCGCGTCCGCCCAGCGCCGGCAGAGCCCTGGCGCCTCGCCCTCCCATCGTCCGCTCCCGGTGCCGGAGCCCACCGGGCGTCCTGCGCCCGCGCCGACGCCGGGTTCGCCCAAAGCGGAGGCGGCGCTGGATCCGGAGGCCATGGCGCGTCTTGGTCGTTTTCTCTCCACCTTTGCGTTGATCGGTGCGCTGTGGGGTGTCGGCTCCTGCGCAGCGATGGCGCCCAAGGACGAGCTCAGCGACGCCGCCCGCAGCCAGCTCGACATCGGCGAACAGCTCCTGACCCAAGGGAATTGGCCCCAAGCGGTGGCCAGTTTCGACGAGGTGCTCAAGGCCGCGCCCGCCAATAAGTACGCCCATCACGGCGCGGGGCTCGCTTACTTGTATTTGGGCCGTCAGGAGCAGGCCGAGACGCACTTTCGAGCGGCGCTGGAGAGCGACCCCAAGTTCTCGGTCGCCAAGAACTCCCTGGCGACGCTGCTCCTCGCCAGCCACCGCTGCGACGAAGCCGAGCGCCTGCTGCGGGAGGTCCTCGACGACATCTTCTACCCGACCGCTCACTTCGCCGAGGACAACCTGGCCAAGGCCGAGCACTGCCAGGGGCGCTCCGCGGACGCGATCGCTCGGCTGACGCGGGTCGTGGAGAAGCGGCCGACCTTCTGCCTGGGCTATCTCACGCTGGCCGACATCACCGCCGAAGCGAAGCGACCCGAGGCGACGATTCATGCTTGTGACGAGTTTATGAACCGCTGCGAAAGGCACGAGAAGATTGGAAAATTGGTGTCGCCAGAGCAACGGAGCCTGTGTTACTTACGGAAAGGGATGGCCTACGCGACGCTCGGAGATATCGAATCGGCGAAGCAATCGTTGGCCGCCTGTGACTCGGATGGAGCCTACGGCCGCGAGTGCCGACGCTCCCTCGAGTTGATCGGAGCACGCTGAGGCGATGAATCACGAAGCGCTCGCAAGACGGTTCACCGAAGCGATCGGCGCCAAAGGCACGACCGCTGATCGTCTCTCCGACGAGACGAAAGTGCCGCGCACGACCATTCGCGCGCTGCTCAATGACAACGGAAACTATGTCCTTCCCCCGCGCGTGTATTTGCGCGCCCACGCCATCACCGTCGGTTTGGCCCTAGGAATCTCGGCTCAGGAGACCGGCCAGCTCTTCGATCAAGGTTGCCCCGTCGAAGAGGTGCCCAAGCTGATGAGCAGCGGTCCTCGCGTCCCTGCGGTCGCGGTCGCGGTCGCCGCTGGTCTGGGCGGCATCGGCATACTCGCCATCCTCCTCTCCATCTTCCGCTGACCGCCGGTCGTGTCCGCGATCGTCGTTCAAACCGTCGACTACGGCGAAGCTGATCGCATCGTTCACGCCGTCACTGCGCGCGGTCGCGTCGCGTGGTTTGCGCACGCCGCGAAGAAGAGCCGGCGCCGCTTCGGCGGCGCGCTCGAGCCCTTCACCACCATCGAGCCGGAGCTGGAGGTGAAGCGACGCCAGGGGATGGCGGTGATCTCGGCGGCCAGCACCGTACGCGCGCGGCTCGGCATTCGCAGTCGCCTCGAGTCCTTGGCCTTGGCCAGCTACGCCGCGGAGCTCACCGTCAAGATCGCCCCGGAGGAGTCGGATACGACCGGGCTGTTCGCGCTCCTCTCGACGCTGCTCGACGAGGTTGATCAGCGCGCCGGCACGCGCCCGCTGTGGCGCGCCTTCGAGCTGGCCGCGCTGACCGAGCTCGGGATCACGCCCGAACTCCAGTCCTGCGTGTCCTGCGGGCGTCGCCTCAAGGACGACGAGGATTCGGCCCTGGATCTGGAGGCGGGCGGTGCCTTCTGTCCGGAGCACGCCGAGGGGAGGCGCCGCATTGGACCCAAGACCCGGGCCTGGGCCCAGGGCGCCTTGGCCCAAGGCGGGCGAACCTTCGACGACGCCGCTGGGCTAGACCCGACCTGGGCTGATCCCGCAGCGGAGCGCCTCGGAAAGCACCTCGACGTGGTGCTCGAGGCGCACGTGGGCCGCCTTCGCTCTCTGACCTGGCTGCGGGAGATCATGCTATAGACGACGCCGCCATGCGGACGCCCCCGGCCAAGACCTTCCAGGAGATGATCCTGCGGCTCCAGACCTTCTGGGCCGACCACGGCTGCATCCTCGCGCAGCCCTATGACAGCGAGAAAGGCGCGGGCACCTTCAACCCGCACACCTTCCTCCGCGCGCTCGGCCCCGAGCCCTGGAGCATCGCCTACGTCGAGCCCTCGCGGCGCCCGACCGACGGCCGCTACGGCGACAATCCCAACCGGCTTTACCGGCACCATCAGTTTCAGGTGCTGCTCAAGCCTTCACCCAAAGACGTGCAGTCGATCTACCTCGAGTCGATGCGGGCCATCGGCATCCACCATGAGGAGCACGACATCCGCTTCGTCGAGGACAACTGGGAGTCGCCGACCTTGGGCGCCTGGGGCCTCGGCTGGGAGGTGTGGGTCGACGGCATGGAGCTCACCCAGTTCACGTATTTTCAGCAGGTCGGAGGCTTCGAGTGCCGTCCGGTCGCCGCCGAGCTCACCTACGGGCTCGAGCGCATCGCGATGTACCTGCAGCAGGTCGACAGCATCTACGACGCTTGGTACGCGCCCGGCGTGAAGTACCGCGAGGTCTTCCACCGCGACGAGTTCGAGCACAGCACCTACACCTTCCAGCACCTCGACGTGGCCATGTACCTCAAGCTCTTCGAGGCCCACGAGGCGGAATGCAAGCGGCTGTGCGAGGTCGGGCTCTCCGTTCCGGCCTATGACCAGTGCCTCAAGGCCGCCCACGCCTTCAACTCGCTGGATGCGCGCGGCGCGGTCTCGGTGACCGAGCGCCAAGGCTACATCTTGCGGGTGCGGGATCTGGCCAAGGCCTGCGCTGAGCAGTGGCTGAAGCTACGCGAGAGCATGGGCTACCCGCTCCTGCCCGCCGGAGGTGCGCGATGAGCGAGCTGTTCTTCGAGATCGGCTCTGAGGAGCTCCCGGCCAAGGAGATCTTGAGCGCCGTCGCCGAGCTGGCGGCCGACATCGCGCGTCGCCTCGACGAGGCTCGCCTGGGGCATGGCCCGCCGCGCACCTACGCGACCCCGCGGCGCCTGGTGGTGGTCATCCCCGACGTCGAAGCCCGTCAGCCCGATCGGCGCGAAGAGGTCCTCGGGCCCCCCGCCAAGGTGGGCTTCAAGGATGGGCAGCCGACCAAGGCCGCCGAGGGCTTCGCCAAGAAGCAAGGCCTCCCGCTGAGCGCGCTCTTCAAGAAGGAGACGCCCCAAGGTGAGTACGTGGCGGCGCTGGTCGAGGAGAAGGGCCGCTTAGCCCAGGCCCTCCTGCCGGAGATGTTGGCCGCGGCGATCGCTAAGATCTCCTGGAAACGCAGCATGCGCTGGGGATCCGGGGACGCGACCTTCGCCCGCCCGATCCAGTGGATCGTAGCGCTGTACGCCGGCGAGGTCCTGCGCTTCTCCTATGGAGATGTGGAGTCGGGCCGGGAGAGCCGGGGCCATCGCTTCTTGGCGCCGGGCAACTTCTCGGTGGTCGACGAGGCCCAATACCTGCGGGAGATCGAGGCCCGAAAGGTGGTCGTGGATGTGGAGCGGCGCAAGGCGCTGATCCTCTCCGGCGCTACCGAGCGCGCCGAGAGCGCGGGAGGCGATCTGTACGCCGACGTGGCGCTCCTCGACGAGGTCGCCGAGTTGGTGGAGTGGCCGGTGCCGATGCTCGGCTCCTTCGACGCGCACTACCTCGAGATCCCTCAGGAGGTGCTGATCTCCGAGATGCGCGAGCATTTGCGGTATTTTTCGGTGGTCGACGACTCGGGCAAGCTGCTGCCGAACTTCGTGGTGGTGGCCAACACCAAGGTCGAAGATCCGCAGATCAGCCTGGATGGCTACCGCCGCGTCTTGTCGGCGCGCTTTCAGGATGGGCGCTTCTTCTTCACCGAGGATCAGAAGAGCCCGCTGTGGTCGCGGGTGGAGCGCCTCAAGACCATGGCCTTTCACCGCGCGCTCGGGACCCAGCTCGAAAAGGTCGAGCGGGTCATTCGGCTGGCGTTTTGGCTGGCCGCTGAGCTCGGCTTGCCCGGCGCGCCCCCGGCGGCCCCGGCTGATCCTTACGCGTTGGCCTCAGGCCCAAAGAGCGAGGGCGCGGGCGCTGCCTTTGACTACCTCCTGGCCCGCGCGGGCTACCTGATGAAGGCCGATCTCACCACGTTGATGGTGTTCGAGTTCCCCGAGCTGCAGGGGGCCATGGGTCGCGCCTATGCGCTCCGCTCGGGTGAACCGGCGGTGGTCGCCCACGCGATCGAGGAGCACTACTGGCCGAAGAACGCGGGAGAGCGGACTAGCTCCGGCGAGCACAAGGGCGGCGTGTACGGCGGCCTCCTCGGCTTGGCCGATCGCCTCGACTCCATCGTCGGCATCTTCGCGACCGGCAAGGGCCCGACCGGCACCGCGGATCCCTTCGGTCTGCGGCGCGCCGCGCTGGGTATCCTGACCATCGCCGGGGATCGCGGCTGGCACGTGGATCTGCCGCGGGCCATCGAACAAGCGCTCATGCTGGTGGGCAGCAAGCGCAAGAACCCCGCCCCGGAGGTCCAGGCCGAGGTCGCGGAGTTCTTCCGCACTCGGATGAAGGGGCTCCTCACTCAAGACGGTATCGCTTCGGACGTCGCGGAGGCGGTCTTGGCCGCGCGGGCCAGCGACGTCCTCGACGTGGACCAGCGGGCCAAGGCGCTCGCCGGCTTGCGCGCGGGGGCCGACTTCAGCGCGGTGGCCGAGGCCTTCAAGCGCGTCGCGAACATCCTGCGCGATCAGAAGGACATCGCCGAGACGGTGGATGCTGCCGCCTTCGGCACTGAGGCCGAACGGATGCTGTGGGAGGCGACCTCGATGGTGGAGGTCAACGTGCAGGTGGCGACGAAGCGGGGGGCCTTCGACGAGGCCTTCTCGGAGATCGCGCGGCTGCGGCTCCCGCTCGATCGCTTCTTCAAAGACGTGATGGTGATGGATCCCGATCCCCGCGTTCGGCAAAACCGCGTGGCGCTCCTGGCCAAGCTGCAGCGGATCTTTGCACCGCTGGCCGACCTGCGGGCCCTGTCTTAGCTCGTCCTAACGTTCGCCGCTCCCTGTTTCGTCGTCTCGTCGCTTCGTCGTTCAAGCGGGATCTCACCGCGACTTGAGCGCCGTCCCCACGCGCTCCAGGGCCGACCGGGCGGCCGTGGCTTGCTGCAGGCCGTCCTCTTGGTGGCGGGCCGAGAGCAGTCCGTAGGACCGCAAGACGCCTTGCACTCCCTCGGCGGCGCGCTCGAGATCCTCGACCACCGGATCTTGGGAGGGCTCATCCAGGCGGCAGCGCGCGACGATCTGGACCCGCTCCAGCTCCAGCTCCAGCGAGGTCTCGGTCCAGTTCTCTTGGCCGGGCAGGGGCTCGCCGAGGGCGCGAGAGCCGAGCTTCAGAACCTTGGCGGTGAGCTTGTCGAGATCTTCGGCGCAGGCCCGGAGCGCCCGGACGTCGACGCTGGCAGGCCGGGCTTGGTCTCCGGCCGAGGGGAGGCGGTCCAGATGGCGAATGACCCCGCGCAGGATCAGCACGCAGGCCAGGACCACCGCCAAGGCGAAGATCAGGCCAACGAAGCGGCGATAGGGGCGGTTCTGCTCTTCCTCGCCAGCGGCCTCTTCTGGGGGCTCGCTCCTCGTGGGGTCCTCCACCCCCCAGCTCTATCAGGGTAGGGCAGGGCGATCGAGCGGAAGAACGAACTGCACCTCCCCGAAGGGGTCGCTATCCGCGCGCCCCAGGGAGATCGCTCGACCGTCGATGGTGCGGATCAGCTCGACGTGCGCGCCTTCGAGCAGGCCTCCGCCGAAGACCTGGCCGGTGACCAGGGTCCCGCGCTCCAGCGTGATCGGCAGGATCTCCAGCACGGCCACGCCGTCGGGGACGTCGGGTACGAACAGGGAGGTGGTGCTCACCGGCAAGATCTCGCTCAGCTTCGAGTTTGAGACAGGGCTCACCACCACGAAGTAGTCGCCGCCAGGCAGGGCCACCTCGAAGACGCCCTCCTGGTTCGTGGCCGCGTTGACCGTGCGAGCGTGGTCCTCCGTCGACTCGAAGCGCAGCGTCGCCCCCCCGACGAGCTGTCCGAGCGGAGAGCGCAGCGTCCCTCGGACCCGAACCTTTGGGCGCAGCTCGATCTGCTTGTCGAGCAAGGTGGTGGCTTGGGCTGGCAGGTTGAGGACGACCTCCTCGCCCTGAAAGGCGCTGCTCGAGTCCGGCTCCACGCGGACGATGTAGCTCGAGGCCAGGATCATGGCGGAGGTCGAGGTGGCGCTGGCGGGGGGCCGGAAGAAGCCGTCCTCGTCGGTCGCGCCCTCCAAGCGGAAGCTCCGATAGGGCACGGAGGTCGAGGCCGTCAGCGTGACGTGAGCGTGCGGCACGGGCTCGGGCCCCGCCTGGCCGCGCCCCATGACGCGCAAGCGGAGCTGACCGCGCACCGCGTCGGAGGACTGCTCGAGGCCGATGACGAACTCGGTCTCGTCGATCAGCGCGACCTCGGTGAGGAAGCTCCAGGCTGCCCCCGCCGGATCGAGCGGGGTGGCCGAGATCTCAAAAACGTTGTCCCGGGTGTCGGGGAGCATGAGCTCGAAGCGCCCATCCAGGCCGGTGACGGCACGGGTCGAGGGCAGCCCTGAGCTGACCGCCCGCGCCGCGACGGTGACTCCGGGGACCTTGGTGACTGCCGAGGTGCGCAAGCGGACCTCGCCGCGCAGGCGACGGTAGCTGCTCGGCACCTGGAAGGAGCGGTGCTGGCCCGCAGGCAATCCGCCCCGGACCTCCCAGTCGCGGACGTGAACGCCCGGGATTTGTGGGTCGGAGGGCAACACCCGCACCTCGTATTTTCCGGGCAACAGACGCGCGCTGCCGGGGCGATCGCTGGTCGTCTCCACCACCGCGTCGACCTCGTGGGTGGGGATGCGATCGGTCCCCAGGAAGGTGATGCGCGCGGGGATCGGCTGGCCCGCCGTGTTGAGCAGCGTGATCCGGGAGTAGACCACCGCCTCCGGGAGCAGGAGGGGCGTCGGACCCTTATCGGGATCGAAGGTGACGCCGCGGAGCTGGGTCTTGGCGAAGGGCGTGCCGTCGGGCGGCGCGATCTCCACGTCGAGCCCGCTGACCTTGCCCGCGCTGGGATCGACGCAGGTGTAGTCCAGACAGATGCGGCCGCCTTGGCAGTCCTCGGCGGTGTCGCAGCGGTTGACCGGGATGATGGTCGCGTCGGCGCAGGCGACCAGCGCGGCGAGGAGCAGGGTGGAGCCCAGGGCGCGCATGCTCAATTCCCCGCCGGCGTGCAGCCGAAGCACTCGGTCACACCGTCCACGAAGCGAACGGTCCATTGATGAGCCACCACGTGCGCCCGGCCGGCCCCGGCGTCCCCGGCGCTCGGGATCTGGCCGCAGGCGCCGGGCTCGGCTTGCGCGTTCTTGGCGAAGGCGGGCGCGTCGGTGACGAAGACGGAGATCGTGTGGACAGTCTCGGTGGGAAAGTCCACGAAGCTCTCGGCGGGGATCAGCGTGGTCCCGATCCGGACGGGGCGCAGCGCCGGGGCCGTCGTGAACTCGTCGAAGCACTTCTCGCGGCCCAGGCGCCCGAGGTTGGTGGCGAAGCGCACGGCCAAGGTGTCGTCGTCGGCGTCGCTGACCCGGTCGAGGGACACCTTGAAGCAGTTACATTTGGTGTCGGCCTCGAAGAAGCTCTGGGAGGGGGAGAGGAAGCCGAGGTCGATCTCCGGGGCGACGCCGTCGTCGTCCGTACGGATGTGCTCAGGAACGGGCACAAGGCATCCCGCGCCAAGCCCTATGCCGAAAAGCCCCATCGCACCCAGGATGAGCAACTGGCGTGCCTTCGCTGCCATGGCCAGAACTCGCATCAACCCGTCCGCCCTCAGCCGCGCGCCGGGGCGTCCGTGTCATAGCGTGGTCGTCCTCCGGAGTCAGGGCCGAGGTGGGTCATCGTCGTCGGCGGCCTCCAGGCCGAGCTCGCCCGTCTCGGGCGGAATGGGGCTCTGCAGCCGGGCGAGGTGGCGGAAGATCGTGCGGGGATCGACCCCCAGCACCCGCGCGGTCTGGGTCCGATTCTGCCCGCAGCGATCGAGCACCTCCTGGATGTAGCGCGTCTCAAAGCGGGCCCGCGCGTCGGCCAAGGGGAGGATCTCCTCCACGTCCTCGGCCCTGAGATCCATGTCCTCGGCCGAGATCAAGGGGCCGTCGGAGAGCACCACGGCCTTCTTGATGCGGTTCTCGAGCTGCCGGATGTTGCCCGGCCAAGGATAGACGCGGATCGCCGCCAAGCAGGCCTTGGAGAAGCCCTGGAGCGTGCGGCCCTGCTCTTTGGCGGTCTTTCCGAGGAGGTATTTGGCGATGATCGGGAGGTCGTCACCGCGCTCGCGCAGCGGCGGCAGGTGCAGCTGCACCACGTTGAGGCGGTAGTAGAGATCGTCGCGGAAGCGGCCGGCTTTGATCTCCTCCTCCAGCACCCGGTTGGTGGCGGCCAGGACGCGGATGTCGACCCGCTCGGGCTTGGTATCGCCGACCTTCATGACCACGTGCTCTTGGAGCGCGCGCAGGATCTTCACCTGGAGCAGGGCCGGCATCTCGCCGATCTCGTCGAGGAAGAGCGTGCCTTCGTTGGCGGCCTGGAACTTCCCGAGCTTGGTGGCGACCGCGCCCGTGAAGGCGCCGCGCACGTGGCCGAAGAGCTCCGACTCGAGGAGGTTCTCCGGGATGGCGCCGCAGTTGATCACCACGAAGGGCCCCCGGGCGCGCCGGGAATTCTCGTGGATCTCGCGGGCGACCAGCTCCTTGCCAGTGCCGGTCTCGCCGGTGATCAGCACCGCCACATCGGTGGTCGCGACTTTGCGAATGCGCTTGTAGATCTCCTTCATGGAGTCGCAAGCCCCGATCACCCGGCCAAAGCGCAGGTGATCGATCTCGCCCTCGAGGCGCTGGTTTTGGGCCCGCAGCTCCTCGGCGCGGCGCTCCTGGGAGAGGAGCAAGCTGGCCTCGGCCGCGAAGACGCTCATCACCTCCAAGGCCGCCTCGTCGAAGACGTGAGCCACCCGGTTGTTGCCGACGTAGATGGCGCCCAGGATCTCGTCGCGGAGGAGCAGGGGACAGCACATCACCGAGAGCAGCTTGAGGTTCACCACCGAGGCCGAGGCGTTGAAGGCCTCGTCGCGGAGCGCGTCGGCTACCACGATCGGCTTTTTGCTCTCGAAGACGCGCTTCAAGATGGAGTCGGAGAGCTCGGCGACCGAAGGGTCGAGGTTGGAGCGCTCGACCCCGCGCGCCGCCGCGACCTCCGGCCGCTGCTCGTCCCCGACCAGCACCAGGAAGCCTTTGTCGGCCCCGGTCAGCTCGATGACGCTGTCGAGCAGGGTCTCGACCAGCGCGCCGGTCCCGGCGTTGGCCATCAGCTTGACCGAGAACTCGTAGATCCGCCGATACGCCGTCACGACCTCGCGGGTGGCGGTGACGCTCTTGTGGCCGCGGGAGGGCACCGCCGGCTCATCGCTGGGGGGCTGGGAGATCGCGGGCGGATCGGACTCGAGGAAGGTGAGCGTGAGCTCGCCCAGGCGGAGCACGTCGCCTTCGGCCAGCCGGCGCCGCTTCTCGCGCCGGCCGTTGATCGTGAGATCTTTGGCCAGCGCGCTGATCCACCAGCCGTCGGCCTCCTTGGTGATCTGGGCGTGCGTCGGCTCGAGGCCCGCTCGCCCGAGCGCGATGTCGTTCTCCGCGTCCGCGCCGATGGTGGTCAGGGCCTTGTGGACCTTGACGCTCCGCTTGGCTTGGCCCGGGGGTTCGAGGATCAGCGTCGCCACGAGAAGCTCACTCTGTTGGGTCCCCTACTCGAAGTGAAGGGTGAGCGCGCCGGCGCCGGAGGTTGGGGTTAACCGTGATCCCAGGGACGCAGCTCGCTGATTCCACAGCATATGTCCGTGTACGCCGCTGGCGATCCAAGCGGCGCCAAAAAGCGCGGCGCCCCCGAATTGAAGCGCCGTCGCCCGCGCGTACGCGGCCTGATCTCCCGGATCGTTGAAGGCTTCCTCACGAACGAGCCTCGGCTCGGGGAGGCTCGCCGCGAGCACGAACCCCAAGATGTTCGCCGCCAGCCCCACCACCTCGAGGCTCAGCCAAACCGCCCCCCACTCCGGGGCGTCCAGCGCGAGGAAATGCGACAGCCCAAAGGGCGCATAGGCAAAGATCGGCGAGGACAAGGCCAGCCCCGGCAGCTTCTTCGGCGGGGCCTTGGGGTTCTGCCGCGCCAAATCGTCGAGCAGCGGACGCATGCGCTCCCTGACCCGGTCGAAGGTCTCGATGACCGCCGGGGGCACCACGAAGGGATCGAGCTTGTGCTCGGGGTCGGCCAGGAGCAGCTGCGAGAGCTCCTCTTCGGCCCGCTCCCGGTTGCCGAGGATGTGGTGGCTGATCCCGAGGAGGCGGTGGGCCTCCTTGCGGCGGCCCGGGTCCACGATGCGGGGCGGCTTGACCCAAGGCTCTAGGATCTCCACGACGCGCCTAAAGTCTCGGTATTCGAAGGCTGAAGCGGCCAAGGAGAGCGCGCGCGCTTCGTCGGTCGGCGCGGCCTCGAGCGGCGCGGCTTCGGGGGGCTCGGCGGCCGCTGGGAGGGCCAGCAGAGCCCACGCACA
>Ga0154020_10001106_pt1 | contig 33372 bp, 32 predicted proteins | sample Klosneuvirus_201_FD_109709 | JGI IMG/M metagenome (GOLD analysis project Ga0154020, IMG submission 109709) | Active sludge microbial communities from wastewater, Klosterneuburg, Austria - Klosneuvirus_20160825_MG | ecosystem: Engineered > WWTP > Aerobic digester > Activated sludge | place...
ATGTTGGCGATTTTGTTAATGAACGTTTTCGCTCCGCTGATTGATTATTTTGTAGTTAGTGCAAACAAAAAAAGAAGATTACAACGTGCGACAGTCTAACCTCTATATTATACTTTATGCAGCCGCCATTACCGTGGTGTGTGGAGGCGCGCTGGCTTTTGCCTCTCAGGCTTTAAAACCGATGCAAGATGCCAATGTTGAACTTGAACGGAAGCAAAACATTTTGGCAACCGTGATGGAGTTGAAGAAGGGAGATGATATTAACGCTATCTATGCAGCCAAAGTAAAAGAAAGTGTGATTACCTATGATGGTAACATCAAACAAGGAGTTAAAGCAGCGGATGTAGATATAGCAAAGGAATACAAAAAGAGTCCTAAGGATAGATTATTGCCGGTTTACGAATTCCGATCAGAATCGGATTCTACAAAAATCGAAAATGTCGTATTGCCACTTTATGGATTTGGTTTATGGAATGATATATGGGGTTTTGTCGCTTTTAAATCAGACCTGAATACTATTCAGGGAGTAAAACTTCAACACAAGGGTGAAACACCAGGTTTGGGTGCACGAATTGATTCTGAAGAAATTCAAGCTCGCTTTAAAGGCAAGACAATTTTCGATCAGGATGTATTAAAGTCTGTCACCATGCAAAAAGGAGAAGGCCACGATTACGCCAACGATCCACACAAAGTGGATGGCATGTCGGGCGCAACATTAACAGGCAAAGGAGTAAACAATATGTTTGTTGACTACTTAACCTGCTATAAAAGTTATTTACAGAAGAATCAGCAAAACTTATCGCTAAGCTTATGAGTACTGCCGTAGCCGAGGTTGTTGAGAAAAAATCAGAACCTCTTTTCTCAAAAAAGAATAGAAAACTAATTACCAATCCGTTGGATACGGATAACCCGATTACTGTACAAGTGCTGGGGGTTTGTTCCGCTTTGGCGGTCACCACACAAATGAAACCTGCCTTGGTTATGTCCATTGCTTTAATGGTGGTTACGGCCAGTTCAAATGGAATTATTTCTTTGTTACGCAACACAATTCCCGGACGTATTCGAATTATCGTTCAATTAGCAATTGTATCGTTGTGGGTTATTCTGGTTGATCAGATGTTAAAGGCGTATTCCTACGAATTATGGAAGCAACTTTCTGTTTACGTGGGCCTTATAATTACAAACTGTATTGTTATGGGTCGCTTAGAAGCATTTGCTATGGGTAACAAGCCGGGCCCTTCTTTACTGGATGGATTAGGTAATGGTTTAGGGTATGGTTTGATCTTATTGGTTGTTGGATTCTTCCGCGAATTGTTAGGGGGTGGTGCCATCTTTGGTTTTAAAGTATTTGAATCTCTGGGAATTCATTATACGGGCAATGGAATTATGTTGTTACCCGCAGGGGCCTGCTTTGTTATAGGTATTGTTATCTGGGTGCAGAGAAGTTTAAATGGATATAGAGAGACTCATTAATTTATAGCGTATGGAAAATCTTGTTAGTATTGGCGTTCGCTCCATTTTTGTAGACAACATGATCTTTGCCTATTTTTTGGGTATGTGTTCCTACTTAGCTATTTCGAAAAAAGTTACAACAGCATTTGGTTTAGGGGTAGCCGTAGTATTTGTGTTGGGTGTTACCATTCCTATTAATTGGTTGATACAAAACTATATACTTAATACAGGTGCTTTGGCTTGGATAAGTGATGATTTTAAAAATGTTGATTTGAATTTCTTACAGTTTATTGTATTTATTTCAGTTATAGCTGCCGTAGTACAACTTACTGAAATGGTTGTAGAGAAATTCTCACCGGCTCTTTACGGAACGTTGGGTATTTTTCTTCCTCTTATAGCTGTTAATTGTGCTATTTTAGGAGGTGCTCTTTTTATGGTAGGTCGCCCTTACAATTTGGTTGAAGCAACCGTGTTCGGATTTGGCTCAGGCATAGGCTGGCTGTTGGCCATTGTGGCGCTGGCTGGTTTACGCGAAAAACTGAAGTATTCAAATGTACCCGGCCCCTTACGGGGATTGGGGATTACATTTATCCTGGTGGGATTGATGTCGTTGGGATTTTTGAGTTTTCTGGGATTTACGATATAGCTATTATCGAATAATAAACGCAAAGGCTTCCTAACACAACGGAAGCCTTTTTATTTTTACCAGGATGAAAAACACATTCAGAACTTTGGCCCGTTATTTCTTTAGCGGAATGTTATTTATTGTTCCGTTGGTCGCAACGAGCTATTTTATTTTTTGGGCTTTTGCTCAGTTAGATGGATTGCTTAATCTCCCGTACCCGGGTTTAGGGTTCGCAATTATTTTAGGAGTGATTACCCTTTTCGGTTATCTAACATCCAACTTTGCTGTGCATACTGCAACCGATTGGTTTGATCATTTGATGAACAAAATCCCGTTCGTTAAATTAATTTATTCATCCCTTAAAGATTTAATTGGTGCCTTTGTAGGCGATAAGCGCAAGTTTAATAAACCAGTACTGGTAATAATTAATAAAGAAAATGGTTTACATCAAATTGGGTTTGTTACCCAGGAAGACTTATCCAGCCTTGGGCTAGCCGATATGGTGGCTGTTTACTTTCCGCATTCGTATGCCTTTTCAGGAAATCATTTTCTGGTTCCGAAGGAAAGTGTAAAGCCCCTTAACATTTCCGGACCTACCGCAATGAAGTTTATTGTGTCTGGAGGTATCTCTGGATTTAAAGAGATGTAGCCAATTTCTGTTCTCCCTTTTTCTGCAGGAGAAACAAAAGTGCCACAGAAACCAATAGCGAAAAAGCTTCTGTGAATAGCCAGGTTGTAACAAACGAATTGGGAGAACCATCTAAAATAATGCCGGATACCCGCCCGATTACAAATCCTGCCGTATACAAAGCAACCAGCAGAAGGGGCGCCTGAACATTTTTAAATATTCCCCAGAAGCAAAAAATACCAAAGACCAAATGCATTCCGCCATACACAGCTCGCATAGAACTGAGTGCACTGATAGTATCAAGTGAAATATCCACAGTGGATAATACGGCCTGTGGAGAGATCAGTGCTTCAACCCCAACTTTGCAAAAGGCAAGACCCATCAGGCTTATAAAGACTTGTGCTATTCGTTTTGTAATCATATTTTTTTTGATGCAAAGGTAGGTTGGTCTTTAAATGCGGGAATTGATAAATTGTGACATAAACAGGACAGTTTACGACACATGTACGTTCACATACCTATCATCCGGGATATTCTTTATGGCGCGGCAAAGCGTGGAGTAAGTCTTTCTGAGATGTGCCATAAACTTGAAATTTCGTTGGATGAATTGAACGATTCAGAAAAATACCTTGACTTTGCAAGTGCTTATAAATCGTGGGAGATAGCGATGAGCGCAACGAATGATAAATCAATAGGACTTCATTTGGGAGAGACCACGAATCCCTCCATCCTGGGTTTGATCGGCCATCTTATGCAGAGCAGCGCAACCTTAATTTCTGCTTTTCAAAGTGTTTGTCAGCATGGTAAAGTAGCCACCGATATGTTTTATTATGGATGGGAGGAGACAGATAAAGAATTTACATTAACATTTCAGCCCGCAGAGGCTTGGATCAAAATATCCGAGAAGTCGGCCCGGCAGGCCGTAGATCAGGCCATGGCTGGAACACTGAATGTATTTAAATTATTGGCAGGCAAGAATGTATTTCCTATTAAAGCTTGCTTTCAATTTTCCAGACCAAAAGAGATTCGTGAATACGAGCGGATTTTTCAATCAGTGCTCAAATTTTCATCGCCAAAAAGTGAATTGATTTTCAGGCATGCTGATTTAGATATTCCTCTAATTAGTTACGATAAATCATTGCAGGCACTTTTTGATCAGTTATTAACCGAACGTGCTAAATCCTTTTTGAATGCAAACACGTTTTCGAATCGTGTGTGTAGTTGTTTGCTTGAAGAGTTTAAAACACAGATACCTCCCATAGAAGTTGTGGCAGCAAGAATGAATATGACCGTTCGAACGTTTCAAAGAAAATTGAATGCAGAGGGAGAGACCTACCGAAGACTTTCAGGTAGGCTGAGAAAAGATATGGCACTTAAGTTAATGCACAATTCAAATCATAAAATGGATACAATTGCGGAAATGCTGGGCTACTCGGAAGCGAGTGCATTTCGAAGAGCCTTTAAGGGTTGGACTTAATTAATTACGCCCGATCCAATTAACTCATCGTCCTGATACCAGGCAGTAAATTGACCAGGAGTAACTCCACGTTGGGGCCGATCGAAAATAACATACAGTCCGTTCTCTTTTTTGTGAAGCGTACAAGGTTCTAACGGTTGACGGTAGCGGATTCGTGCCTGATATTTTCTTGACTCACCTACACCCATTTTTAAATCTTCGCGAATCCAATGTTCATCTTCATTCGGAATAAATAACCCTCTTCTGTAAAGACCAGGGTGATCATCGCCACTTCCCGTATAGATAATATTAAGTTGAGTATCGGTACCAATTACGAAAAGTGGTTTTTCGTAGCCACCAATATTTAGTCCTCTGCGCTGACCAATGGTATAGTAGTGCGCACCATTGTGCTCGCCCACTTCTTTGCCCAAAGCAGGATGTAATGTATACGCATTGGTTAGCCCGATTAAATCATCGACTGCATACCCATTGGCGAAAGCGATTGAGTCAGACGGTACTTCAATTACTTTTCCTTTTTTTGGTTCCAGCTTTTGTTGAAGAAAATCGGGAAGATGAACTTTACCCACAAAGCATAACCCTTGCGAATCTTTTTTATCGGCTGTAGCCAGGCCTGCTTGCTTTGCGATCGCGCGAACTTCAGGTTTTAATAATTCACCAATAGGAAACAGCGCTTTCGATAATTGTTTCTGCGTAAGCTGACAAAGAAAATAGCTTTGATCTTTGTTCGGATCTTTGCCGGCCAGCAGTTGATAAATGGTTACACCGTTTTTTTTAATTTCTCCTTTACGACAATAATGACCGGTGGCCACGTAATCCGCGCCAAGCTTCAGTGCAGCATCTAGAAATACATCAAACTTTATTTCACGATTACATAAAATATCGGGGTTGGGCGTTCTACCGCTTTGGTATTCGGCAAACATGTAATCGACAATGCGGGCTTTATATTCTTTACTTAAATCAATGGTTTGAAAAGGAATATCTAAATGCTGCGCCACAATCATCGCATCGTTGCTGTCATCAATCCAAGGGCATTCGTTGCTGATGGTTACGGAATCGTCATGCCAGTTTTTCATAAACATACCAATGACTTCATAGCCTTGCTCTTTAAGCAGGTATGCGGTAACACTGGAGTCCACGCCTCCGGAAAGCCCAACAACAACTCTTTTTTTCATGCTTTTATTTAACTATCCAGATAAAGGTAAATTTTTGACTAAAAGTTCCTGTCCTCACTTCCCTTCGGACAGGCACTCGTTTACAATCTGATTAAATCGCTCTTTAAATTGGTCGTAGTAAATACCTGTGCCCGGCCCGGTAAATCCCGTGTGAATGTATTTTACTTTTCCATCCTTACCAATAAATATGGTGGTAGGAAAAGCCAACACACGATTCAACGCAGGTAATGTTTCGGAGGCTTGCGCTTTATCGTAAGTACCTGCGATAACAAAATCGTAGCCGACCTTTAGTTTGTCTTTCATTTTTTTTACCCGACTACTCGCGTACTCAAAATCATCTTTGCGTTCGTAAGCCAATCCTAGAATTTCCACACCCCGATCTTTATTTTGATCATACCAGCTTGTTAGAAATTTAGTTTCATCCATACAGTTGGGGCACCACGAACCGAAAAGCTGAAGGATGAGTACTTTATTCTTAAAACGTTCATCTTTAGGTGAGATCAAATTTTTATTGAGATCAGGAAAACTAAAGTCCAGTGTTTCGTATCCGGGTTTCAGATAGGTTAAGGATTCCGCGTCAGGGAGTTTAGCGTTTTCATTTTTAATTCCTTTAAATGATTCGAGACTGGCATTCCCTGAATAATATTTTCCCTTGAGGGAATCCCCTTCCATATGGGCTCGAAAAACAAAAGCATGATTTCCATCAAAGGTGCTTAAGAGCAATTCATCTCCCACGGTATTTCCTTGTAAATACCGATAGTCACCCGTAGGGGTAAGGAAAGTACCCGTAATGGAATTACCATCTTGTTTAAAAATTCCTACAGCAGGATATCGTTCCGTTGGTGATTGAAATTCTAACGCGTAGGTACCTGAAAAATCTTTCGGTGCAACGGATTCGGGTTTTACATAACGATACGTATCGCCTTGTGTGGCTGTAAAAGGCAGCCGATAGGAGCGATCGTAGTTCTTAATAAAATAGCCGGTAAGTTTCTCTTCGCTGATTTTTGCATGTAGTTCCGAATCGAAAATATGCATGATAATGCGGATAGAATCTTCTTCCACGTAAACTTCATCTAATATTATTTTCTCACCCGCATTAACTACTGCCGCTTGCCATTGGTTATTGGTCTGCCATATTTCCAAACCAAAGGCAAGTTGCTGCCCCTGCAATTCTAAAACTCCGCGCCAAACCCCTTGTTTTAATTCAACCCGTTTGGAAGAACAAGCGGTTAGTATTGTTAACAGAAGACAAAAGACTAATAATCTCATTTTATAATTAGTTACAGATTGTAAAAATGCATCAAATGATTCTATTTTCGCTGTGGGTTGGTTGACTATTATCAATTAATTAGCACTATGTTTAATAATCTAAAAGTTCTTGAATTAGCCTCTGTGTTGGCGGGCCCCAGCGTAGGACAATTTTTTGCTGAATTGGGGGCTGAGGTAATTAAAGTGGAGAACCTGACAGCCGGGGGTGATGTTACCCGCAGTTGGAAAAGCAAAGGCGAGCAAACGGATGACCGATCGGCTTATTTTTGTTCGGTTAATTGGGGGAAGAAATCGGTAGCTCTGGATTTAAATTCAGCAGACGGAAAATTGAACGTACAGAAGTTGGCGAGCCAAAGTGATGTCATTATTGCCAGTTATAAACCCGGTGATGCTGAAAAGTTAGGTGTGAGTTATCAGCAATTGAAGTCGATTAACGAAAGACTTATCTATGGGCAAATTACCGGCTATGGATCCGATAACGATCGGGTAGGGTATGATGCCGTGATTCAGGCCGAGAGTGGGTTTATGGATTTGAATGGCGAAGCCGAAGGGAATCCTACCAAAATGCCCGTGGCGTTAATTGATGTATTGGCGGCTCATCATTTAAAAGAAGGCTTGCTACTCGCTTTGCTAAAACGCGAGCGTACGGGACAAGGAAGTTTAATCGAAGTCTCGTTGATACAAGCGGCTGTTTCTTCTCTGGTCAATCAAGCAAGTAACTGGCTTGTAGCGAAACAACTTCCGGTGCGACAAGGATCTGCACATCCCAACATTGCTCCGTACGGAGATTATTTTCTTACCCGCGATGGTAAAAATTTTTTACTTGCTGTGGGCAGCGATCGTCAATTCTTGCACTTGTTAAAAATTTTAGAATTGGATCAACAACCAGAGTTTGCCACCAACGCGTTGCGTGTGGTCAATCGCGAAAAACTAAAAACCATTTTATCATCGACTATACTAAATTTTGATTCAGCAACTTTGTTGAGCCGTATGAATGAACATAAAATACCAGGCGGTATTATTCAAAATGTAAAAGAAGTTTTTGAACAGAAAGAAACGAATCGGCTACTGATGAGAGCATCCAGTTTAACCGGAGTGCGCAGCTATGTAGCGCAAGGTATCGACACAGTCCAATCCCTTTCACCACCACCACATTTTGGCGAACACACCGCTGAAATTCTGGCTGCATTAAAGTTACCTTAAACCGCAGGCAAGATAATATTACCTGAACTGGAAAAGACCTATAGATTGATGAATCTTATTGTATTTTAGATTTAATAAAATTTTAATCCATGAATATGAAAAAGAATTTTTACCTGTTGTTTCTGCTGCTGTTTTTGGTTGGAACATCCGCGTACACGCAAACGAAAGATCCCGTTGTGGAAAGCATTGTGAAGGAGGCAACCGAAAACTCGCAACTTGAAAAGTTAGCCCATGAGTTATTGGATAAAATTGGTCCACGGTTGGTAGGATCACCAAAAATGCAACAAGCCAATGATTGGGCCGTTGCCAAGTACACCGGCTGGGGTATACCTGCCCGTAACGAAAAGTGGGGCGAGTGGCGTGGTTGGGAGCGGGGCATCTCGCACATTGATATGGTTGCCCCGTGGGTAAAATCATTGGAAGGAACACAGTTGGCTTGGAGCCCGAGCACCGGTGGTAAAACCGTAACAGGCGATGTAATTATTGTACCCGATGTAGCCGACTCGGTTGCCTTCGCAGCCTGGTTGCCGAATGCAAAAGGAAAGTTTGTTTTGATTTCTATGAATCAGCCCACGGGCCGGCCCGATTATAATTGGGAAGAGTTTGGAACGAAGGAATCATTTGAAAAAATGAAAGCGTTACGCACCGTACAAACCGATGCATGGACAGCTCGCATAAAGAAAACGGGGTATACTACGCGCACATTACCTGTTGCATTAGAGAAGGCCGGGGCTGTGGGTATTGTTATGTCTAACTGGTCGCGGGGGTTTGGTGTTAACAAAATCTTTAGTGCGTACACAAAAAAGGTTCCGACTGTTGATGTTTCCTTAGAAGATTACGGATTGCTTTATCGTCTTACCGAATCGGGAAGCGGCACAAAAATAAGTGTGCGGGCCGACTCGAAAGAAAAAGGCGTTGTACCCACCTATAATACCGTTGCTGAAATAAAAGGCACCAATCCGAATGAGTATGTGATGCTCTCCGCCCATTTCGATTCGTGGGATGGTGGCACAGGAGCCACCGATAATGGAACGGGTACGTTGGTGATGATGGAAGCGATGCGCATTCTTAAAAAAGTTTATCCAAATCCTAAGCGCACTATTTTAGTGGGGCATTGGGGCAGTGAAGAACAAGGGCTCAATGGCTCGCGCGCGTTTGTTGAAGATCATCCAGAGATTGTAGCAAATCTGCAGGCCTTGTTTAATCAGGACAATGGCACGGGTCGTGTAGTAAACATTAGCGGACAAGGTTATTTACATGCCTACGATTTTATTACCCGCTGGCTGGCGGCTGTACCCGAAGACATTAAGAAGGGAATTGAAACTAAATTTCCGGGTACGCCTGGGGGTGGGGGTTCGGACTTTGCTTCTTTTGTGGCGGTAGTGGCTCCCGGGTTTTCACTGAGTTCGCTCAGTTGGAGTTATGGAAATTATACCTGGCACACCAACCGCGATACGTACGATAAAATTGTATTTGATGATGTACGCAACAACGCCATGCTGGCGGCCATAATGGTTTACATGGCTTGCGAAGATCCACAGAAAACCTCGCGCGAAAAAAGTGTGTTACCGGCTACGCGCACCGGTGAGCCGGGTAAATGGCCCGAGCAAAGAAAGGCCACCCGCAAAGGTGGATTGGATTGATAAAGAGTTAATTGAATTTGAAAGCCATGCATTAAGTTGTATGGCTTTTATTATGATGGGGGAATAAGGTTTAGTTGAGAAAGTGTATAAAGCCAGCCGTTTGGTGTGGCTATATACATATTAGGCATCTCGCCATATTAGAAATATCAACAATTGCATATATTCGGATGTTAGCAGTCAGGCTATGCGAGCACAATCGTAAAGCAATTTTTGAGCAAAATAATATTTATGACAACATGCCAAGACAAAGGACGAATGCAAAATATGATATAAAAACAACAAACATAGCTAACTAAGTTTACTTTGAAACCGTAAGCGACTCAAGCCAGTTTTCATAAATGACTAAGCCTTTCAAGCTTAAATATGGTTTTAGTAGACGCGTAACCATTATTGTATATTCTGATTTACTGTAAGAAATCAACTCTGCTGTTTGGAAATATGTTACTCTCACACTATAGCTTAAATACATAACGTATTCTAAATCCGCATTAGTGATTTTTTCATCAAAATATTCTAATTTTTTCAACCGAAGTAAAATTTTCTTCCACTTATCCCTTCTATCACCATTCAATTTATTTATCTTGTCTTGGATTATTGAATAATTTCTCTTGAGTTCTAAATAGTCAACAATAAAAAAAAGGTATTTCACGGAGATTGAATAATTAGAACTCGGCAGATTAAATAAGTAAAGTAACAAATTTTTGTTTTCATCAATTTCTTGAAGTAACAATAACTCTTCATTCATTTCACCTAATAAATCAGAAATTACATCTTCTTTGATTGGAAAATGATAGGTGACATTTCCGTAACTCTTGTTCAAATATTTTGCAACGTCTCTTAAAGTCACATTCATAACGCCTTTCTCATTGAATAACAGCCTACTTGCTTCTAATATTTGTTTTCTAGTATTCATTTTTGCAAAATAGGCCAAATGGACTAAATTTGCAAATAAAATAATCGCATGAGACATTTATATAAAAATCAACAAGCAAAGACCGAGTTAATGAGTCTTTATGAAGAGAAGCTAAAAAGCTTAGAAATTGACTATAAGGATATTGACGTAAAAACTTCCTTTGGTAATACTAGGGTTATCAAAACAGGTAATGAAAGCGGCAAACCTATAGTTCTATTTCATGGAATAAATGCAGGAGCACCTTTAACACTTGAAGCTGTGAAAGACCTTCGTAAAGATTATTTGCTTTTTGCGATAGATACGATAGGTCAAGCTACTAAGAGTGATGAAAATAGAATCGACATAAAAAACAATTCTTATGGTTTGTGGGCTGCTGAAGTTTTAAGCAAATTGAACATCAAAGAAGCCAATTTTATAGGAATATCTTATGGGGCATATATTCTTCAGAAGTTGATCGTTTACAAACCTGAAGTGGTGACAAAATGTATTTTTGTTGTCCCTAGTGGGTTAGTCAACGGAAATTTTGGTGTTTCAATGAGAAAATTAACATTTCCACTAATAAGGTTTCTTATTTCTAAAAAAGATACTCACCTCAAAAAATTCATTAAAGCCTTTGTTCCCGAAGAAGATGAGTTTATGTTAAGACTACAAAAGGCTTTACTAGCAGGGGTAAATATGGACTATCGAAGACCACTATTAATTAAAGAGAAAGATGTACAAAATTTCACTAATCCGGTTTATATGATTGTTGCTGATGATGATGTATTCTTCCCTGGACATGAAGCTATTGTCCGAGCAAAAGCAACATTTAAAAACTTTAATGAAGCCCACGTTCTAAAAAACTGTAAACACATGCCAAACAAAGATTCATATTCAGAGATACAACAAAGAATTAAAATTTGGCTTGAACAATAGAAATAACATAAAGTGATAGAAGCCCGAACCGCTAACAGCACCTACAAAAAATTGGCGGTTCAGTGGTTAAATCAAGCTTTGTGCTTCGTATCAAGTTTTGTGTTGGCAGACAGTTTAGTTCTTCGAATTGAGAATCAGCGAAGATAAATTGCCGTGTTATTGTTGGTCGCTGACCAACAATCTTTGATTCTTCACCAGCAAATTTGATTAAGTTTTACTTGTTGGAGAAGATCTTCAATAAGGGCAGTGGTTTTTCTTTTTGAAGAAGGGCTGCAACGAAGGTGGTGCTTTTTCATTGTACATACTTGTTTCTCTTGCCCAGCAAGACTAACAGAACGCCTGCTACAATTATCGCAGAACTCACAATCTGTACAACTAAAACCCCCTCGTTAAGAATTAGTGCGGCAAAAAACGCACTGAAAATTGGAAGCGTATTATAAATGGTTGCCGCTTTTGTGGAGCCGATCTCAACAATTGACTTATTCCACAGGTAATAGGAAATTATGGATGGCCCCACACCGATATAAATAAACTGCAACGTAGAGGAGGTGGTGAATTTTAATGACACGGATGAGCTCATTAAATCCATAAAGAAAAATGGCATTAACATTAAAACACCCAATATAAATGTGGCAGACACAAAAGAAAGGTTGCCCATGGCAGGGTTCTTTTTTCTTAGTAAGGAGGAGTAGAAAGCAAAGATGCTGGCGGCCCCGGCCATCCATAAATCACCTTTGTTAAATTCAAGTTCAAGAATCTTTTCTGGGTTTCCTCGTGTAAGTAAGGCCAGTAACCCAACAAGAAGAACGATGAAGCCAATGGTTTGATTTCGTGTAATGGTTTCTTTGTAAAACAGCCAATTGAAAAAGACCACATAGATGGGAGCTGTAATGGCGAAGAGTGATAAATTAAATGCAGAAGTAGTGTGGGCGGCCAGGTATATCAAGGTATTAAATACCGTAACACCTGTAAATGACAACACAAGGATGAGTCGCCATTGGGCTATCAACAGGTTGAAGTCTCGCTTTAAATGGGGCAATGCAAAAGGAAGAATGACTATGGTGGCAATGAACCATCGAAAGAATGAAATCGAAACAGGAGAATACGTTGCGTTTAAATCCCGGGCCACAATAAAATTACCTGACCATATAAGGGTTGCCAATAGCGCAAGTAGGTATCCGGAGGGTACTTTAGAATTCCTCATAAATAGGTCCAGCGTCAAATATGGTCAATATTAGAATGAACTAAAATTATGGTGAAATGAAACTCTTGCCTTTGCTGATTTTCTTCACCAGCACATTTGATTAAGCTTTTCTTGTTAGTGAAAACTCCAACAAGGGCAAGAAGAGTCAATCTTTGAAATTGGCCATTTCTCGTTTTACTATAGTTCTACTAGTTAATATTTAATCCGTCAACTTTGTATCTTGAATTTTAAAACACAAGTACTATGAAGAAAATAATATCATTGGGACACAGTACGCTCAACGTGAATAGAATTGGTCTTGGCTGTATGGGTATGTCAGAATTTTATGGATCTTTTAATGAACAAGATTCTATTAAAACACTTCATAAGGCTCTTGACTTAGGAGTCAATTTTTTCGACACAGCAGATATGTATGGTTGGGGAGCGAATGAACGACTAGTAGGAAAAGCATTTAAAGGTAGATGGGAAAACCTGGTGTTAGCCACCAAATTTGCCGTGATGCGAGGACCCAATGGTGAATGGCTTGGACTTAATGGTAAGCCCGAATATATACGACAAGCGTGCGACCAAAGCCTTCAGAATTTGGGTGTTGAAGCCATTGATTTGTATTATATGCATAGACAAGATCCCAAAGTAGAGATAGAGGAAATTGTTGGTACAATGGCTGATTTAGTAAAGCAAGGAAAGATAAAATACATAGGTCTTTCTGAAGTGGATGCTGCAACGCTTCGTAGGGCTCACGCAGTTCATCCCATAACAGCACTGCAAACAGAATATTCTTTATGGAGTCGTGAACCGGAACAAGAGATTTTTGATGTTTGCAAAGAACTCGGTATCACCTTTGTTGCATACAGTCCTTTGGGACGAGGGTTTTTGACAGGAGCAATTAAAAGTCGGGCAGATTTTGAAAAAGGAGATTTTCGCCTCAGCAATCCTCGTTTTACGGATGAAGCTATTGGAGAGAATTTAAAGTTTGTTGAGGTTATCGATCGGATGGCACAAAGCAAAGGAGTCACCAAAGCACAAGTTGCTCTTGCATGGGTTCTGAGTCAAAACGATGAAATTGTAACTATACCCGGTACAAGAAAAATTCATCGTCTTGAAGAGAATTTAGGTGCATTTAATGTGGAGTTAACCCAAACCGATTTGGCTCTTATTGAAAAATCTATGCCTCCAAAAATAGTTGGAAATCGCTATTAGAGGAAATGAGAATTTCAAAATCTGCTTCATGGTATATTTCTCTATTATTTTGAACTATTAATAGGGTAAGTATGTAGAATAGGCTAGGGTTATAGTTTTGATGGAAGAGAATATGTCGGGTGTTAAACACAACTTTCAATAATGAACGCAAGTACTGAAACTCAAAAACCAACATCTATAATAAACAAAACAGCAGAAACATTGCTGAAGAAATTTATCGATGTAAGATCATTCACGCTTCATATTGTCCGATCGTTGCAAACGGAGGACTTTGTGGTGCAGCCTGTGGCGGATGTCAGTCCTACGAAGTGGCATATGGCACATACCACATGGTTTTTCGAAGAATTTTTTCTAGCAAAGTTGTATAAAGGCTATAAGCGATTTCATCCGAGATATGCTTTTCTTTTCAATAGTTATTACGAGAGTGTAGGCGAGCGTGTGTTGCGCCCCAACCGCGGCAATATGTCTCGTCCTACTGTGGAAGAAATTAGAGACTACCGTCAATACGTGGATAGGTACATGCAAGAATTAATCCCCAGGCTGGATGCTGAGGCACTTCAGTTATTGGAGCTAGGATTAAATCATGAACAACAACATCAGGAGTTGATGTTGACCGATATTAAATATGTGCTGGGGCATAACCCTTTGTTCCCTCCTTATGATGAGCAATTTGAGGAGTCCCCAGAGAATAAGCCGGAAGAAGGATTTGTTGTGAAAGAGGAAGGTGTGTATGAAGTGGGATTTGAAGGAGAAGGGTTTCATTTTGATAATGAAGGAGAGCGACATAAAGTTTATCTCAATCATTTTGAAATAAGCAAAACATTGGTGACCAATGGGAAGTATCTGGAATTTGTAGAGTCAGGTGCGTACCGAAGCCATACATACTGGCACAGCGATGGTTGGGCGTGGATTCAAAAAAATAGTATTACATCGCCACTCTACTGGCATCACATGGATGGAAAGTGGTACAGGTACTCATTGTCAGGATTGCATGAACTTGATAAGAGCGAGCCCGTAACCCATGTTAATTTTTATGAAGCGTCTGCATTTGCCGAGTGGGCCGGCATGCGATTGCCTACAGAATTTGAGTGGGAGGTAGCCAGCGATCAGTTCCATTGGGGACAGCGATGGGAGCATACCAATAGTGCCTACCTGCCTTATCCTGGTTTTCTTAAACCGGAAGGAGCCATTGGTGAATACAATGGTAAATTTATGGTAAATCAAATGGTATTGCGCGGTAGCTCAATAGCAACACCCTTAGGACATGAAAGAAAAACATACAGGAATTTCTTTTACGCTTATCTTCAATGGCAATTTTCTGGTATAAGACTTTGTAAGAAATAGGTATGGCCCAAACCAGCACCTATAATCCCGAGGTTTTGAGTGTCATTGAAAAGGGGCTTTCCAGTTCACCAAAACGATTACCAAGTTGGCTTTTTTACGATGAGAAAGGTGATAAAATATTTCAGGCCATTATGCGAATGCCAGAGTATTATCTCACCTCAAGTGAGTTTGAAATTTTACAAACCCAGAAGCATAGAATTCTAAAACATATCGTAGGCGATAATAAATCAAATAATGATGCATTTAAATTGGTGGAGTTAGGTGCGGGCGATGGTACCAAAACAGAGGTGTTGTTAAATCATTTTATTAGCCAACGCATTGACTTTACTTATGTGCCTGTAGATGTATCACAGGCTGTGCTGACCCAACTTGTTTCAAGACTAAATAAGTCGTTGCCAGGTTTGAAGATTCACGCTGAGTGTGAGCTTTATAGTGATGCACTGGAAAACATGAAAAATAATACCAGTGAAAAGAAGTTGATATTGTTTTTGGGTGCCAACATCGGGAATTTCAATAAAGAAGAAGCCATCTCTTTCGTAAAGAAATTTGCCATTAATATGAATGGGCCTGATAGGCTGCTGATAGGTTTTGATTTAAAAAAAGATCCACGCCATATTCTTGCGGCATACGATGACGCTGAAGGAATTACCCGTGAGTTTAATCTGAATTTACTAGGCAGAATAAACAGGGAATTTGGTGGAAGTTTGATATGGATTTATTTTCGCATTATCCCTATTACGACCCTGAAACTGGGATTACAAAAAGCTTTTTGGTGAGTGCGCAGGAACAAGAGATTTGGATTGAAGCGCTCGAAAAATTTATACACTTCGATAAATGGGAGGTTATCCATACAGAAGTATCTCAGAAGTACGATCTTAAAATGATCAAACTATTGGCTTCGCAGGCAGGCTTCGATGTTGTAGATGTTATTTACGATAAACGAGAATATTTTGCGGATGTGATCTTCAAGATCAAGGGATAGAAATCGGGCTGTAAACTTAATTGATTTTATTTTTGTAGTTTTTCTGAACCGAAACGGAGGAATGGGATTCACCAATATCTCTTGCAGAGAAATTACACGGTTGAAACGGCAGGGGATTTTGAAAAGGATTCGCAGAAGACAGGAAGACATTTTTTAAAAATTCGCAATTATAGGAAGCGTATTTTGCAGAAACAGACTTAACAAGAACTGTGTTCGACAACTGCAATCTTGGCACAAGCTGTTTTTGATCAGGCAACGCTCGAAAAAGCAGACTTTCGGACTGCTTACATCTATTCCATTGATCCAGAGAAAAATCGAATTAAAGAGGCGAAGTTTTAGATAAATATGATATTGAATTAGAAAAATGAAATGGTCGCTGCCTGACAATGCTTTTTTGAAAGCACGCATATAATTTTTCCGTATCTTCCCCACAGAGGGTTACCTGAAATTGAAATTCGATTGAAATGTTATGAAGGTCATTGTCCTGTGCGTTTTATTTTTTCTAGCTTTTTATGCTGGTGGCAACCGAGCGGATGCTCAATCTAACGCGAGTAAAAAAAACGGTGATGTGGATACGGTACGGATCAAACAGTTATTGGCCCGGGTGGACACACTACTTTCTTTTGATACAGCCGAAGGAGTTCTTATTCAAAACTATCCAGAGGCAGTTATGATTATGGACGGGGCGCTCAAAATGGCCTACCAATCAAAAAATGTTAAAATACTGGCGCAGTCATTATCCAAGCGAGCCAAAGTTTACTGGTTCAACGGAGAGTATCCTCCCTCTATCAAGCTTAATAAGGAAGCTATTAAATTGCGGAATACACTTCATGACTCGATTGGGATTGCAGAAAACCTTCATTCTATTGGAATGAATTGGTACTACTCGGCTTACTATGATTCGGCCATAGAATACTATACACAGTCATTAACTATTTACGAACAATTAAAGCAGCGCACCAAACAACGTAAGCTGCTCAATCACCTGGCTTTAGTGTATTACAAAATGAATCGGTATGATAAAGTTATTCATTATACACAAGAGGCCGGGCTCTTGTCAGAATTTTCTGAGCACGGGGAACCTGTCATTGAAATATCGGCCTCCAAGAAAGTGTATCGCAATGATGTGTACTACCAACCTATACTGAAAGAGCAGTTACACATGTTGGAACAGGAACGAAAAGGAAAAACTGATTCCCGGGATTTGATCAGGATACTTAGGAATGTGGCATTTACCTATCAAAAATTAAAACGATATGATTCCACCTTTTGGTATTTTCATCAAGCCAACCTGGTAGCAAGGCGAATGGGTTTCATTCCTTACCTGATGGATCAGGGCAACGCTTTTCTCGAAGCCGGGCAGCCTGACTCGGCTATTTATTTTTATAAAGAGGCCATGGTAGAGTCAGAAAATCGGGGAACACAAATTCAGTTGCATTGGGCCCATCAAATGTTAAACGATGCTTACTCAGCCAAAAAACAATATGACCTAGCCTTGCACCACGCATTAATTTCCCTTCAGTTTGACATGCGTATGAATAATAGGTTTTCATCCGTTAATGATTATATCCGGATAGCTACAACCTATCTGGCTATTGGAAATGCTAATGAGGCATTGAAAAATGCCGAGGCTGGGTTACAGTTGTCGAAATTAATAAAGTCTAAGGGGCAAGCGGGTAGTTTGTACAAGCTCATGTCTGATGTTTATCAAGATCAGGGTAACTATCGGTTGGCTTTTGAATACCAACGGAAGCATGAAACTTTGGCAGACAGTATTGAAATGGGGGAGTCGGATTTGTCGTTGGCTGAACTTCAGATAGCTTATGAAGTGAATAAACAAGAGAGTGAAATTGGCAAGCTTCATCAACAGAATTTGTTAAATGAAACTCAGATCGAAAATAGGAATCTGGTGGTAGCCTTTTCTATCGCTTTGCTCACCATTATTACGGCTACTGGTATTTGGTATTATTCCAGGTATCGGCATAAGAAGAAATTAAACGAGCAACTGGAATTGCAAAAGAAAACTATTGAAAATCAGAATACTGAGCTTACGCTGCAAAACCGGGAGAAGGAGGCGCTTCTTCACGAAATACATCATCGGGTTAAAAATAATCTCCAGATAATTTCAAGTCTGATTAATCTGAAAACCCGACAAACATCAAATGAAACTGCGCTTGCCTTGCAGCAGCTTAATGGACGCATTTTTTCTATGGGTCTTATCCATGAGAAATTATATGAAAACGAAAATATCGGTACGATCCGAATGGATGAATATCTGATTGAACTAGCCCGTTATCTGCTTGCCTCTATCGGGGAAAGCGAGTATCCGGTGCAATTAAAATCTGATTGTGAGCCGATCGAATTGACAGTGGATTCGGTGTTAACATGCGGCTTGATTAGCAACGAACTATTAACCAACTCATTAAAGTATGCTTTCGCGATCGATCAAACCGATCGCGAAATCGTTCTTTCTTTAAAACGACAGAACCAATATATTGAAATGTATATATCGGATAACGGAAGAAGAAACGAGCTTACACCAGAAAATTTTGTAAAATCATTTGGCCTTCGCTTTGTTGATCAACTTGTTACTGCGAAATTGGGCGGAGAATGGACGATGCGATTGGATAATGGTTTCCATGCAGAAATTAAACTACCGGTAAACAAATAAAATGGAAGGAATAGAGATAGTTATCGTTGAAGATGAATTTGTAATAGCGGAAGACATTAACACGCGGTTAGGTCAAAATGGGTATAATGTGCTCGCTGTTTTTGATCGGGCGGAAACTGCCTTGCCTTTTATTTTAGAAAAGCGTCCTGATCTGATTGTAGTAGACATTCGGCTGAACGGACCTATGGATGGAATTGAAATGGTGGAGCGGGTACAACGAGAGTTTAAAACTCCAGTCATATACATTACGGCCAATTCAGATGCTGCCACCTACGGCCGCGCAAAGCGCACTCACCCACATGCTTTTTTAATTAAACCATTTACGCCTGCCAACCTGCTGGCCGTGGTGGATCTTGCTCTTTATAACTTTTCGTCAGAGCAAAGTCCGGAGAGTATTCAGCGAAATATTGAGCCGGTGGATTCAGATGCACCGTTTCTCTTGAACCAGTCGCTTTTTATTCGGACCAGTGGGAAACATAAAAAGATATGCCCGAATGACATTCTGTTTGTAGAGGCCGCTGGTAGCTACGTAAATATTCAAACCATGCAGGAGCGATTTACGCTCACTCAGAATCTAAGCAATTTTTTAAAGAAAAATCCAATTGAAAATATCGTGCGTGTGCATCGATCCTATCTGGTTAATTTGACCAAGGTCGATTCGTTTGATGAGTCTTTCCTTTTCATTGGTGTTCATAAGCTTCCCATAAGTGAAAGTTACAAGGATGAGTTTATGGCAAAGATTCATTGTTTATAGATACTCCTTTTAAAATTTGCTGGGTACTTACAAAGAAAATCTCTTGTTCTACACAATAATAGAACGGCCTGATGAATCTTTGCTTTGTTAAGAGTATTCAATTTTAAATTTTCGTATGTGGTAATGAGCTATTGAAATGCACGTTCGGGAAGGAATTCATTGAATGTATGGAAGCTGTTTACATAAGAATTGATAAAAAGCATATAAAGGTACCACTAGATAATATTCTTTATTTAGAAGCTGCAGGAAGTTATTTAAAATTGGTTACGCTAAAAGGAGAATTTTCACTTTCGCAGAATTTAAGCCAATTCTTAAGGAAGAACGAAATACCGGTGTTGATCAGAACACACCGTTCTTATATTATCAACCTAAATAGGGTAGATTCTTTTGACAAAGAAAGTGTTTATATAAGAAGGAATAAAATTCCCATCAGTAATAACTATAGAGAAAAGTTTATATCTCGTATTCATTGTCTGTGAGAAGCAAGCTATGATAAGCTATAACCTCCGTATAAATTATTGTGCTGTTTGCAAAGTATTTGCGCCTACTCACAAAGTATGGCTTTTAGGAAGAAAGATGTTTTCCTTTTTTTAGAAAAAATTCAACGAATTCATCTATTATGAGGAAAATCATTGCTACCACTTGTCTGGTGTTTTTGACTGCTGTCTTTTTTCTTTCATCATGTTCAGAAGATGAGACAGCCCCCATCCCTTTGAAAGCCAATGCTGGTCCTGACCAAACTGTTGCCCCTTTTACTACAGTTACGCTAGATGGCTCGGCTTCTACCGGACCAGAATTTAATTCCAATTTTTCTTGGGAGCAAACCAGTGGGCCACAGAATATTTATTTAGAGGCTGATCCAAGCAACCCAAACGATCAGCGTAAGCGAATCTTTGAACCACAGGTCAATGGTATTTATCAATTCCGAATACGCATAACCAATCAAAATGAATTTTCGGAAGATCAGGTGACCATAACGGTTACTGGCGCGCTAGAATTAAGTGGCACTCTCACAAAAAGCATCACGTTGATGGACATTGAGCCAAATTCTGCATTGCCCGATTATATTATTACTTCAAACTTGACCATTCCGGATGGGATAATGTTGGAATCAAATAATGGAATAACGATAAAAGTTGCTAACAACACAGGTATTATTGTGCAAGCCGGTGGGAAGCTGCGCACGTTAGGTGGGAAGCTTACAGCCGATACCGGATGGAAAGGTATTTTAGTTGATGGCGGTACGTTGGATTTAACAGGAGGCATAATTGAAAAAGCAGGTGCCACTATGTTCGAAGGTCAAACGGAAGCTGCAGCCATTACCCTTGTGGGTAGCGGTGTGCATATTGATGCCTTTCAAAATGTACAGATAACAGAAACCGCTGCTTATGGTATATTGGTAACAGGAGGATTGTCAACGTATTATCAGGACGTAATTCATAATAATTCTTTCCCTACAAAATACATTAAGGCACCCATTTCCTTTGTATCGGCTATTGGCGTTAATTCTAGTGATGGATTTGTCCACCTATCGACCGGTGGCAACGGCATTATTGAGGCGCTACCTTACGGTGCTGTTTTCCGATTTGCCAACAGCACTTATTATATTGATAATGATTTTATAGCAGGCTCTCAAGTAATAGTGCAAAATGCAACTGTGTTAATGAAAGCAGGAGCGGGCATACTTGTTCAAAATCCACTTACCATACAATCATCAACTATAAAAGGCCTGGACAACGCCAATTGGAAAGGGATAGCCATAGCTGCATCCGGTTCTGGTAACTCAGCCATCTCCAGTTCAACAATTGAAAATGCAGGTAGCGATGTGTTCAATACCGGATTTTTTAGCACACCCGTGAAGGCGGCTGTTTATTACTCCAGTGGCGGACTTTCAACTTTCAACAATTCCACAATAAAGAATAGTGGTGGATATGGAATTTACAATGATAGTCCATCCTTTTTTACCTTTCAAGGCAGCACTTTTAGCGGCACTACGCTTGCGGCCATTCGAGAAAAGACAGACCGCATCCATGTAATCATTGGTACAGACAATACATTTACCATGCTTGCCGGGGTGCCAGCTGTAGAGGTATTTGTGCCCAACATAAACACGTACCCACAGGCAACCTGGAAAGCCTTGGGTGGTTCCAATTATTATCTCCTCTCTAATAATATGACCTCTTCTTACGCCTGGACGCTAGACCCTGGTGTAAACCTGAAGTTTAAGGCTGGTAAATCTTTGAATTTATATGATGGAACTTTTACTGCCATTGGCACAGCTCTGGCACCCATCACTTTCAATAGTGAAGTAGGCACTGCGGCAACATGGGCTGGCATTATGGTGCAGACCAGAGTGAATATGCAATTTTGCGAAATTAATAACGGTGGTGAGGTAAAATTATTTAAGACTATGGTAACGCAGGCAACTGACCTGGCCAATATTGTTTTTGATTATGGTGCTGGGGCGAATACACATGTTTTCAAAAACAATACGGTTAAAGGAAGTGGTGGCTATGGAGTGTCAATAGAAGCTACAAAACAGAATCCTGATGTGATGAACGTGGCCGATAACAATACATTTTCCGGCAATACAAGTGGAGATACAAAAATCAATTAATTATGAAAAATATAATTCTATTTCTGTGTTTGGTTTGCAGTTCAGCTGCGATAGGCCAACAGTATTCTGGTATTGTAGACCTGGGAAAGATGAAACCAGGAAAAATGATCTTTGGTGAAGGAACAACTTCGGATGTCGACATACAATACCAAATGCCGGAGTTATTTAAAAACCCGCAGAATAAGTTTACCATTTCAATGTTGGGCGGAGCACCTTATGTGCATTCGGGTGGCATAGAAGCTTTTACGGTGGATGGTAACATTTGGATATTGAGAAATGTACCTGTAAAAACAGAAGGCTATGCAGCGGGGGCACAGCAGTTTGTGATTTTGACACGACAAGGGGCTATTGAACAATACAGTTACGTTTTTTATGGCAAGCCCAGTGATGAGCCCAATATGGCTTACACTGATCTTTTTAAAAATAGATTGCGCATCATCAATCGTAAAGTATCTACCAACGAATTTGTGGAAGGGGCTTTATCTGATGAGCAAATAAAGGCGTGGATAGCAGACTCGCCTGAAGCAATGGAAGATTTAAAGAAGGCCGAGGAGCAGGCAGCCGAGGCGAAAAAAATGCATGACACAAAAAATACGGAGAGCTCCACAAAACAGGCTGCTCCTAAAGGGAAACTAAGTCTACTTGATCGATTGGAAAATGCATCTGTCAAGGATTCAGAGCAAAAACAGGTGGCTGCTTTGAAGATAGATTTATATCGGATACTTAATAATTACAATGCTTATTATGAAGAACAAAATCGCGGCAAGATTAAGTACTATTTTGCATCGGCTCCATCGCCCACATCATTACCCGCACTGACCAAACCAGTAAAAACGCGTGAAGAAATGGTTGCTGAAAATGAGGCAAGGAAAGATGCTATGTTTGCGGGCCGCTCTGCCACACCTTCGCCAGAATTTGCATCCGCTAAGGATAATGTGCCTGAAAAAAAGGAAACGTTTGCTGCCAAGATGAGCCGCATCAAATCCGATGGAAACAAGATAGGGGTGTTGCTAGTACTCAAACCAGTGATGGTTCCTAAAACTGAGGCCTCCGGTGGCACGATGATGAACCAAGCCTTGCCAAGTAATGCCATAGCCATTGAAGGAGAGTATTTAGACGAAACATTGCGTGCATCCGGAGCGGAATTCGTGGCTGAGCTAAATGCCGCATTAGGGACTTCAGCTATTGAATTGATTGACATCAAGGATGTTCCTTATCGCGATACTAAACTAGGCCGGATTGACGATTGGTGGTCCAGCAAATTCAAAGTAGTATTTATCTATACAGTTGATCCGCGTCTGAACCCCACGCATGAAGAAATCGGTGGCAAGAATAAGTTTATGGTTACGCTCAATATGGTCACCTCCTTGCTAGTAATGGAGTATATCGGAGGCCCGGGTTCAACTAAACAAAAAATAGAAGCCCAGGTTTTGAATATGGGAAGTTTTGTTACCCCTTCGTATGCACAGGATGAAGATATGACCAACGTGGAGGAGATATATAGAAAAACGCTTGAGAAATTAGGAACGCCAATTATGGAAAAGATGAAAACAGAGCGAGCAGATGCGGTTACTAAACTCGTTGAAAAAAAGTTGAAATAATTAAAAACATTCGCATCAATTAAAATAAACTAACCTAAATAGAAATGAAAAAATTACTTGTATTTGTACTCGTGCTTTCAACGGTATCCTTATTCACCACATCATGCAAAGATGATGAGGAGAGCGCAAATCCTGCTGACCTAATAGTTGGATCTTGGCAATTTGTAGGTCATGTGGCTACAGAATGTGCCGATCCTGCTGACAATGAAAGTGAAACATGCACCACAAATTGCGATATCACGATTTTTACAAAAGATACGGTGACTTTTGAAGGGGATACACCCGAGCCATACTCGATTGATGGAAACAAGATTACATTTGGCACAGGCTCAGGAGCTGAGACGTATGAGTTTTCTATTACTGCATCTACTTTAATAGTAACTGAAAAGGAGCCAGGTGATTGCAAACGAGTGACTACTTTGAAAAAAGTATAGCAAAAGTCAGGGAGTTACTTTTTTTGGATGACTCCCTGATTTTTTTATTTTCAATAGTGAGATCGTACCGATCTTACGATAACTATGGGAATCCCTCACAGAGGCTGCTTATAAGAATTCTTGAGATGCCCTTAGTTCCCGCTGAGCCCACCCCAATTTGCTTCATAAAATAGTTACGCTGTCCCGTAAAGAATTTACCCCTATCCACAAAACCTTGCTGCTAACTCTCTAAGTGAAATCCTAGATTAGGTTGGTAATTCACTATAAGGTGGCCCCTAATCGTATGAAATCATTTATTGGTGTACTCCTTTTGCTTGGCGCTTATCATATTCAGGCGCAAAGTCTTCCGGCTCAGGTGATCAGCACCAGCGGAGCTAATTTTATGAAGTCCAATGGCTCTTGGGAGTGGACCCTCGACTGCTGGATGATACAAGAGAAGTTGAAATCAATTCCATTACGGACGATATTCTTGAACTTTCGTTTCAATGGAATGAGAATACCTTTGAACCAAGCCGCATAAATTCTGTGAAGGGCAAGAACAAATTCAAATTGAAAAAGAAGAAGAAGTAATTTGCCGTCTGCCATTTTGCTTCTGGCCTAAACTTGAACTAATGATAAAATTGAGAAACTTAATTTGGGCGGCTTTTACTCCCCTGAGTTTGTATTCCTGCATATTTCTTTTTTTGTTTTCGTGCGGCTCACCAAAAAATGATAACCGATCCACTGACTCGACACGTGTGCATCAATTAAACGTGGCTACTGAGAATGTTCCTGCAGAAGACATGTCGGGAAAGCCAGCAGAGGAAGCCCCTCTATCTGAGAATAAACTTTTGAAGGGAACCGATGAAGTTGTTCTGGATGGATACATCGGTGATCATTATGATATTCTACTTTTACTGAAAGAGATGACTCCGGGTCAGTTTGAAGGGAAGTACTTGTACAAAAAGGTTAATAAATTTATTTCTCTCAAGGGTCATTTAGAAAACGATACTTTGCTTTTGACAGAAAGCAATTATAAAGGAGAGATCACTGGCCATTTTAATTGTGATGTTTCTTCTTATCCGCGCATGAAAGGAACCTGGACCAGGCCCGATGGCAGCGGATCGATGAGCCTTTATTTGCATAAGATTATTCCCGTGGGTGTTGAAAAAAACAACAGACAGTTTGAGTTTGGTAAAAAGCCCAAAGACAACAAGGGTGAGGTTTTGTATAACCTGAATGGGATACTGACTACCTATTATTTAAAAGACGAAGGCGATGGCTGGTCGAGCGGAGAATATAAATGTTTAAATTTAAAAACAGGAACTTCATTAAAGTTTGAAGACATTTTTAAGCCTGAATCGAAAAGCGAAATTTTGAATATGATTGCAACGAAAGTAAAGGAGGTATGTGGCGCACAAGTAGGTGACACTTACTCAGCTGCAGATTATACGTTAGATGATCAGTCTACCCTTGTTACGCGCGAAGGTATTCGTTTCATTTCTCCATGCGAGCGCTCTCAGGGTTATTATCACGGTGTGTTTACCGTGGATTTTACTTTTGATGAGTTAAGTGCTTATTTGAGACATTCATATTAAAAATCGATTTGATAATAATAAAATTTTGAATTTATGGTAATCTATCAAAAAGGAAAAACTCCATTCATACTCCGATTTTTAACTGTATTTATTAGCCCCGGGACTTGGATATTATCGGGCTTTGGAGCTGTCATATTCTATTTAGCGGGTACTGAAAAACCGCCTATGTCTACTGGAATGTACATTGTGGCAGGGATAGTTGCTCTTTTAGTTTACGGTATTGTGCACGCCCATTGGGTAGAAGTAGCCACAAAACTCGTACTCATCGAAATCGTTCCTTCTGGTCTTCGCATTCAACAATTAAAATACGATACATTGCATGAGGTGATCATTGAAGCTGCTCAATTTGACCTGGCTGCAACTCGTTATCGTTATACTAGACGAAATCAAAACACAAGACGATGTACGCTTACAATATCAAATAAAGATGAAACTCATTCTTTTACAGTAAGAGGTGATGAAGAGTTTATAGGCCAGATGTTGGAAAAAATTAGCGAACAAAAAGTAATTGAATTACGTGCCAACGAAAACGATTTCATAACGAGATATAAAGAAAATATAAATTCTGTAAGTACCAAAGTAGCTAACGTAATAGTATATGGTGTGCGTACAGCCTTGGTGGTTGGTATTCTGATAGGGGGATATATGGCCTATAAAAGTTATGTAGAAGGAGGTTTTATGAGTGAGTTGGTTGGCGCCATACGGCACTATCAAAATGAAGAGCCGACTGCCGAAAATAATAATGTATATCAGTCACTGGTGGATTTTCCCAGAAAATGGTTTCCTCTTTATGAATCGGAGGGTGGCCTGGTGCGCCAGCAATTGTGTGGTAGTGAAGCACACATTGAGATTTTCGAACGAGATGGACACGACATTTGGAGTGAGCATGGTTACCAGGATTTGTTGGAGAGACCAATTACTGATTTTGTTATTGATGCTGAGGGTAAATATATACTCACCGTTCAGTCCGAAGGAGGGGGCACCAGTCAGATAACGATCTTGGTTGTTGATCCTGAAAAAATGGTTTATAGCATAGACGAAAAAACCTATACCCCAAACCCTGATTCATTTATGATAGAAAATGACACAGAGGAATGTTTATAAAAAAACTGATACCATGAAAATATTTTTTATTTCTGCGTTGCTACTTGTCGGTCAATTTGCATTGGCGCAGGGTTATGAAGGTCATCCTTGTGCCAAGGGTAGTCCGCTGCTGAAAAACCTGTTGCAAAAAAAGGAGATAAAGAGTCTGGTGTATATCAATGGATGCGATCCTGATCGTGGACAAATGGCTAGCTCATTTCTTAAGGCAAGTGGAAGGGCACCTATGCGTGTGAAAGATCCGAACTTTAAACCCCCTCCTAATTGGGAAGAGGCCGATGGAGATTATGACTATGACCATTGGACGTGCATGTATGCCGGAGGAAGTGCGGTGGATGAAAACAAGGCAACAGCCTGGGTGGAGGGAGTTGCCGGCAATGGAGCAGGCGAAGCATTGATGATCACACAACTTGATTTATCGCGTAAGGTGGAAATACTTTCAGGGTTTGCAAAAAGCCCTGCTCTGTTTGCAGCCAACAACCGACCGAAGACAATTAATGTACACGTAGTTAGAGCACATCCGAAACCGGGAGGTGCTAGCCAATGCGGTGAAAATTATGATGCCATGAAGTTGATTGCTACTAAAAAAATCACGTTGCGTAATGTCATGGAATATCAACCACTACCGCTGCCAGTTTTTAAGACAGAAAAATATTCCTATCAAAATGAAGCGTGGGATTATTCCTATTGGCTCATGATTGAGATCATTGATGTTTATCCAGGTAGTAAATATCAGGACACTTGTATTTCGGAAATTAGAAATGGGAAATGATTTTTTATTTAATGGGTGGCTTTCAATGCTTGAGAAATTCCAATCACCAAATTAAGGTATTCAAAATACTGCTTAGAGATATCTTTCTCTAAAAAGGAAGTGTGCGCATCGGCTTCAAACAGATTGATGCCATGAAAAGCCAGGTGCACTTCATTATCAAAAAAGGATAACGAAATGGGTGTATTAATTTCTTTTCGAAAGGTTAGAATCAACTGAGTGAAGGTGGGGGTTAAGAGAGATTTTGTTACCTCTGGAGATTCACAATACACATCAAAATCTTTATCAAACTCTGGGTTGCCGCTCTTATTATCATCAGAGCTTAATTTAGAGTGAATCTTTTTTGTTAATAGTTCTCCGAGAAATTTGTTGCCCAGCGCTCCCAAGGCCACACTCATAATGTTTGTAGGTTTAATAATTACCCTCGAAGTGAATTTTTGATTGAGCTTAACGACCGCATATAATCCGTAGAAAACGGTGTGTGTATTTTTATTCCCGCTTCTTTCCGCTTTAATATCCGACATTTTTATCTCGGTATTGTCAAGGGTACCCTGAACCAAATCCTCTGCATTAAAAATGGAATAGGATTCACATAAATCACTTGCTCTAAATTCTTTTTCTGTTATTCCTTTCAGGGGGTCGTAAGTAAGGTCAGGGCTAACAAAAGAAATGATCTTTGGTATGATCGTTTGTTTATACGCTTTCTTTATGTCTTTAAACGCAAGATTGCGTCTGATAAGAATATAAATGGGCGCGAATAAGGCGTACAATGCGGTGAAGGGAATGAAGAATACAACTTGTTTAGGGATATAGTTGGGTAGCGCTGCGCTTGAAATGATAAGGATCACACAAAGGATGGCCATCCACTTTAGGTTCCGACCATACTTCTTATAGGAGAATTTTTGATTGATGGCCAAACGACCGGCTTCCATTACTTCAATACTTCCCTTTAATTCCTTCTCGAAGTAATTGTTGAACGCTTCTTTTGATTGCATATAAATCTGGCTTTAGCCCTGTTAAAGATAGTGATCCAGTGGTTATGTTGTATTCTGATTCGTATAAGAATAGAGGTCATTAGCAAAAAAAGGATATGCATCGGTGAAAGACAACATAGCGATATGACTTCGGTGAGAAGTTAGATCAGAGACGATACTTGAAGCTGAATGATCTAAAATATAAAACTATAATTGATCGGACTAGCCGAACTGGGGGTGTAATCAGCATCCGGTAATCTGATACCGAATGCGGATTGCCGATTGCCTTCTTTAATCCTTATCCTTCTCTGTTTCTTTTTTCTCTTCTTTCTTCAGCACTTTTCCGTCTGCTGAGAAAAGCACCTCATATTTCAATTCGCCTTTTTCCAGTTCCACTTCATACTGCATGCCCCCGCTGGCAGTTTCTACTTTCTCCATTTCTTCAATTTTATAGCCAACAAATTCTTTTGTGAGCGCAGCTTGAACAGCCTTTGGAAGCTCGGCTTTCTTAATCTCAGTTTCTGTCACCAGCCATTTACCTGTTTGTTCAAAATTGGCAGATTGTTTCTTTCCCGCTGTTTTAAACTCTGCTTCAAACTCCGTCTCGCTTTCTTTCGACCACTCGGCTCCTTTCGTATTAGGGAAGCGCTGGGCAAAAGAATCCTTTACAGTTTTTGGAATTTCGCTTTCTTTTAATTTTTGAGCCTAGGCAAAACCTGTTACCAGAATAGCTATTACCATCATTACTTTTTTCATACTGTTGTGTTAGTTTGTTTGATCAAATGAACCAACCCATTCTGTAGCTAATCTGGAGTTTATCTGAACGGATTTTCCAAAATGTAATTGAAACAATTCCTGTATCTTAGGCAATTCTTACAGATTTTGTACAGAATCTTTTCTAAAATTTCGGAGATGAAAGTCCTATTAATAGAAGATGAACCGGAACTGAGAAAGGGAATTCTGCAATACCTTTTGCAGGAGAATTATGTGGTCGAAACGGCAGAGGACTTTAAAAATGGTTCGCAAAAAACCGGAAACTATGATTACGATTGTGTGCTGGTGGATTTGTCGTTGCCCGGTGGCAATGGGTTGGACATTGTGAAAGAATTGAAGCGACAAAAATCAAAAACAGGCATCATTATTATTTCTGCCAAAGATTCTCTGGATGATAAAATAAAAGGTCTTGAATTAGGGGCTGATGATTATTTATCAAAACCCTTCCACCTCGCTGAATTAAACGCTCGAATCAAAGCGTTGATAAGGCGTAAGAATTTTGATGGAGAACAAAATATTACGATTAATGAAATTCGAATTCAACCAGAAGATCGAAGAGTGTTTGTGCATGACACAGAAGTAATTCTTACTGCCAAAGAATTTGATTTGTTGATTTATTTTGTGTCCAATAAGAATCGGGTCGTTTCTAAAAATGCCATTGCCGAACACTTGTCTGGCGACTATGCCGATCATTTCGATCAATTGGATTTTATTTATTCACATATAAAAAATCTAAGAAAGAAGTTAGTGGAGAAGGGCTGTGCCGATTACATCAGTACGGTGTATGGCATTGGATATAATTTCAAAACCAATTTATGAAGCTGCTCACCCGAACCATTATCTACTATGCGTTGCTCAGTGTGCCGCTGCTCTTAATAGCGGGTGTGGCGTTTTACTTCATCATCACTTCAGAGCTTAACAAAAGCATGGACGAGTCTTTGGTGAATACCAAAAATCATCTTGAAAATTATTTGAAGACTAAGCAAGATACTAGCAATTATTCGGCTCCTGATGGAGATAGCTTCCTGCGATTTTTGCCAGGGCTCGCTAATCCGATAACCAGTTTTAAAGACACATTAATTTTCGATCCAGCAGAAGAAGAGTATTTACCGTTTCGTATTCTCTATACGGAGGTTCCTTTTGGTACGAGTCACTATCAAGTTAAAATTCGCAAGGCATCTATAGAAACTGAGGACTTAATCGATGGAATCGTTATTTCAATTTTTGTAGTCTTTGTTGTTCTTTTTATAGGGTTGATGGCTTTGAGTTGGTGGATTAACAAGAAATTATGGCAACCATTTTACAATACACTAAATTATCTGAGTGCCTATAAAATCGGAACAAAGAATAACTTTACTTTTGAAGCCACAGCAACTGTCGAATTTAATTCCCTGAATGTTTCCTTAGACAAAATGCTTGAACGCATTGGCCGCGACTATCAGAAGCAGAAGGAATTTACAGAAAACGCAGCGCATGAGATGCAAACGCCCGTTGCCGTAATGCAATCTAAAATTGATTTGCTTATTCAATCTAAAAACCTGAAGGAAGAAGAAATGCACTTGATTGAGCAACTGTCTAGTGCCCTTCAAAAATTATCGTATCTAAACCGCTCTTTACTATTGCTAAGTAAAATAGAAAACAAACAGTTTAGCGAACTTGAAAGCGTTTCTGTTCAGAGCATTGTGGATAACTCACTTTCCCTTTATGAAAGTGCCTTAGCATCGAAGGAGATTACAGTTCACAAAAGTTATTTGGCGAATCCTGTTGTTTCAATTAACCGTGGACTTTTTGAAATCCTGATGAATAACCTGATTCAAAATGCAGTACGGCACAATGTGCAAGGGGGCTCGATCAATATTGAAGTAGGTAATAGAAGTATTATTATTGAAAACTCCGGACCGGCTATTGAATCTCCCGAATCCATTTTTGAACGGTTTACGCGGTCCGATCATTCTATCGGCTCTATTGGATTAGGGCTTGCCATTGTGAAGGAGATTATCTATGTCAGTGGCATGTCTATTGATTACCAGTTCCGACAAGACAAAAATTGCTTCACCTTGTTTTTAAGGAAATAAATCTAACACTCTTGGGAATGTCGTCTCCACGGAGACGCGATACTTGAAACGAAGTAAGCACATAGAGTCATCCGATAGACGGCCGGAGATACTTTAGGATCTTATCATATTATAAAAATATCTATATTGAGCTAATAGTGTTAAGTGTAATGTAACACTATATTCAAATCATAGTTTAGTAAAATGAAGGAAAATTACGTCCAAGATAAAACTTTTGATAAAAACGAATTTGCCCAAGATCCTTTGGCAAAAGGCGAATATGAAAACTGCATTTTTAACAATTGTCACTTTGCTAACAACGATCTTTCTGGATACAAGTTTATAGACTGTGTGTTCAACGGTTGTGATTTAAGTTTGGCGAAACTGAATAAGACCGCATTACGCGACATAAAATTCAAGGACTGCAAAATGTTAGGTCTTCGTTTTGACACATGCCATGAGCTTGGACTTTCCTTTTCGTTTGACAATTGTCAGCTTAGTCATTCTTCGTTCTATAAAACAAAAATCAAGAAAACACTTTTCAAAAACTCGCAATTACAGGAAACAGATTTTGCTGAGGCAGATTTGACAAGCGCTGTGTTCGTCAATTGCAATCTAGCACAAGCTGTTTTTGATCGCACCCTGCTTGAAAAGGCCGACTTTCGTACGACATACAACTATTCCATTGATCCTGAGAAAAATCGAATTAAAAAAGCGAAGTTTTCGATTTTTGGTGTTACCGGGCTTTTAGATAAATATGATATTGAAATAGAAAAATGAGATCACGAAGATAAAGGCTTCAGTTTTCACATCGATCTTTCGGAGGCGATACGAAATCAAAAAAGCTTTTGGATCACCCTTAATTTTGTGTAGAACCTTATTTTTTTATAATACAACAGAACTAAATTGAATTCTTACTCTTTCTTATTTAAATTCTCGGCCTTCCACTTCATGGAAGTGTGTACCCGGGTGTGTCCGCTGGGATGATCAAAGAAAATAATTTCTTCCCAATAACCGGGATCAATTTTACGGTACTCAGAAAGTTTCATGGCTACCGAGGCAAAGCCATCCGGTTCGCGTGCTGCATTCAATCCAAATACATCTGCTTCCATCTCTGCGCTTCGAACTACGCTGTTTAGAAATGGAGTGGCTAGAAAAATATAGACAGAAAGCAGTATCACAAACAAGGGAAAACCAACTACATCAGAGATGTCTTTAATGTTCCATTGGCCTCCCCATGTATTGATGCATTTTTGAAAGGACCAATTCACAAAGGCAAAGCCAATGATAATAATAAGACTGAAATAAATTAAATCTTCCGGACCGTGGTTGAGTACATAATGACCAAGTTCATGCCCCATCACGGCTTTTACTTCTTCGGGTGTACATCGATTGAGCAAATTGTCATTGAGTGAAACGCGAATGGTGCTGCCGATCCCGCTTACGTTGGCACTTATTCTGTCACTTTGTTTGGAGGCATCAAATTCATAGACATTATCGGCTGGTACACTGTTTGCCCTGGCCATGGATAGTATCGCTTCTCGCACTGGGCCTTCTTCTAATGATTTATACTTATTAAAAAGTGGGCTGATAAATACGGGGCCAATAAACATGATAAATACCAGGAAACAGAACGTAACAACCCCTCCCCATATCCACCACCTTTCTTTTACCTTGCGCATGGCCATGTAAAGGAGTGTCATCAGAATGCTTCCAAACACGATCATGATGGCGAGTCCAATCATTTCTTCGCCCATCCATGCGCCAATGGTTAGATTGGAAAGATCATACTGATGTTCGCGATAGAAGTTTTTATAATAGTTGCTGGGAAATAATAATAGATAGGCTGCAATAAAGTAGAGTATGAAATATACTGCGTTCTGTAAATTTATATTCTTGCTGTGTTCAATCAATAAGTGCAACTTTTAATTTTTGTAAAAATACAGTATTTGGAGTTTGATATTTAAATTTTCTAACGGGTCTTTCATTGATCATTTTTTCTACTTGCTTCACTTGTTG
>Ga0154020_10001107_pt1 | contig 33348 bp, 16 predicted proteins | sample Klosneuvirus_201_FD_109709 | JGI IMG/M metagenome (GOLD analysis project Ga0154020, IMG submission 109709) | Active sludge microbial communities from wastewater, Klosterneuburg, Austria - Klosneuvirus_20160825_MG | ecosystem: Engineered > WWTP > Aerobic digester > Activated sludge | place...
CCAGGGCGGCAACGGCACCACGATCACAATTACGTTCGAAGGCCCGGGGCCATATACCTTCGTGTACCGCGCCGGCGCTGTCATACAACCGTCTATCACCACCATCAACAACCCATATGTCATAGCCGTCAATCCACCTTCCGGTACATTTTACCAATTGGAAAGTGTGTCCAATAATATATGTACAGGTACGGTTTCGGGTTTCGCGCTGGTGGCTGTTTTCACGCCATCAACTGCCGAACTCTCGGGCGACATCACCGCCTGCAGCGCTGTAGATACGTTTCTTGTAGTTGATTTTACCGGTAGCGGACCATTTATTTTGGAATATTCCATTGATGGCATTGTTCAGCCGCCTGTTAACACCTTTGACGATCCGTACATGATTCCGGTAAATGTGACGGATACAACGACTTTCGCCTTAGTGAGTGTCGAGTCGCCGGGCTGCTTTGGCTCCGTCATCGGCTCGGCAACTGTGTATATCAATTACCCGCCCGAATTGAGCAACTTGTTCATCTCTTGTGATTTAGTCAACCAAACCTACACGATTGACTTTGACGCCATTGGGTTGGCGCCCTTTACCGTGACAGGTGTGGGCGGAGCATTCACCGGGGATCATTTTACCAGCGATCCTATCCCGCTCAACGATCCGTACACGCTGTTGCTAAACGATGCAAATAATTGCGGGTTGGTGCCGATCAATGGTTTTTCCAATTGTTTCTGCCTGTCCTATGCCGGTGATATGGATTTGACGCCCATCGAGGGCTGTGTCGGGGACTCCGTCCTGGCCACATTCCTGGGTTTTGAAGAACTGGAAGTGGAAGACACCTTGCTTTTCGTGTTGCATACGAATAGTAACGATACCCTGGGCACCATCCTTGATGTACAACCCCAACCTGTTTTCGTATTCCAGCCAGGTGTGTTGTCGCTCGGCACGACCTATTACATTTCGCCAGTGGCGGGAAATAATAACGGTATGGGTGGCGTGAATCTAAACGACCCCTGCCTGTCCGTCACGCCCGGCACTCCGATCGTTTGGCGCGAGGTGCCGACTGCGACCATTTCCGGCACCTATGACATTTGCCTGGGTGAAACGGTACTGATACCGGTGACCCTGACGGGGCAACCAAATTTTGATATCACTTACACCAGCAACAACGACACCCTGACGGCTACGGCATTCCAAAACTCGTTCACCATTAGTGCAACATTGCTTGCGAATACCACATTTGAGCTGCTCTCCGTACAAAATACTCAATGCCCGGGTACAGTGAGCGGACAAGCCGACGTGGCGGTGCACACCGTACCACAAATTGCAAATCTCACGGTGGCTTGTGCTCCTGACAACCTGACGTACACCCTCGAGTTTGATGTACTAAATGCCGATTTGCCCACGGTTATTCTGGCGGGTGTCGGCGGCGGCAGTTACAATCCTGTCACCGGGCATTTCGTGGCCGACCCTGAACCGGCGCAAACGCCGTATTCAATCATTATTTCGGACACCTGGCAGTGCGGCACGGATTCGATCGGCGGAATTGGTGATTGCCCATGTACTACCGAAGCAGGAACAATGGATCAAACCCCGCTCCAGTTGTGTGCAGGCGATATTGCGTCGGTTGCCCCGACTTCGGGCGAGGTACTGAATTCGGTTGATACCCTTTTCTACGCCTTGGTAACGACCACGACTCCCTCTACCTGGACTATGTTGGCCAGCGGTGATACCCCTGTGTTCGCCTTTGACCCTGCGACAATGTCCGCTGGAACAACCTACTACATTTTTGCTCTGGCTGGGTTCGCGACTCCGGGCGGAATTGACCTTAACCATCCCTGTACCTCTATTTCTGTAGGGTCCAGCGTGGTGTGGCAGCCTGTTCCATCCGTCTCGTTGGGGTCGGATGCCACGATATGTGCCGGAGATAGCACAACGTTGATTTTTTCATTTTCAGGGAATGCTCCCTTCAGCCTGAATTATCAAGCAGGTGGCGTTAACCAGCCTGCCATCAATACCAGCAATTCGCAAGAATTGCTGACGGTAAAACCGACGACCACTACGTCATACACCCTGGTGGGGGCTTCTGCCAATGGTTGCCCGGCTGATCTTGCAGGCAGCGCTACCGTGACAGTTAACCCCTTGCCGCAGATCAGCAGTGTTACGACAATCTGTGATTTGGCCACACTAACCTATACGTTATCGTTCGACGTTGCCAACGTGCCTTCTCCTGTTGCAAGCGGAGTTCCCGGAAGTTTTGCCGGAACCCGGTTCACCTCTTTGCCTTTAAATAGCGGGCAAGTGTACAATGTGACCGTAACGGCGCCAAGCGGTTGCACAGCCACCTTGACTGGTACGGCCAATTGTGCCTGCATTACCGATGCGGGTACGTTTAACGCACCACCTCTGAGCATTTGCTTGCCGGGAGATGCTGTGGCGCCTGCTGTTGGCAATTCCGTACTCGCTCCCGGCGAAATACTGCAATACATTCTTTATCAAAACCCGGCAATACTGCCTGCCGGTATCATTGCCGTCAGCAATACGCCGCAATTTTCCTTTCAGGCCGGTATGCAAACGGAGACTACCTATTTTATCTCGTCCGTGGCCGGGTTGCCGCTCGCCCCCAATGGCCCGGTTGATCCGACAAGCCCCTGTTTTTCGATTTCCACAGGCTTGCCTGTCGTGTTTCATACCCCACCGACGGCCAGCCTTGCGAGCGATACGGCGGTTGTTTGTTCCGGCAGCAATGCGATTTTTCAAATTCAATTGACCGGCACGGCGCCGTTTCAATTTGTGTACACCGTGAACGGAGTTCCGCAGCCAGCCAGTTCGGCGCCGCAAACTACGTTTACCATTTCGAGCAACAATGTGCAACAGAACCAGGTTTACACCCTGGTTTCAGTGCAGGATAAAAATTGTACCGGGACAGTAAGCGGCACCTACACAATCCTCAAACAGGACGGCCCGACAGCCACATTGGGTACGGCTGCGGCGATTTGTTCGGGCGAAACTGCCGATCTGACGTTGCAATTAAACGGAGCTTCCAGTTTTGATGTGACGATCACGGGAGGGCAATCGCCCATCCAACTAAATGGGGTGCAAAGCGGGGCTACAGTAACGGTTGCTCCCACTGCAACCACCACCTACACCATTGGTACGCTGGTTGCACAAGGCAACACCTGTACACAAACCATAGGACCCGGGGTGACGATCACGGTATCCCCGCCGATCTCGGCCACGGCCACCTTGTCGGACTACGGTGGCGGGTTCAACGTGAGCTGCTCAAGCGAAACCGACGGGTCCATTTCCCTTACTCCCATGGGCGGTACGCAGCCGTTCACAGCCACCTGGTCTACCGGCACCGGGGGTTTGCAATTGCAAAATATCGGCGCAGGGGTGTATTCCATGACCTTGACGGACAACATCGGTTGTACCTACACGGACAACTATGTGGTTTCGGAGCCGGAAGCATTGGATATGACCATTCTGGTTCAGCCTCCTGCTTGTTTTGGTGACCGCAATGCTGTTATTTCTCTGGAGAATGTGCAAGGCGGTATTGGGCCATATACCGTTTCATTGGATGGAGCACCCGGACAAGTGCTTGATACGTTTCCTTTCGTCTACCAAAACCTTTCAGCCGGAAACTACACAATAACTGTAGCCGATATCAACGGTTGCGAGACGCAAGAGCAAGAGACCATCCTGAATCCGCCCTTGTTGACTGTAGACCTCGGCCCGGACTTGACCATTTATCTGGGCGACAGCATTCTGCTGGATCCAATAGTCGGAGGAACCGCTGCCGATACGTTCGCCTGGACACCGATCACAGGCCTGAGCACTCCCGATGTCTTAGCCACATATTCCACGCCCACGCGTACCACCACGTACAAAATATGGGTGCAAGATGCGTCCGGCTGCGTAGCGGAGGATGAAATCCGGATTACAGTTTCGAAAGAACGCCGGATTTATATCCCGAATGTAATCAAACAAGGGGGGGCTTTAGGCAACGATATTTTCACGGTGTTTGCCGGCCCGGAAGTGAAGATGATTCGATCGTTCCGGATATACGACCGGTGGGGCGAATGTGTTTTTGATAAATCCGATGTAGTGCCCAACGATTACGCCTTGGGCTGGAATGGCAAATGGCGTGGCCACGATGTGCTTCCGGGCGTTTATGTCTATGTCGTTGACTTGGGTTATTCAGACGGTACTTCGGAGGTAAAAACCGGCGATGTGACGGTGGTGCGTTAGGGTGATATTGTCGTTATGAAGGAATCCGTCCGCCCGCTCTACAGCGAACGGACGGATTCCTTCGAAATGACACGCGTAGAGCGGACGCCCCTGACGATGCTCGACTCGCCCCCCTGCGGGGTGACAAAAAAGCACTACATCTTGACAAAACGCGTTGCCCACGCCGCACCGCTTTTTTCAAAACGGACGAAATACACGCCGGAAGTCAGATTCCCCACCGGAATTTCCAATGCTTGTTCGGGCTTTGTCACCACGAAAACCAAACGACCGTCGGCATTGAAAATGCGCAGCGCTTCGAACGGTACATCCGTTTGGATTCGAAGTACATCTGCAGCCGGGTTGGGGGAAATGCGCACCTCTTCGCTGAAATCAGCCTGTTGTATTCCAACCAAAGTGCTCACGTCGGGAATGTACCGCGGAGCAATTTGGTAACCCGATGCGTAGGGGGGGGCGTTGTCAAATTGGCCCCCAATACCAGTCAGGTTAAACGGCACAGGCGGAGCGGGCTGGTTGAAGAGGTCAACGTTGTCATCTATACGTACCTGAATGGTGTCCAGTGGGTGGGTATCCGATACCATGAAGACGCTGAAGCCGGTGCCTTGGCCGGTAGCCCATTGGGCAATGTCCACATAGCGAAGGTTGTTGATTCGGATCAGTTTGGATTCGGTGTCTTCGCTATGGACTTGCACGGCAAGAGGCGTGACAAGCGGGTTGTTTTCCGAAACTTTGGTAAGCGCATCCGGAAAAATCTGGAGCAGTCCGTTGAATTGGTTGATGCTGCCGCGAACGGTGATCTTGTCGCCTTCTTTTACAGTGTACCCGAAGTTTTGAGCAGCGCTGAACACGGTGATACCGTCGTTGTTATCGTCAATCATTGTAAACTGAAGGCCTGTTGGGCGCAGGTTTACACCATATACGTTGGCGGTTAGTTCGCAAAAAACGCCTAAGGAGTCGGCGGCGCCGTCGGCATCAATGCCGTTGATCTGGTCAATACTGTACGCCGGATAGCAGCGCACGGTGATCGTGACGACAGCCTGATCGCAATCGGCTCCTTTGCACACCTGATACGTGAACATGTCGGCGCCGCAGTAGCCGGGAGAAGGGGTATAGGCGATGGTATTGTCGGGATTCACGGAAGCGGTACCGTGCTGTGGGTTCACGGTTACGGTGACTACAGGATTTCCCGATCCGGGCAGAAAATCGTTCAGGAGAACGTCCAGATTGGAAGTAGTTCCGGAAACAGCTGTGAACGCATCAGCGATGGCGGTCACGCCGATGGGGCAGTTGGAAGCGGCGCCCGGATTGGCGAGTACCATGATATTGTTGATGGTAATGCCGGTGGGTGTGACGGCTGCCTGCCAACTTTCGGGTAAGCTATTGTCGTCATTGGGATCACAGAGCACAAGCGAAGAGCCGTTTCCGGCAGCGCCGACAGGCCACGGAGCCATATTGGTATAAAACACCCGGTCAATGGTATCATTGGCAGGGTTAAGAAGCAAAAGCAGTTCGCCGGCGTTGTTCAAGGCGCTGTTTATGCCCCATTGCAAGGCGGGGACACCGAAGATGCTTTGCATGGCTGATGCCCTGACCGCGGTGATCACATATCCACCGGGGTTGAGGGTCATGGCAGGAAAGGTAAAGTTCACGCCGAAAAGGTGCCAGCCCTCCAGGTCAACAGGATTGGCGCTATTGTTGTAAAATTCGATGTATTCCAGCGTGTCGGTTCCTGTTTCGGGCGGGTTGTACATGATTTCGGAAATGACAATTTGGGCTTGGGACGAAAGGGTGAAGCAGAGGCTGCAAAGCAGCGCGAGGGTCAATTTTTTCATGTCCTGAAAATGGGTTTGTCGGTTAAGTAGATCGGTTGAACGGCAAAAGTAGAAAAAAGGGTCGGCCCTGCGTTCGTCTGGCGGGATACGTATCGGGAAAAATCATTTTGAACAGGATGCCCTTCTCCGTGATCCCCCAACTGCCAAAAACAATGTTCCGTAACCAATGCTTTGTCGGACGCGCTGAAAAACATTGTGTGGAAATCTATGTGTTCGAGGCAGAAGAAACTTAATTGGAAGTTAACAAACGCTGCTTACTTTCGCACTTGAATTTCCTTCACTTTTTCACTAAATCCGTTTTACGTATGAACTTTTCAACATTCAGCAACCGGACATCCATGCTGGTGGGCAGGGCTTTCGCTTTGGCGGCTCTCTTGTTGTGTGGATTGACCACTTTTGCACAGGTAACCACTTCGACGATCACCGGCTCGGTGACCGATCCGCAGGGCGAGGCCCTGATCGGCGCCACGGTAGTGGCCACGCACGTACCCTCAGGTACGCGTTACGGTACTGCTACGAACCCTGCCGGGCGTTTTGTTTTACCTGCTGTGCGTGTGGGCGGGCCGTTCACGGTGACGGTCACGTACACCGGCTTCGATGCCGGCACACAGGAGAATATTGTGACCAACCTTGGTGTAGCAACCAACCTGGTTTTTCAACTCAAGGAAACAGGTGTGTTGATCGAGGAGACTGTTATATCAGCAGGCCGTAACGACATTTTTAGTGGCAACCGCACCGGCGCTGCCACTACGTATGGCGTGCAAACCATCAACTCGCTGCCAACCATCGGACGTACGGTGAACGACATCACCAAGTACAATGCTTACAGCAACGGGCGTTCATTTGCTGGTCAGGACAGCCGCCTGAACAACTTTACGATTGACGGTTCCGTGTTCAACAACGGCTTTGGCCTCGGTTCTTCCGCACAGGCAGGCGGCCGAACCAATACCACGGCTATTTCCCTTGATGCACTGGAAGAAATTCAGTTGAATATCGCACCGTTCGACGTGCGCCAGTCGGGCTTTGCCGGCGCCGGTATCAATGCCGTTACGCGTTCGGGCACCAATGAGTTCTCCGGATCGGCTTACACATTCTTACGGAATAGCGATTTGGCCGGCAGCAAAGCGGATGGCAAAGACCTGCCTCCTGTAAATATTGACGAAAAAACGTACGGATTGCGGATCGGTGGCCCGATCATCAAAGACAAATTGTTCTTTTTCGCCAATGGTGAACGGTTTACCAGTTCCGCACCGGCTTTGGATTGGGTGATTGACCGTCCGGGTGCCACGGGCAACGTGTCGCGTGTGACACTTGCCGACATGGAGAAATTGTCCACTTTTTTACGCGATAGTTTTGGCCGTGACCTCGGCGCCTTTGATAACTTCAACAATGAAGTAACCAGCACGAAAGCGCTTATACGTTTGGACTACAACATAAATGAACGCCACAAAGCATCGCTTCGTTACTCGCACCACGACTCAGAATCGGGGCAGCGCATTAGCGACAGCAACAGCAGCAATACAGCCGGCGCGGGCAACCGTACCAACCGCTCAAATGCCATCTCCCCCGAAAACACCGGGTATGTCATTCAGGACAATACTCGCTCAATCGCGTTCGAGTTGAACTCTCTTTTTGGAAATAAATTCTCAAATTCATTTATTGCCACCTACAACAAGCAACTGGAGGATCGGAGTTACAAAACCGACCCTTTCCCTACGGTTGATATTCTTAAAGACGGCAGTACCTACACGTCAATCGGCTTCGACCCGTTCACACCGAACAACAAACTCAACTACAGCACGCTGAATATCACCGACAACTTCAACGTGTTTTTGAACAAGCACTACCTCACCTTTGGCGCGTCATACGAATATTTCGAGTCAAACAACGTCTTCTTCCCATCCTCCAACGGGGTCTATGTGTACAAATCAATTGATGATTTCATCACAGCAGCTAACCAATACCTGCAAGACCCCAACAATCCCCTTTCTCCCGTGACCGTTTCCCGCTACAACCTGCGCTACTCTTTGTTGCCGGGCGGTGCGGAGCCGCTTCAGGTTTTGAAAACCAATACGTACAGTGCGTATGTACAGGATGAGTTCCAGGTTTCAAACCGGTTCAAACTCACCCTCGGCTTGCGCGGCGATGTATTCGTGTATGATAATTCTACCGCAAAAGATTTTTACAATCCTGTTGTAGACACGCTTGTGTTCCGGGATGAAAACCGTGACCCACTGAATATCAACACCAGCGTTTTCCCGGATGCCAGTTTGCTTTTGTCCCCTCGTTTGGGCTTCAACTGGGATGTAATGGGTGATAAAACTACCCAAATCCGCGGTGGCTCCGGCTGGTTTGTCTCGCGTATCCCGCAAGTGTTGGTCTCCAACCAATTGGGCAACAACGGTGTTAACACCGCCCTTATCAACGTAACGGAAACCACGGCGTATCCGTTTACGCTTGATCCAAACCGGTTCCGTCCAACCAATACTGATATCAATGCATTGCCACCGTATGCAATCAATGCTTCCGTGAATGATCTCAAGTATCCGGTTATCTGGAAAAACAACTTTGCGGTTGACCAAAAACTGCCGTTAGGCCTTATTGGTACTGTCGAGTTCATCTACAACAAGAACATTCAGGCACTTCGGTATATTGATGCAAACCTGAATGCCCCGGACAGCACCTTCGCCGGCCCGGACAACCGTGCCCGCTACCCGGCAGTAGGCAAACCGGCAGCCCAAGTGCCTGCCGCGCGCTTCATCAATCCGAAAATTGGTAACGCATTTGTATTGACGAATACGGACGAAGGCTATTCCTACTCGATCACAGGCAAACTTGAATTGCCTAACAAAGGCGGCTTCGGCGGTATGCTTGGCTATACATACAGCGAGGCGTACGACCTGCAGTCGGTAGCCAGCACGGTGTTGGCAAATATTCCTACTACGACCGGGCAGAACTTTCTGACCCCTTCCTGGGCAGATAATGACTTGCGCCATCGCATTGTGGGCTTTGTCAACTACCGTATCAACTATGGTGGTAAAATTGGAGGCGCCACGGAGTTCACGTTAGGATGTGTATCCAGCAGTGGCGGCAGGTTCTCATATACATTTCCGACAGGCGGTGGCAATGACCTGAACGGAGACGGTCAAAACAACGACCTCATCTTTGTGCCGAACCAAGCATCCGACCTGACATTCGCCACACTGACCGTTGGTTCCGGCGCCACCGCCAAAACCTTTACGCCTGAGCAACAGGCTGAGGCGTTTGACAAATACATTGATGCCGACCCGTATTTGAAAAGCCGCCGTGGCAATTACGCCGAACGCAATGGAGCCGAGTTCCCCTGGTTGACACGTTTCGATTTCACAGTGATGCAGGAGTTTTACGTGAAAGTTGGCCGTAACGGAAAGAAAAACACCATTCAAATTCGTGCGGACATCCTCAACATCAGCAACTTGCTCAACAACGCATGGGGTGTGGGTAACCAAGTTACTACGTTCAATCCACTCAGTGTGGCCAGCATCAACGCGACAACAGGTATTCCGTCATATCGCCTGGCAACCCAGACCATTGACGGATCGGTAGAACTGCTCCGCGACACTTTTGTCAAAAGCATCAACCTCGACAATGTCTGGCAGGCGCAGATCGGTATTCGCTATATTTTCAACTAATAACTTCGGCTTTGCCAACAGGATACATGCCATGCGCCGCTCCGGGTTTCCGGGGCGGCGCTTTTTTATTTCAAGCAGTAGGCAATCAAACTCCTGTCAACTCCTGTATGGCTATTGAAAAACCCTCCGGACCTACCCCTTTGATTTTCACCAAATCTGGAATTTCAACCGCCACCCAGGTTTTGTCCGGACGTTGTACCAGGAAAGGAATATCCACCACTTCCAGCATCGGTACATCGTTGGGGCTATCCCCAACCGCAGCAAAAAATGGGGTTTGAGGAGATATTCGACTGAAAACGTCCATCAGCCATTGTACGGCTTTGCCCTTGTTAACCACTGCCGACTGTATGGTGTAAAATCGTCCACCCCGACTCAGTACAAACCCGGCTGTTTTCAACCGGGCATTGAGTTGGTCGGCCCGTTCGTCGCTTAAAGGCATTATCAAGGTTTCCGTGAACCCCCGCTCGCAGGCACGCCGGAGGGCGGCGCCGGTAAGGCCGGTTGCGGCAGATAGTTCGGCATCGGAAGCAGTATAAAATCCCTTTATCTCCTCAAATTGAGCGAGTGTTGAATGTAAACCGCCGGCATCGGTGTGCGCGAAAATGACTATGTCGTAACCATCTTGACGTTGCGTTGCGCGGTATGCCTGTTCCGGGAAAAAACCGGACGGGATGGCTGCCGCGCTGCCGTTTTCGAAAATGAACGGTTGGAATATTTTAAGTTGTCTTTGCAGATATACTTGCTCTGTAAAAGTCTTGGAGGAACAAAATACGAGTGGTATCCGACGTAAGGCCAGTTTTTGTACAGCCTCTTCGCTGTCGTGTGTCGCGTAAGTATGGTGGTCGATCAGCGTGCCGTCCAGATCGGTAAAAACGACAAGCGGTCGGTTGCCAGGAACAGGGAGTTGGATCATGCCGGTATATAATTGCCGTGTTGGGGCCAATCTACAGAGCGGGCAGCAGTATCAAAATTGAGCGCTGAAAGCAGTGGGTATTGTCGGAGCCTTACGGGTTCATCGTTTTTACGGATGATTTTCAAGCGACGCAATTCACTTGAAATGTCTTTTTTTAACCCGGTCGGGCAAATGGCGGAGTGCCAAAGTACGGAAAGCGAAAATTCAATCATTTCCCGGATATGGTCGTCGCCTTTTGTCACTTCATGCAAGTGCGGGTTGCGCGACTCGATCTGAAAAACCTCTACGCCGTTTTTCATAATTTTCGGTAAAGGGCTGGGCATTACACCGCCAAATTTTTCCATGAGGCTCACAAATTGGTGCGTCTCAACAGAGAAACCGGTCGAATAATCGAGTGCAAGCGCTAGTGGCATGGAAAGCGCGTGCTCGCCGGCATTCCCCGTTCGCAGCACCTCCGTTTCGTAACCGGTAAAATGGCTGAGAAACAGATTCAGGTACTGATTCGTGATACGTGATACCCGTCCCCATTTGGTAAAATAAAGTTCTGCGTCGACAATTTTTGGTTTGCTGTGCCATTGGATACGGACCATCGAATAGGGAGATTTTCCTTGGGAAAGCCCTGCTGAAAAAATGCGCACATACTCGAATACTGCCCCAGGGAAATAATTATCAGAATCTATGAAACCGACATATTTTTTACCTGCCAGATTGGCCAGGGCAATACCGGCCATCATACCTTCCGCTTTTCCATGCCGCACCAGGCCGTCATCGTCCAGCAGATGCGGATAACCACCGTCTTTGAAAACGCGGGCAAGTTCGGGCGAACGTTGATGGGCGATGAGATACTTCTTTTTTGCATAACGACAAAAAGTGTCCACCATACTCTGTTCCATTCGAAACCGGTCGATCGGTTCGTTTTTGCTGTTTGAAAGTACAATGGGCAGGCAGGCATGTGGAATGCCGCACAAAACGCCTTCCAGCAAACGTAGACGTTCGTTTTTCACTGGAATAACGATTGCCAGGTCTTTTTCAATCTCATGCAGCCGTTCGTAGGGTATCTGCTGAATGACATGAAAGGGACTGTCGAACTCGGTATCAATCCCATACCCCCCATCAAGTTCATAGATTTTCTGGACTTTGTAAAAAAGATTGGCGCCAAAACGTTCGGCGTTTGTCGGTATTTCAAGTCGCATATTTTTTCAATTTAGAAAGTACCTGGAATGGCAAATCGTCAAATTCTCACATCAGCTGGTTCGTCCATCCCGACGATCTCTACTGGTCGGTCGCGGTATAGCAGTGCGCCGAGCATTAGGATAACGCCAGTCGCCAAAATGACGAAAAACAACACCCCTTCATCGAAGGCTTCAATGCGCAGCCAGTCTGGTATTTTGTAAAATAACAGGATGGTGATCAGCCCACGCGGTATGTAAAACAATTCGGGCAGCAAATTGCAAACAGTATGGTATACGTTGAAATGTCTGTCATCTGCGCGAAGATAGTAAACCGGACGCCAAAAGACATCAAAAGGCTAAACCGGAAGAGTATTTGCGAAAAGGTGAAGAATCACGCAGCCCCGCGTCATACGGGCATAAGTTTACGTTTATGTATTTATGACAGATTTACCACCGTACTACGATCCCACCACGACTACAAACATAGTTGCGGCGGCGAAAAATGTTTTAAAAGGCAATATCCTTGGGGCCTTCACCAAACCGGCGCCAACCTTGTACCCCCACCAATGGAACTGGGATGCCGGGTTTATCGCGCTCGGTTATGCCCGTTCCGATTTCCGCCAGGCTTGCACCGAAATGACTGCTCTATTTCGGGGGCAATGGGCTAACGGGATGGTGCCGCAAATTGTTTTTTCGGTTAAAAACGTCGGGAAGTATTTTCCAGGTTATCGCTTTTGGGATACTGCCAGCGTACCCGGAAAACCCCGAAATGTGCGCACATCAGGAATTACTATGCCACCTGTACACGGGTTCATCCTGAACCGTTTATTGCAACTAGCCCCCGATTCGAAGGCATGCCGGCCGTTTTTTCGGCGAATGTTCGACCGCATATCGTTGCTCCATCAGTATTGTTACCAATACCGCGACCCCGCCCGTGAAGGGCTGGCTTTTATCTGTCATCCGTGGGAATCCGGTATGGATAATTTGCCAACATGGGAAGATGTGTTTTCACAAATAGAATTCGACGCTTCAGAGCTGCCTCCTTATGAGCGTCGGGATCTGGAACATGTGGATGCCCTGTACCGCCCCCGTAAACCAAGCTATGACCGGTACATTTATTTGGTCAATCTCCTACGACAACAGCGTTACCAAGAGCCGGAAATCTGGGAAAACTATCCTTTTCAAGTGCAGGAACCAATGTTTAACGCCATACTCAACCACAGCAATGAAGGACTTATCGAACTTGGTGATTGGCTCCGCCGCGATACCGGCAGATTCCGCGAATGGCATACTCAAACGAATCGGGCTATTAACAACAAACTTTGGTCGGAAAGCCGGGGCTGTTATGTTTCCTACGACCGGTTGCAACGCCGGCAGATTCCGATTGCCACGGCTGGTGGAATGATACCACTACTCTGTGGTGCACCGGATGCAGCCCGGGTTACCCGAGTGGTTACCATGCTGGAAGGACCGTCTTTTACAGGCACCCCTGTACATCCTGCCTGGCTGTGCGCATCCACCGCGCTTGACGAGCCGGGCTTCGACCCGCACCGGTATTGGCGCGGCCCGGTTTGGATTAATATGAACTGGATGTTGTTTCACGGATTAAATCGTTACGGACATCATGCCATTGCAGAAAAACTGCGCTCGGATTCACTCGAACTGGTGCGCCAATACGGTTTTTGGGAATATTTCAACCCCTGGAAAAATCTGCCGGAAAACGAAAAAAGTGGCGGTTATGGTTCCAACCAATTTTCGTGGACAGCTGCATTGACGTTAGACTGGCTGGGGATGTAAAACCGCCGATACACGTACAACTAGTTTCTGATAGTTTTTCCGAAAATGACACATGCGCGTTCCGGGTTTCCGGGACGGCGCTTCTATTATCCAGGTGGGTAACAACACGATCGTGCCAGTGATCTCGCTGCGTTTGTGGAGTAGCGTGGGCCTGAAATGTTTAGTTTTGCCCCCGTACCAAATCCACTTCACGCACATGACACGTACGGCATTCTTTGTACTTCTGCTGCTCTTTGGCAATGCCATTGCCGCTCAAAAAACCCTGCGTACCATCCATTCCCCGGGAAAACAGGCCTCCGTATCTGTGGGCTTGAACAAGGATGGAGAGGTTTTTTATCGTATAATCTACCGAAACCGCCCGGCAGTAAACTGGTCGCGCATGGGCATCGTAGCCAAAGGGAATGATTTCAGCCGGGGATTCAAACTCGCCGGAGCAGCAACACGCGCCCATGACGAGACATGGAAGCCTGTCTGGGGCGAGGTCGCCAACATTCGCGACCATTACCGCGAACTCGAATACCGGCTGCAAAATACCGCCGGACAGCGCATGACCATCCGCTTCCGTGCCTATGACGAGGGCCTGGGGTTCCGGTACGAATTCCCCGAACAAAGCGGCTTGAGTACCATGTCCGTAACCGACGAACGCACCGAATTTCAGATGACGGGCGACCATACCGCCTGGTGGATTCCGGGCGATTTTGGCTCGAATGAACATGTGTACACGACTTCCAATATAAGCGCCATTGACTGCACACCCTACGAGCGAGAACGCAACATTTCCACCAAAAACATCGTGTACCAGAAAAATGTGCAAACGCCGATCACTATGAAAATGGCCGACGGTACGCATATTGCCCTTGCCGAAGCCGCGTTGGTTGATTTTGCTGCGCTGCACCTGGAAGCAGACCCAAAGAATCTGAAATTCAAGGCGTTTTTAATTCCTTCGGTTGATCCCGCAATCAAAAGCAAAAACACGGTGCCTTTTCACACTCCCTGGCGTGCGGTATTGCTCAGCCCCGATGCGGCCGGAATTCTGGAATCCAAACTGATTCTCAACCTCAACGAGCCGTGCAAGATCGAAGATGTGTCGTGGATCAAACCGCAGAAGTACGTGGGAGTGTGGTGGGAAATGCACGTAGGTCTGGCATCCTGGGACTACGAAGGCACGCAAAATGCGGCGGCCAACTCGGGCGCCCGGCACGGCGCCAATACGGGAAATGTCAAGCGCTATATTGATTTTGCAAAAAAATACGGATTCGACGGGGTGCTGGTAGAGGGCTGGAATGTGGGCTGGAAAAACTGGTACGGTCAATGGAACGACGAGGTTTTTGATTTCACGAAACCTTACCCGGATTACGACATAGATGAACTCAGCCGGTATGCCCGGGAAAAGGGCGTGCGAATTATCATGCACCACGAAACTTCCTCGGCAGTGCCCAGTTATGAGCGGCAAATGGATGCGGCATACGCTTACATGAACCAATATGGCATGAACGCCGTCAAGACCGGCTATGTCGGAAAAATTATTCCCCGAGGGGAATTGCACGATGGGCAGTGGATGGCCAATCATTACCTGCGCGTAGCCGAACGAACAGCAAAAAATCGAATCATGGTGGACATGCACGAGTCGGTACGCCCCAGTGGTCTGCACCGTACCTGGCCAAACTGGCTGGCATGTGAAGCCGCACGCGGGCAGGAATTCAACGCCTGGAGTTCCGGCAACCCGCCCGAGCACGAGTGCATCCTGCCGTTTACCCGGATACTCGGTGGGCCGATGGACTACACGCCCGGCGTATTCGAAGTGCGCATGAACACCTACGATCCGAAGAAAAAAGAGGTGGTGCACACAACGGTGGCCAAACAACTGGCGCTGTACGTCACACTCTACAGCCCCCTGCAAATGGCGGCAGACCTGCCGGAGAACTACGAAAAACGGCTCGATGTGTTCCAGTTTATCCGGGATGTGCCAGTGGACTGGGACGACACTCGTGTGCTCAATGCGGCGATCGGCGACCACATCACCACCGCTCGCCGTCAGAAAGGCACACAGAACTGGTTCCTCGGAAGCATTACCGACGAAAACCCCCGCGACGTTAATATTACACTCGATTTTTTGCCGGCCGGCAAAAAATACGAAGCCACGATGTACGCCGACGGGCCGGATGCGCATTGGCAAACAAACCCGTACCCGGTGGCCATCAGCAAACGTACAGTGAAACGGGGCGACACCCTAAACCTCAAACTCGCCGCTGGAGGCGGGTGTGCGGTTTCCCTGATTCAAGCGCGTTGATTGCACATACTCCGACGAATCTTTTTTCTTGACTAAAACTCGTTTGTATGAAAAAGTACCACCAATCCATTCGACTGCTTTTGCTCTTGTTTGCCTGCATTTGGCTTGTTTCCTGCGCCGATGTAGAACCTGTTCAGGAATGTTTACAGGGTCATCAATACGGGTTTTTCTCGGGGTTGTTGCACGGCTTCATTACCCCGGCAAGTTTCCTGGGAAGCCTTTTTGACGACAACATTGCGATTTATGCCGTCAACAATACCGGTGGCTTTTATGACCTGGGCTTTTTACTTGGCTCCAGCGGCTGGGGCTTTATGGCTGGCAACAGGTCAAAAAAACGTTGAGATCACTTTGTTTTGACTTTTTCCCAGACATATTCCCCGATCTCCCGACCGTTCAGGCGCCCCCCCTCGTTGCCATTTCTGTAATGAATGCCGCCGAAAAGTCTGCTCATGGCTGCCTGGTCGGAGGCTTCGTAAAAGGACTTGAATGTGCGAGGCTTTAAACCGAACTCAACCTCGGTGCTGTCTGTGAACTCGAACGCGTCGCCGAACTGTTTGGTCAGGATCGTTGCTGCTGCGGCCGACGTAGTGGCGTGCCCGCTGGTGTGCTCAGGGAATGGTGGCGTCTCGAGATACGGGCGCCAGTTTTCGTCTATGTATCGGTTAATATAGGTTTCGGGGCGTACCAGGTTGCTTGTAAATTTTTCCGTCCAGCAACTGATGAACGCATCGGCAAACACCAATGAAACCAGCGCGTAGGTTTCCACCGTTTTGGCGATGGGTGTATTGGCTTTGCGGCAGACCTGACCGGTAATGTTGATCCAGTGGCCCGGCGGGCTGATTTTTTTGGTCGTCACGGTGAGCCGTCCGGTGGAAACGACTTCAAACGGATTGTCGTCCCAGTAGAGCGCCGTTTCCCGATCGGTATCGCTTAGGGATTTGCCGATCTCGTACACTTCGAGGGCTGCTTTGTAAAAATTACTGGAAGTGTCCTCGCTGTACGCAATGGGAGGAATTGGCTTGAACTGACGGGCGGAGTCGAGTACCCACGGGCGCACACGCATCCAATACGGCTCGAGTGCATCAGCGTTTTGGGGTGGGGTCGGTACCCACCGGCTCGGGTCTTTTACGGAAATGGTGTATTTCGGCAGGCTCCGAATTTGGGCATAATTATCCTTCTTGGACCATGCCAGAATATGCGCCGCTACGGCTTCGCCGTAAGCAACGGAGCGATCATGCACCTCTTTGGGCATGTTCATCTCTTCAAATTCTTTGAAAATTTCCTCCTTCAGGTCTTCCATGCTGGACTCGGAGAAGATCAGTTGTTTGCTAACCTTCATCAGGGCAGTAATGGATGCCAACGGGTAGCAGTATTCTTTTCCCACTTCCGGTTTGGGGCCTTCTGTCAGCCCATTCAGTTGGCCCGCCAGGGATTTGTACTCCGGATAGCCTGGCGCCATGGCTTCGTAAGCCGCTACCGTGGTGTATGCGAATATACGTGACGAAACAGGCGGTGAAAAAAAATCGTGCCGCAGAATTTCTGTGACGCGACGCATGCCCCGGTGGATGATCTCCGGGTTTTCAGCGCGTTGTTTATAAGCATCGGAGGAGCAGGAAACCATTCCCAGGATGATCCACATCCAGCCAATAACCGAGGCTACGGAAAACTTTTTGTACATGATATGCAATGGATTTCGTTCAAAAAATGACTGCAAAGTTCTCAAAAGCGGCTACATTTCCATCCCGCCGGTCGGGAGATTTATATTGTGCACAGCAATGATTCTGATCGTTGGCGTCCTTCAAAAAAACTTAAACCAGGAAAAGTCGCTTCATGTACGGGCAGGACGGTATTTTTCGGGCTCAAAACATGACAAACTACATAACGATGCTACTTCGTGATTTTAAGGGAAAATTAATCTTCTTCATCGGCCTCTGTTTGGCGCACTCGGCACAAGCACAATTTGCCGATCGCGAACGATACTGGGAACTGGGCTTAAGTGTCGGTGCTACCAATTATTCCGGGGATTTGGCAGGCGAACATATCACTCTGGCGCACACGAAAATGTCTGCTGGAATATTTGCGCGACTGCACCTTTCTAACACTTTTCAGGTTCGGGGCCAATTTTTTTACGGTCAAATCGGCGGCGACGACAAAAATTCGCCGACCCTCGCCGGGCGGCAATTCCGGTTTAAGTCAACTTTGTTGGAAGGTGCCGCGCTCCTGGAGACCACGATTGCTACCTTCGAGTATGAACCAGTTTCGTCCGATGCCACGATCTATTTTTCCCCGTATGTATTTGGAGGAGTAGGCGGTGTGAACGTTCAGGCGGATGTGACCTACTATGGCCCTGAAAGCGACCGCGATCGGTTTGTAATCGAGCCGTTACCCGAGGGCGGGACATCCAACCACTTCTTGCTGACAACGCCATTCGGACTGGGGCTGCGGATGGTGTCCGGCAGGTTCAGTATCGGGTTTGAAGCTTGTGCCCGCCCGGTTTTCAACGATCTGCTCGACGGGGTAAGCCTGAACGGAAACCCAACAAAAAACGATTGGTACCATTCCCTTGGCTTGACTTTTTCCTATTCCCTAGGACAGCACTCGCAAGACATGTTGTGAAAACAGAGAGGGCCGTCGTGTTTTGTACACAACGGCCCTCTTAAATTATAGCAACTTTTGTACCCTTAAGGCACAGCAGGTGTAGTAGTGGTGATGGTCATTGGCTCGGAGCCGGATGCTGCCGGTGTGGCGTTGGCCACATGTTGGTAGATGGCGTAACCCAAACCTAGGTGCACGATTAGAATCAATAGCGCACTGAGTGGGTAACCGGAGCGTTTTGGAGCGGGAGTAGTACGTTGCATGGTTGTATCAGTTTTGGTGACAACGTACAATTTTCAAAAAACGGGCCAATTACCATAAATGGGCTAATTTTTTTTCATCGCATGATGATTGTGGTGTCTCGATCGTAGACCAAACACGTAAAAACTCCCAGTGGATTAGCGGTTCCCTGCACATTCCCGATGATAGGGGATGGCTGTGCAAAAGGATTTCGGTTGCCGGTCACCGCCCGTTGGATGCTTTCATAAAAATCGTAGTAATCCTTGGTGATGTGGAAAAAGGTATTGATCACCGTGTCGCCTTCCGTGAGCTGGTACCCGGTGCCGAAAGCGAGTATCTCACTGGTGGAAATACGGTCGGTTACCAAAAAATTTTGCCGCGGGAAACTGTCCAGCGTGCTGTAATTGAGCATCCGGCGGTAGTAGTTTGTCTGCGTCAAATCGTCGGTAACGTACGTCAGTACGCGCGCGAGCGTATCATTCGAATCGCTCCATTCTACCAAAACGCTGTCAATAGGCACAAATGGCAGCATGATCGTCTGGCTGCTGATGCTGCCGCCGTCGGGCAAGGTGATGCCAAGGGTGTACTCGACACCGGGAGTTTCCGGTACCGTGTTGAGACCCGTGTAGTTGTACAGCCGGATGGGCAAAGGCGGTAGGTCAATAGAGGGGGTGTTGTACAGGGTATCAACCTGCCCGTTGTAGGAAATAGTGACGGTAGCGCCGCTCAGCAATGTTTTTTCGAAAAAGGTAGAGTCGAGTCCCAGCGGGTCGAAGAAACTATAGCTACGGGTAAGCAATAGCCGGAAGGGCTTGCCCGGCTCCAGATAACATTCTACGATGGGCTGATTGTTGTACGCCGGCAAATCAATCACGACTTCTTTTTCAAGGTCGCAGGCGATAAAGCCGGTCATAACAAGCAAAAAGACACTGTATTTCAGTGTGTTCATAATCATTGATTTGAGATGGTCAAAATTTGAAATTCCAGGTGATAGACGGCAGGATCGGGAAAAGCGACACCTGTTTGGCGGTAATCCGGTTCGGCGTTTCGATGATCTGCCCGCCGACATTCGTTTTCACATAATCGGGGTCCAGGTAGATGAAAAACGTGTTCCGGCGGTCGAGGGCGTTGTAAATGCTGAGCGTGAGGTCCTGCTCGCTGCGGCGGGTTTTCCAGCGGTACACGATCCCAAGATCGAGGCGCATGTATGCCGGATACCGGAATGTGTTGCGATCGCCATAGATGGGCAATACCGGACGAAGCCGGCTGCCCGGGACATCCTGAAACGACATACGCCCCACAGGTAGCCAGGCAGCATTGCCGGATTTGTATGAAAACGTGGCCGTAAGTTGCCAGCGCTTCGACAAATCGTACAGGGCCACGATGTTCAGGTTGTGGCGCGGGTCGAACGGGGGTGCGTAGTATTCGCCGTCGTTGATGACGGGAAAATCGCCGCGACGAACCCAGGCCAGCGTGTATCCGATCCAGCCGGTGAGGCGGCCGTCCTTTTTTTCAATTTCAAGTTCCAGGGGACTGAAGGCATACCCGCGTCCGATGGTTAGTTCGTTTTCCAGGTTATTGTTGCCGAACAATTCGGCGCCGTCAATAAAATCAACCTGATTTTGCAGCCATTTGTACCAGCCTTCCCAGGTGATAAGCCACTTTTTGTCAAAAAGATACGAGGTGCCGATGGCGATCTGGTCGCTGACTTCCGGCTTGACGCCTTCTGTACTGGGATACCAGATATCGGTAGGCAACGACAAGCCGCTGCTGGCCAACAGGTGTACGTACTGGTTCATGCGGGCATACGAGGCTTTGACCGACCAGTTCTCGGCCAAGGAATAATTGACCGCTGCCCGCGGTTCGAAATTGGCGTAAAATGCCGGCCCGTTTTTCCAGGCGGAGCCCCGTGCACCAAAGTTGAATTTCAGCCGGTCTGTCGCCGCCCATTCGTCGGCAACGTACAGGCCGTACTCCATGCCGGTAAAGTCCTGGCCGGATTGAAAATTGACGCGCCCGTCATCGCTGCCGAACTGGAGCCGTGCCACAGTGAATTCGTGGTAGGTGGCGTTGCCGCCAAAACGCACAGTATGCTGGTTGTTCGGTTGGTAGTAAAAATCAACTTTGACATTGACATCTCTGACATTGGAGCCAAGATTGAAGGAAAACCCGTCGAGAATATTTCGGATGTTGTACTGGTAGTCGGAGAATGTAAACGTCGTGTTGGAAAACAATTTAGGCCCGAAAAGGTGGTTCCAGCGGGCGGTGCCGGTAGCATTGCCCCAGTCGAAAAGAAAGTCGAACGACTCGTTTGAAAACGAAAACACATCACGCCCGAAGTAGCCACTGAGGTAAAGCCGGTCTTTTTCGCCGAGTGTAAAATTGACTTTGGTGTTCAGGTCGTAAAAGTAGTAGTCCGGAATTGGATTGTAGTCCGGTGTGTTTTCGTTTGCCTTGTTGATGGCCCGCGTGATGAGGTCGGCGTACGTGCGCCGCCCACTCACCAGGAACGACGATTTGTCTTTTTGGATCGGACCTTCCACCGTGAGGCGACTGGCGATGAGACCAATACCGCCGGTCACGTCGTATTCCTGGTTATTGCCTTCCTTCATGCGCACGTCAATGACCGACGAGAGGCGTCCGCCATACTGGCTGGGAAAACCGCCCTTGTACAGTTTGACATCCTTGACAGCATCGGAGTTGAATGTGCTGAAAAACCCGAACAGGTGGTCGGGGTTGTACACTACAGCCTCGTCGAGCACGATCAGATTCTGATCCCGTCCGCCTCCGCGCACAAAAATACCCGTGGAGCCTTCCGTACCACCCGTAACGCCCGGCTTCAACTGAATAATTTTAATGATGTCCACCTCGCCAAACAGAGCCGGCAATGCCTTGGCATCGCGCATGCTGAGGGTGGCGACGGACATTTCGGTGCTTTTGACTTTGTCTTCCAGCACATTGGCCTTGATGACAACCTCTTCGATCAGGGAGTTGGCCGGCACAAGAGCAATATTCAGGGTAATGTTGCCAGGAGCAGGCATGATGCGCCGAAAAGCGCTTTCATAGCCAAGGTAACTGAAACGGAGTGTGACCGAGTCCGAACCAGATGGCAAGGTGAATGAAAAAAAGCCGTACTCGTTGCTGACGTTTCCTTTCTGAAGACCGACGGCTTCTACGGTGGCACTGATCAGGTTTTCACCGGTTTTGGCATCCGTGAGTCGTCCACTAATGATGGTTTGAGCGGTCGTACGAAAGGCAATAAACAGGATTAAGGGGAGCAGAATAGATTGTTTCATGTGAGAATTGCGCGGACTCCAGCGAGTTTTGTGTTCTTGAGCCTTGGTGTGTTGTAAAGCAACATAGTTGCCTGAAGGGCTGGTTAAACAGGAACTCAGGGAGATTGTTCCGGCATTATCCGCGTAGTTTGAGCACAATTTTTGTCTCTTCCCGGTAATTATTGGTTCCATGGTTGTACCGAACCTGCTGGAGAATTCGGTTTGCCGGTATCCCTTTTTGGATCAGAGAAGCGCGAATAGCCTCCAATTTGAGGACACCCAATGCTTCTAGCGATACCTGCCCGCCGGTTTCGAGGACCAAGGCCAGGGTGCTGGACGAAGCACTGTCATTATCCACGATGGTGTACTGGATCGGGGTGTTACCAAAGGCGCCGTTGTATTGCAATCCAAGTTGGTATGCGAGAGTGCTTTTGTCTTCTTGTAACTCGGTCACGAGGGTGATATTCTCGAGGCGTGCCCCTTGTTGCTCCAATGCTCCGACACGGCTGGCAATATGTTCGGCGAGTGCAGCCCGGTCGGGCGTGAGGGTATATGACTCCTCATCGTCGGGATAGTGGTAAGTCACCGTCGCCGCTCCTGGAAAGACAAAACAGCGCAACGGCGACAGGTTGTTGGGCAGTCCGCTGACCTGGCTCAAACTGGCGGCAAACATTTCACGTACGCAATTGGTGTCGCCATTGCGGATACACCCAACCTCATTGCGTTTCGGGCGTATGGACGAACAGCGCTCATGCAGACTTTTTTGATTTGTTTCCAATGCTTCCAGTTGGCTGATAAGTTCGGCATTGCGCTCGATGATACTTTGTAGGGTACCCCGAGATTCTGCTGAAATTTGGGCGCCGTTTGTGGTTGCCGTATGTACAGCCTGCTCTGCCTGCATCCGTTTGACATTGACGACATTGGCGCTTTGACGGATTGATCGCAATGTGTTTTCGGCATCCGTCAACTGCTGTGTACACGAATCGGAGGCTACAGCCTTTTGGGAATCGTTTCGGGCGGCCATGCCGGCCGAAATCATTGATGTGGCGGCTTCCTGACGTTCGCGAACGACCGCCATGCTTTCCTCCATAGTTTTTGCAAGCGCCTGTATCTCGGCACTTTCGTTCTCCAGCATATTTTTGGAAAATGCCGGAGCAACAGATGCCGGCGTCGCAGGCCTGGACATTCGGGCCTGCCTTCCGAAGGTATAACTGGCGCCCACTTCATAACCGACGCCGAGTTGGGTGTGTAATTCGGCAGCGGCAAGAAGTTGCAGCATCGGAGTGGGCCGTATGCCAAGTTGGAAATGAACGCCTCCCTGGTCGGTTCTGAAACCAATGCCTGCCGTTACCAGGTCGTTTTTTAGGAAATGGGCATTCAGGTTCAGGTCGAAAAGACCGGTTTTACGGGTTTGTGCGCCTGTCAATGCTCGGAACGTTACAGCAGGTTCCAGGGCAAATCCTGACCCTTGGTACCGGTACCGTGCATTGACAAGGACGTGTGGCACCGTGCGGTATACCGCTTCATTGCTGCCGGCTGTTTTGGCGACAGGTATTTCGCTGCTGAACAGTTGGGTGGCGGCAGCGTCTAAGGAAATTACCGATCCGTTGCCGGTACGGTACTCGAATGCCAGCCCAGGGCCGCCATCAAAACGCGTATCGCTCATTTCAGTATTAAAAACGGCCAAGTCAATGGCGTCAGCCAGCCGTCTGTCCGTTAAGTCAAAACTTTGGGTGCGCAGGCCGGCTGCCGCGCCAAGCGAGAAGCGCAAGTTTGGTTCCTGGATCAGGTGATAACCAAAGAATCCGCTGAATTGTATATGGCTGAGGATATGCGTTTTGTCGCGTATAACCTGAATGGCTCCACCAATACGCTTGGGCAGGAATGCCGACAGATCGGCATGTACCAGGTAGGTGGTAGGGCGAATGGACGCGTCAAGTTCCTGAAATTGCACCCGGTATGCGGCAGCAATCTGTCCGTCGCCAGAAAAGCCTTGACCGGCCGGATTGAACAAGCGCGGGTTCCAGACATATTGACTCAAAAACGGCGTTTGCTGAGCGTTGACTGGAGCAAACGCTACAAAAAAGAACAAAATTATCGGTGTATAGCAGATGGTTCGCATGGTTATTGTCGGCGCAAAATGGTGACGGCTCCGCGAATCCGGCCACCGTCGGGTTTGGAAATCACATAGTAGAATGTTCCGTCGGGATAGTTCTCGGCCCGTGTTGGTGTGGCAAGTGTGCCTTCGTATACCAAGGTTCCGTGTCGGTCAAACACCGAAATTCGATAATCGCCCGGGTTGGTAATGGTGGAGGGCAGCGCAATTTCCCAGGTGTCATTCAGTCCGTCGCCGTTTGGGGTGACGAGTTCCGGGACAAAAACACCGTCCGGGCTATCCGGAAGAACGGTCACTTCCACATCGGCACGCTCACTGGTGCAGCCGGCATTCTTGGCATAAAAAGCGTAGTGTACCGTTCCTGGAGCATTCGCAGAGGTAAGACTCATCACCTTGTCCTGAATCGGGCCTTCGCCGGAAGGGGGGATGTTGCGCACATTGGAAACGACAGCCAGCCAAATCAATTGGGTGCCGGTATTGGGGCAATCCAAGGAGATTTGACTGCCATTTGGAACCGTCAGTTCGCTTTGCAAACACGATACATTTGGCGGGTCCATTCGCTCGATTTGCACGGTGTTGGAATTCGTGCAGCCATTGTCATTAGCCGTTACGGTGACGGAGTATAGGTTGGCGCCGCTCTGGTCCGGCACTGCCGTGAGGTTGCTGGTGGTCGCATTGTTTTGCCACAAATAGGTGACGAGTTCGGGGGCAAAAGCCGTCAGTACGATGCTTTCACCGGCGCAAACGGTGTCGCGTGGCCGAATGATTTGAAGGTCGGGAAATGAAACATCCTGAAAAACCGAAATATCGGCTGCTCCCTGGCAACCGATATCGGTAGAATTGACCGTGACGGAATAAACCCCGGGTGCGTGTACCATGAGTTCATCCCCGACGGTGCCATCCGACCACTTATAGGTATACGAGGAAGTACCGGACGACAGGGCTGCTGTGGCGCGAAGTGTGATGGCGGGTAACCGGCAGTCCAGGATTTCGGTGCCGGACAGGCTGGTAATTTGAACGATTACCGTCGGGATATTTCCCGGTACGATGGTCACGGAAGCCGTGTCGGCACAACCGTTGTCGAGCCGTTTTACCGACAATGTATAGACACCTAGGGTGGCTATGACAGGATCAAGGCCTGACAGGCCACTGACAAGGATGCCACTGCCCGAAGTTATCCACGAAAGTTCCAGATTGGCGGGTTGGCCGCCGTTTTCCACGGTCACCCCGGAGATGGTCTGTGTACAGGCATTTAGCGGCTGCTCGGACTGGACGATCTCGATTTTGGGTAGCAGAGGCGAACTGACCGTTTTAAAATTGCTGGCAGCACATCCGGCGGGGCCTTTCAAGGCGTACAAATATGTGCCCGGTTTGTCTGTGGTGTACGAATCGGACGTTGCACCGGGAATGCTGTCAAATTGCATGTTGACCAAGCGGGACCATTGCCCGGAAAAACCGGTATGCGGCAAAGGGGTGCCTGTCAGGGTTACGATACTGCCAGGCAAACAAGTCAGAATGGCCGGGTTCGGATCTGTTTGGACAGATATCGAAAAATCGGGGTCGTTTTCATAAACAACCCGAAACGTATAGGTGATCGTGCAGTTATTGCACAAGGCAGGAATTTGAGGACACATGATGGCCGATACCGTAAGGGAATAGGTGCTATCGAATAGAAGCGGGGCGGCATTTATCGGGAGTGTAAACGAGTTTGTTGTTTTGTGGTACGACAGAATATAGGTGGTCATTCGGTATGCCAACGTAGCCTGAAACTGCGTGCTGTCCTCAAAAAATTGTTCTGTGTTGCCTTCAAAATCAATGTGGAATGATAAACTATCGATAGCCTTGGTGCAAGGCAAAAACAAGGTGTCACCGTTTTCGGGCAGGCTGGTTTCTCCGGTAGGGGAGAACACGGCTTTGGATTGCGCAATGTTGACCCTGAAACAGTCTTGCCCGTACAGGGCAAAAGGGAGGCCTCCGGTACCAATCAGGGTCAAAAAAGAATAAATTAGGTATGTGTTTGCTCGCATCTCGGTTGGTATTATTTATTTGGACTATTACGCCGCCGCCTTTCTTCTTCTTCCACCTTGCGTTCCCAGGATTCGATATCCCGGAGTTTACGTTCGTACTGGAAGTGACGCCAGGCTCGTAAGGCTGGTTTGTAAAGAAAATACAAAAGCAGTAAAGCGAATACGCTGTACAGCGCAAGTAAGAAATAATTGACTTTATAGATTTTGATGGAATCTTCGGCCCGCAAAAGAAGGGTACTGAAGTCGCTGTTGTACACTTCAAGTGTGTGGGTGCCATTGTTGCATACCTCGCACGTGTTCTTGCCGAGCGACCAGATCGTATCGGTACGTGTGAGCAGGTAGCGAATTTTAGGCACATCGTTTTGAGAGAGGTATACGATGAACGGCGGGACTCCCCCGGCCACCCGGATGCGAAAAGAGTCGCGTGTTTCACCGGCTAATTCCACACGTATTTTTTCAAAGGGGCGCAATTCAAGTGGACTGTTGTAGGGGGAGTTTTTGCCGATGTCGGCTAATCGAATGACGTGTTGCGAATCCTCCAGATATCGGACGGTCAATTCATAACGCCCGTTCGTTATTGTTGAAAGGGTGTAGTCCCAGCCCCGCAGGGAAGTCGTGTCAACGACGGGAGACAGGGCATTATCCAGGGTGTAGACAAATGTGCCTTGTCCCTTGCGTACCGGCACGCTTATTCCCAGCGGTACGTCCCTGAGCGCGTTGTGCACAAAGGCTGAATTGGGCCCGGGCTTGACGTCATATTGACTGATAAAGTTCAAAAGCGCTTTGGCGCGCAGGGTGGAGTCAGGCTCAAGGAGCGCCTTGTTGTATGCTTGCGCCTCCGCCTGCTGCGCCGCAGGGAGTACCGGAGTCGGTTGGGTCGGGGCCGGCTTGTTGTCCGATTGGGGTGGAATGGCGGGTTCGGGTGATGGGGTAGTGGCAACAGGGGCTGCAATGGCAGGTGCAGCATCTGTAACCGCAAAGCCAAGTGTGACCGGCGCGGCTTGCGCGATAGCCTCGTGTTGGCCGGCGGCATTGCGTTTCCAAACCTTGGGCACGATGGTCAGGGTTCCGTTGCCGGTACCGGTGGCTTGAAAGCGCTGGAAGAGCCGGAGGCTTCGCGAGAATTTTTCGTTGGTTGCCGGTGCTATGACTCCGCCACTTTGCCGAAACTGAAACCCCCAAACCAGGTTGTTGTCGGGGGGGATGGAATCATTGCGAAATCGGAATGTTGCCTCCAAATCAAAAGCATCGTCTTTGGTACGGTCAATGGAGTGGGCAGATTTGCTTTTGTATTCGTTGCCGGCATGTTTGATCGCCCAAAAAAACTCGGCTCGGTAGGTTTGTTCGCCCACCTGGAAGACAACAGTTCGTTGACAGCTGACTTGTCCTGGAGAAATGAAAAAGCCGAATACTCCTGTCCAAAGCACAAACGCTGCACCGGGCAACCGGGCAGCCTGTCGGCTCAATAAGCCACTGAAACAGGAGCAAAATGCGTGAAACATACAGTTTTTGAGATGCCTAATCGGATAGGCAGGCTTGAAGTCAACGCAGAAAAGACGGGTAGCCATGGATTATCCGTGTCGGAAAAAATACCTGTTGTAAAAAGTCGGCAAGTTTAGGCTTTTCAAAACAAGCAGCCAACAGCAAGAGGCAAAAACTATACCTGAAATGCGTTAGCGCGGCCAGATGTTGTTGGCTTTCACCGTATCCGACACCTGCGGATCTCCAAGCGTCACGGTTTGCACTTTTTTACCTGCTGCCGTAGGAACCAAAAATGTGCGTTGTCCCTCTTTCCAGACGGAAGCGTTGTGCCGAAACCGTTCTTTTGACCCATCCTGATACTCAATTTCACCGACGACAGACATCGGCATCGTCCCCGTGTTTTCGATGACGATCCCTTGCGGGCGCACTTCAGCCACAGCCAGGTCGGGGTAGCCCCAATCGAAAAACCAGGGTTTCCAGAACCAGTCGAGGTTTTCGCCCGAGGCTTCGTTCCAGGTGTGAAAAAAATCGAATGGCTGGGGGTGTTTTCCTTTCCAGCGACCCATGTACTCTACCATACACTTGTGGAAACGATCGTACTCCAGCAACTGGTACAGGTTGAAATATGCGGCCTGCGCGCGGTTGTACGACGCCACCCGGTACGATGGGTTGGACAAGTTTCGGGAAGGCGTCATGGGGGGCATGTCCATGTCGGTTCCTGCAAAATCATGGTAATTGCGCAGCTTGCCCAGCGACTTTCCAGCCATCGCGTCGGTCACCAGCACATCGAAAAAGGCTGCCCAACCTTCGTCCATCCAGGCGTAATCCTGTTCGTTGATGCCCATCATGAAGGGGAAATACGTGTGCGCCGTTTCGTGCACCGTCAGGCTGATGGGACTGTTGGGGTGGGTGCTGCCGTCGTTGCACATCATGGGGAATTCCATGCCGCCGCTACCGTTGAACACCGTCATGCAGGGGTATGGGTATGGGTAGCCGGGCAACCAGCGGGACATGAGGGTCAATCCGTCGGCGGCCACACGGCATACCTGATAATAGTCTTCCGACTTGGGGTTATACACAGCGCTCACAAATGCCCGGCGTCCGGTTATGCCGTCCACGGTCGTGGCAGTGGCATCCCACAAATAATAACTGCTGAATGCGAAAGCGAAATCGGGCACCTGTTCGGCTTTGTACTCAAACGTGTGCTTGTCGGTTGCTTTGAAAAAGTCGCCGCCGTTGACATAGTCTTGCGGAGCAAAAATCCGGACGACTGCATTCATCCCCTGGGCCATCCGGTAGCGCCCGAAATAGTCAGGCTTCAAAATCTCTTCGGCATTTTGCCAAATACCTGTGGCCCACACCATGATATTGGCGGGCACCGTAATGCGCACCTCGTAGTCGGAAAAGTCGTTGTACATTTCCTGAAGGCCATTGTAGGGCGCATCGGCCCAGCCGTGCAGGTCGTCATACACGGCTACCTGCGGGTACCAGTAGGGCACAAACCAGGTAGTGGAATCATATACGCCCTCGCGGGGAGCCCCTTGGGCCGGTGGGGCGATATAAGACCAGTCCACACTGAGTTCGAGGGACTGGCCCGACAACAACGGGGCATCCAGTTTCACATCCAAAAACGTGCTATGCCGGTTGAGCGCATTGCCATCCACCGGCTTGCCGCCCACGCGCACCTGGGGTATGTCCACTCCCTCCGTGATGGCGGCGGGGTTGAGGTCGTACGCGCGCTGGCCGTTTTTCCGGTACAGGTCATGCGCCAGTTTCAGGCGAATCATGGTCAGGCTGTCCGGGCTTTCGTTGTAATACCGGATATCGGCCCGGCCCGACAACTCCCGGGTGGTCAAATCCACCGTGGCGTCGATTTTATACGCAGCGTGGTTTTGCCAATATTTTGATCCCGGGCGCCCGTCTGATGAGCGGGTCTGGCGTTCGTATGCCTGCCGGATGTTGCGCGGCATGTACAACGATTGGGCGGTCAAAGGGACTATTTGGAAAAGCGCGAGGGTAACGAGTAGTGTTTTGTTGAAAAAATGCATAAACCAGGTAGTTTGGAGGCGAAGGTAGGCTTTTTGAACTTTTTGGTTTTTGGGGTTCATTGAGCGTGTTTAAAATTCACTCACCGGGCTACAATGGCTCTGAAATTTAAACACGCTCTTACGTCCTGCACCTCAAGCGGCCTGGAGATACCTAACGCAACTTTTCAAGGAACAACATCGAACGCTCAGCGCCAATTTGAATCTGCAACAGGTACGACCCGGCGGGTAATGCCGACAGGTTAAGCGGCCAAGATCTGGTACCTTCCGGGACGAGCAGCGACAAAACCTGCCTTCCACCAGGATCAAAAACCCTAAGTTGAACGGTGCCTGGTACTCCTTCGGTAAGTTGCACACGTGTCCAGCCGGATGTCGGGTTGGGGTACAGGCGAAGGGGCATAGCCCACCAGGCTTCTTGTGTTTCGACGGTGTTATCCACCACGATACCTTCCAGGCGAATCAGGCAATTGTTGGCGTCAAGGATATTGCAGGAATATGTACCCGCGTACAAACTGTCCACATCCTCCGTATTGGCAAACGGAATGTCGCCCGACAGCCACTCAAACCTGTATGGCGGCGTCCCACCGTTCAGTGTTATGGCAATAGTACCCATACCCAGACTATCTATGTCATGCACAACCGTATCCACTACCACCCCCAACGCTATGGGCTCGGCAAGTAATGTCGTCCAGGTATCCGAACAGCCCATATTGTCCACGACAGTAATAGTGTACATCCCTGCACACAAACCGGTGATCATGTCGGTCGTATCGCCGGAGTTCCAGAGAAATACAAAAGGTGGAGTGCCTCCGGCAACCGTCACTTGTGCTTCCCCGTTGCAATCGCCGGCGCAGGCGGGTTGCATAGTGGTAAACACGACATCGTCCACAGGAGGCAGTATCGTGATGGTAAATGAACAGGTTGTGGAATTTCCACTGCCGTCTTGCACCCTGAAACGTTGTGTCGTGATACCTGCCGGAAACGTGGCCCCGGGAGGCAAGCCACCGAATTGTTCGGCTTCCAGACCGCCGGCAGGTAGGCAGTTGTCGAAGCCCAAGGGTGTGCCAAAAATCACTTGCGCATCACAGTGCCCGCGCACCATGTTGTCCGGGCAGAATAGGGTGGGGGCGAGCGTATCCAGAACCGTAACCTGAACGGTCGCTGTCGTGCTGTTACCGTTCTGGTCGTACGCCGTCACGGTCACGGCGTTTTCACCCAAATTGGTACAATTGAATGCATCAGCCTCCAGAGACCATTCGGTAATGCTGCCACAACCGTCTGTGCTTCCGGCATCTATCTGCTCCGGCAGCAATACCGCCACACCATTGGTATCGAGGTAAATAACCGCATCCTGTACGAGAAGGGTGGGCGCTTGATCGTCATCCGACGGCACCTCTACCATAAACAAACTGGTACAGCCGCTGGGCAGATAGGTCAGGGTGAGTTGGTATGTACCCGCAACCTGTACCCAAGGTTGATGATTGGTGCTTTGAAAACCCAACGGTCCGGTCCAGGCAAACGAAAAATAGATGGAATCTTCCGGGTAGTAGTAGTCTTCGGCAATACGTATCCGGGCGTTGGGAGAAGCACAAAAAAGCGAGTCCGTGTCAAACTCCAGATAAGGCGGGAACGTATCCACATAGACAACTCCAACTGCCCGGCCCACACAACCGGTCACGGTATCCACTACCTGGAGACTGAGGGTTGCCGGATCTGTCAGCGTCAGGGATTGCTCGGTGGAGAGCAGAGTGTCATTAAAAAACCAGCCTTCGAACCGGGTATTCAGCGAATCGAAAACGGCAGTGATTGTGGTAGAGTCGCTCAGGCAGCCAATGATACCGCCTTCCGTGGTTAAAGACGGGCTATTGTTTAGAGCAATAACATGTACAGTGTCCGTAGCAGAACAGCCATTCGTTGTGTTTACGGCGGTGAGAGCATAGTTCCCCGGGCCGCCGATGACAATACCAAGGTCGCCGAGGTATTCCAAAACAAAAGGGCCTTCCCAATAGCCATACACGAAGACATCCGGATCCGGCGGGCCGGCCACGATGGTGAACAGCGTATCCGTGCTCGTGTTGCATGTCAAAAATTTGTCCACCCCGGCCTCCGCGAGCGGCGGTATCGTGTCAACCAATACGGTCTTGAAACTTTCAAAAGTGCATCCGTTCGCTTCGTTGGTTACTGTGATGTGATACGTGCCCGCTGCATCCACGTGGATATAGGAAGTATCCGGGTTGGAGATGATACTCCCGCCATTTGAAGCCGACCAGTGGTACGTGAACGGTTCCAATCCGCTCGACTTGATTTCTTTTGATGGAATTGTATCCGCTCCAAGCCACATTGTTCTGTTGAAACAGGTTAGGGTGGCTGCCACATTGGAATCCAGTGGATAAAAGGGATACTCCGGAAATCCTCCAAACGATTGGGCAATACTGCATCCGTTCTTGTCCGTCACCGTAAGCTCGTAGTAGTGCCCGGGAAAAGGGATCGCCTGCGAACGATCGGTATTACCGGTTTCCCATTCGTACGTATATCCCCAGGGTGATGCCGGATCGGGTGTACCGCCCGTGGCGTGCACCACGGCCAAGCCGTCGTTGCCCCGGCAATCGGGCGGATATTGCTCCACGAGATCAAACGCAAGATGCGGCGGCTGCTCCACCACGATGTCCAACACAGCCTCTGTGCCGTCGGAAGCCACTACGCGCACGCGGTATGTATTGGCATACAGGTTGATGGCATCAATCCCGTCGAGGTTGAACCAAGGCACGTTCAGCCATTCCACAAAGTAGGTCGTGTCCGTCAGGATAGTGATGTAGATTGCTCCGGTGGGTTCGCCAGCACAACGTACGTGCCATACGCTGTCCACCTGTATGGTTACTGCCTTGAGCGGCTGCAAAAAACCAAGGCCAAGGAACAAAAGCAGGCAAAAAAGACCTTTTCTCATCGTTCAGGTTTTTGATGATGAATGACATGCAAAAGTATCCCGGATGAAAAGACGGCACAAATGACTCCTATCAGCAGGCGCCAAAATCTGAAACTCGGGCAACTCGGGCATTCCTGCTGTTTTTCTCTACCTTTGCCCCGTTTTTATGGTAAAAATTGGAAATATCGAACTCGGAGAGTACCCGTTGTTACTCGCACCGATGGAAGACGTGAGCGACCCGCCGTTTCGAAAACTCTGCAAGGAACAGGGGGCGGACATGGTTTACACCGAATTTATCAGCGCCGACGGCCTGGTACACGAAGCGATCAAGAGTTTCAAAAAACTCGACATCTTCGATTATGAGCGCCCTATCGGCATTCAGTATTTTGGTGGACAGTTGGACAACATGATCGAAGCCGCCGAAATTATCGAAAGCAAAAACCCCGATGTGATTGACATCAACTTCGGCTGCCCGGTAGCCAAGGTGGCTTGCCGCATGGCCGGCGCCGGCTTGTTGCGCGATATTCCACAACTGCTGCGCCTGACCGAAGCCGTGGTGAAAAGTACGAAACGACCCGTGACCGTGAAAACCCGCCTCGGTTGGGACGACGCGTCCATCAATATCGTGGAAGTGGCCGAACGCCTGCAGGACGTAGGCATTGCCGCGCTCACCATCCATGCCCGCACCCGCGTGCAGATGTACAAGGGCGAAGCCGACTGGTCCTGGATCGCCCGG
>Ga0154020_10001108_pt1 | contig 33329 bp, 28 predicted proteins | sample Klosneuvirus_201_FD_109709 | JGI IMG/M metagenome (GOLD analysis project Ga0154020, IMG submission 109709) | Active sludge microbial communities from wastewater, Klosterneuburg, Austria - Klosneuvirus_20160825_MG | ecosystem: Engineered > WWTP > Aerobic digester > Activated sludge | place...
TCCAGCTTCCGCATGAATGGTTGCCGAATTAATAGGCGTGAGGGTAGGGATGGGTCCCTTTGTCTTAGCTAATTGTCCTGTTATGACATTTACAAGAACCTTATCATCTTCGCTTTTATAAAAAGGTGTTTCTTCTTTTGAAAGCGGGTGGTAGTATGGTTGGTCATTTTTGTTTTTCGCCGGAGAATTAATCCACATTTGAATAAGTTCTTGTTCTTCTGCTTGCGGGCGTTCGCTGTGAACAATTCCCATACCTGCATGCATCCACTGTGTGCCTCCTGCATTAACAGTTTTATTATTGCCTCTGCTATCCTGGTGGTTAATACTGCCTTTAAATAAAAAAGTAACCGGGGCAAATCCTTTGTGAGGGTGCGGACCAACTCCTGCCTGTTTAGGGTTTTCATTGGGATCGAGGAATATTTGTCCGTGATGTAATAATACAAATGGGTCAAGGTAATCCAACTCCGGTGAAGGAAGTGGTTGTCTCACTTTTAATTCACCCATGTTATACATGCGCGCCGGTATTATTTTATTGATGCTTCGTGTTTTCATAACTACAATATCATTGGTACATCCATTACTAATATCTCAGTATTATCACGGTTTGAAATGATCTCTATTTTTTCTGCATTCCAAATGCCAAATCCATCTCGTTTATTTAATGCTTGTCCGTTCACAGTTGCTTGTCCGTTTAAAATAAAGAAATAGGCCCCGTTGTTTTTTTGTTTGATCGTGTAATTTTCTTTTTTGTCTTTGTCAAATTTCCCAAGGAAGAACCAGGCATCCTGATGGATCCATACACCTGCATCATCCTTACTTGGAGACAAGATCTGTTGAAGTTTATTGTATCGATCGTTCACGTTAAGTGTGATTTGATCGTATCGTGGTGTTACGTTCTTAGTTTTAGGGAAAACCCAGATCTGTAAAAATTTTACTTCGTTGTCTTTATTCCGATTGTATTCGCTGTGTGTTATCCCTGTGCCTGCACTCATCACCTGAATGTCGCCGTGTTTGATTACTTGGGTATTGCCCATACTGTCTTTGTGTTCTAAATCACCTTCCAGTGGGATAGAGATAATCTCCATATTATCATGAGGGTGTGTTCCAAAGCCCATACCCGGGGCAACTGTATCGTCGTTTAAAACCCGCAACACTCCAAAGTGCATTCGGTCGGGGTTGTAGTAATTGGCGAAGCTAAAGGAATGATGTGAATTTAGCCAGCCATGGTCAGCGTGTCCACGCGAATCGGCTTTGTGTAAAATAGTATTTGACATAATCTTTGATTTTGTATTTGGTAAATGATTAAAACCAACAATCTCTAGCGCTTTCAATTCGTCGTTACCGTTGGCTAATAACTTCGAAACTTGTGAGGATGTTGCAAGGAACGCAGCTCCAAGCAAACCTTTTTTTATAAAATCTTCTCTTTTCATATTAAATAATATACTTATTGAACGTATAAATCAGGCTCCCTGCAACCGTTACATGCATTAGGTTTAACATGATGGCCATCATCATTGGTACACCAGGAATGAAAAACGGATTGGCAAATGACATTATTAATAGAGAAACGGCAATAGTGTTGAATATTTTTTTTGAATTCTTAGCGAATCTGTGAGTAATAGCCATTACTAATCCGGCAATAATAGAAGGTACAATGCTACTGAAAATAACAGGTAGTAAAGTTATTGGCTTTGACTGGTTTGGTATTAAAGCATTATCAGGAAGGAAGCCTGCACTTTTACTAATGAAGTATAATATTACATTGGCAGCTGTTGCTACGGCTGAGGCAGCTAGTGCATAAACGATAATTTTAATAAAGCCAGTTTTGGAAGTTGTTATAGTCATGATGTTTTATTGTTCTAAAATGAAAATTGATTTATGTTTAGTCTCTTAGTTTATCAAGCAAATCACTCAATATCTCTGCTTCATTTTCGGTGATTTGTTTTTTAATAGTTTTATATTGTTTACGCATTGGCTCGTTTAATTCTTTAAGAAAATTTAAGCCTTTATCGGTTAATTGAATATCTATTTTGCGTCTGTTTTCTGCACAAAGCGAACGCTTCACCAATCCTGTTTTAACGAGCTTGTCAACTAATCGGGTAACATCATTGCCTTTATCTAACATTACTTCCTTGATGTCGCCCGGAGCAACGGGTTCAGGATGTTTGCCTTTAATAATGCGTAACACATTATAGTGCTGTGGCAGGATATTGTATTGTTTAAATAATGCTGCTTGTTGGTCACGCAACCAGTTGGCAGTATAAATAATATTAATCACTGCCTTTTGAAAAGGACTTTCAAACTTACTTTGTTTTATGGCTTTTTCTAATTTCATAATCATATCATTTACAAATGTAGTTAAAACAATATTTGTTGCAACAAATGATATGTTAAAAAAGCAAAAAGCCCTTTTAAAGGGCCTTAGCTTTACTTTTTTAGCAGCTTAAAAGCGTGTGTCCATTGGTTATTTAAAAAACCGGGAATGCACCAAAGCATGCATAAGGGTTCTATAGCCCTGGCGGCTTCTGCTTTACCCATGTCTTCAGTTTCCCACCCGAAAGATGTTAAGATACCTTTAACCTCAATCTTTGCTGCATCATTGTTGCCGCAAATGAACATGCTTGGTTTTGTGCCGCCAAAATCCGGATTGACCATAAATGCGCTTCCCACAGAATTGAAAGCTTTCACGAAATTGGCATTAGGATATGCTGCTTGTAATTGTTCCATCAATGAAGAATTTAAATCAGTAAAGAATTTTAATACACCATTTACAGGCGGTGCTGCTTCAATTGGGTTTAAGGCATCAATTATTGTTTTACCGTTTAAGTTATTTGTGCCTGCCATTTCAAGAACTTGCTTACCAGCTGTTCCTTTTACTGCGAGCACGATCATATTTCCGAAAGCAGCAGTTTCACTAAAACTGCCTGTTTTTCCTGTTGGATTTTGCTTTTGCCAGTCTACGAGTTTATTTAAATCTCTTGTACCAACCATTACTTCGTGACCGTGTTTTAAAAAGCCTGTTGCTAAAACTTTAGCAACTGCTCCGGAACCTAAAATGCCTATTTTTCCCATGTTTAAATTATTTTAATTCAAACTTAAGTAAAAAGTGGCTTAGTGTTTAATGAATTTCTTAACAGATTGGTTTTTTCCTTGACTAATGCGGATGAAGTAGACTCCGCTTTTAAAATGGCTGATGTCAATAACAGTTTTATCTGATTCTTGAATGGTGTTTTTATAGGTTAGCAGTCCTAACACATTTGTAATCTCCAAAACATAATCATTTGTTAACGGCATCTTCACCATAATTTCATTTTGTGCCGGATTTGGATAGGCGCTGAATTCGACCTGGTTCAGATTATTTTCTTTTATTCCAATGGCCATGTTTGGTAAACAGGTTGATTGGGTAGTTGAATGATAAAACGCAGTGATTTTTTGTGTCTCGCTAATGAGCTTATTAATTGCGCCAATGTTGTTGTTAGCTGTTGTGCTGTCAACCGCCCAAACTTGCGCAAATTCCATTTCAACATTTTGTTTGGCGTTTAAATTAAATGGGCCAATTGAAATGATGTGTTTTCTGTCTCCTTTTATATTAACGGCATCCGACCAAAGGGAGCAAGTCATACCCGGATAAAATGTCCAGGGATATACAAATTTTGTTGGTGTTGTGCCGCCAAAAGCATTACCGCCACAAGTAAAATTACTACTGTCTCTCCATCGCGCATTGAGATAATTAAAAAATTGGTTCGGGGTTTTGGGCTGTGAAGTTTGTGCCGTTGACGAAAAAATATTATTGAAGTACACAAACTCATTCATAAGGCACTCTTCCCCAATTTCATCAGTGATCCCATCGTTATCATTATCAATGCCGTCATTCATCATTGCCAATGGTCCTTTTAATATACAGGTACCAATAGCAGGCGGATAGTTTTGGTAGCCGTTCACACCACTATAATTTTCATCAACCCCATCTGCATTATACCCGAAGCCTAAATTACTTGGCACATGGCAACCAATATAATCATCTGTGTAATTCCCTAAGTCGATGTCGTCATGTAAGCCAATTTTTACATCATGGTAATTATTATTGCTTCTGTTGTAAATTTTATAATTATAAAATGTGGTATAAGCCAACTCGTTTTTTCCGTTAATAAAATTCGGACAACCATACGCGTATGCCATGGCATGAACTTCAATACCCAACGGTGCTCCCCATGTTTGCGTGTGCCCTGTAAATTTATCGTTGAAAATATAATACAAAGTTTGGTCGCCTTTAATTTGAGGGTAGTCTCCTCCTGTTAACGGGTCATAAATTCCGTTATTATTAACATCAATGAACGGTGCAAGGTTTCTTGAATGTTGGCCTGTTCCTTTGGCTGGCCAGGTAATAATATCAATAGTCGGTGTGTAAGTGTTATTAGCGATATTTCCATTCTGGAAATTAGTTCTGAAATCGTTAATGTCGTTATATGATATTTTCCAGATATTATCGTAATTAATGAATGTACTTGAATCACACACGGCACTTGTGGTATCGAGAGGACCCGGCCAAAAGTCGTTGCCATCTTGTCTGTAAGTTTGTGCCGCAATGTGCAATTGGTTAGATGCATCAAGTCCGCCAATCCATAAACATTTTGCAAATCCTGCATGAGCGCCGCTTCCTTTAGGAACTTCATATTTCGCATTGCCTGAACCTCCAACATCCCAAAACATATCACCTCGGTTAGCAATTCCAGCTTTAACACGATTAATATCGAGGTATTTAAAATTACGGTTGGTAACGCCACCCCCTGTACCTTGCATAAATGGATTGTAAATAGTTGAATTCATAGAATACATGAATTTTAATAAGCCACCAGCTGGAATAAAGCTTTTCTGAGAAATAAAAATCTTATTGGCAGGATCTGTTTCAATAAATTCGCCAATGCCATAGTTACTATTAGGGACATAGTATACTTTATATTCTTTATTTGGCAGCAATTCAAGTAAACAGGAAGCACTGTTTCCGGATGGGGTAAGATAAGTGCCGCAAGTAGTATAAATTAATACACCGTTATTAGGACCTCTTGTAATGTCAAGGCAATTGACGGGAAAATTGGCGCCTATAATATCAGAGTACGTGGATGATGCCAAGGTGAAATTAGTGTTGTCAAATTCAATAAGGCCTTTAGAAACTGTGCCAAGCCATTTCTTACCAAAATTATCAATATGTATTGCGTTAGTTTTACCTGATGAAAACGGTATAATGTTTTGGTTGTAACTTGAAAAAGTATAGGCAGCGTTAAAATTTAATTCTATAAGTTTTCCGTATGTGCCAAGCCAGATTTTTGTCAGACTTTGCGCTTTTATTGCTGTTATGGTATCATTACACAAAAGACCATTCCCAACATTATAATTTGTAAATACAGATCCGTTAAAACGCGATAAACCGGCAATTGTACCAATGTAAACCATATTGCCTTTACATTCTATAGCTAAAATATTATTGTCGGGCAAACCGTTAGTTGTTGTGTAGCGTGTGAAAATTGAACCGTCGTATTTTACCAATCCGGCCAAAGTTCCAATCCAAACGTTACCTGAAGAATCGCAAGCAATGGCATTGACTCTGTTGTTAGGAAATGCAGGCGTGTTGGAAGAGCAATAATAATTCCAAAAGCCCCCTATATTGTTGTATTTGGCAACAGCTGCAGGTGAATTAGGCAAAGAGTTGGTAAAACCAATCCATTTATTTCCTGCTTTATCAATTGCCAAACAAGTTTCCTGTCCGGGCATAAAAGGATTCGTGTAATTCGCTACGTAGGCATTCCATCCGTTTTGTGAAAAAACGGAAAGGGAAGAAAACAATACTGTAATAAGAAGTAAATATTTTTTCATGCCTTTAGTTTTATCCTAGTACTAATAACGCGTGTTACTGTTTAATGAATTTTTTCACAGTGCTTTTGCTATTATCAAATTTAATGTTTAAAAAATAAATTCCCGAATTTAATTGCGATGTATTAATAACAGTTTGATTTAAATCATCACTTTTCTGAGTGAGAACCGTGGTTTGCTTATACAATTATACCACCGTTTCTTTCAAAAGGTTTATCCCTTCTAACAAGTGGTACTAGTTTTTAAATAAGTGGTAGGTTATTGCTTAAAAAGCTTTTTCACGTCTTTATAACTGCCAGACGTTATTTCAATTAAGTACACAGCTTTACTTAAATTCGTTAAGTCAATTTTTGCTATTTCTTGATTAATATAATTACTTTCCCATAGCAGTCTGCCTAAAACATCATATATTTTTATATTGGTTGAGTTTTGATAGAACGACTGAAAGTTTATTATTAGTTCTTGTTCAACAGGATTTGGTCCTAATGTAATTTCTCCTTTTTTGGGTAAAATGGTTTTCGCAATTTTGTTTGTGTCAATACAACTCGGTTTTATTGGCAAATTGTAAAAGCTTTTGATTTTTTGAACATCAGTTTCTAACTTAGTAATGCTTCCAATGGGATTTGCTATTGAGTTACTATCAACAGAAGTTACAAATGCTATTTCAAATTCAATTTCACTACCAGGGGTGAACGTAAACGGCCCAACACTTAAAAGATAGGTCCTGTCACCAAGCGTATTTCCAGCATTCACCTCGGTCCAGTTATTTCCGCATGGTCCTATAGGAGTATAGGCTGATGGAAAAACGTTTTTAGTTGGAACAGAACCGCCATATGCATTTCCACCACACGTCATTGGTGAGCCATCTTTCCAGAAGCCTGACATATAATTGTAATAATGACTTGACAGATTTGGGCCCGTCATCTGTGGAATGCTATTTCCTGATCCCCAAAAATCTGTATTGAAGTAATAAAAATTAGGAATTAAAAACTCCTCGCCCGTTTCATCAGTTGTACCGTCGCCATCATTATCAATACCATCATAAGGGTCTGCTAAAGGTCCTTTTAATAACACAGTGGCTTGTGCAGGCAAAATATTCCCGTAAATGCTATCAAAATTAGTCGCATTATATGTGTAACCGTACCCTGCATTTACATTACTTCCAACATAATCATTTTTATTATCACCGATATTAGCATCTGACCAAATGGCCACATAAGTTTTTACAAGTTTAAATGCTGATCTGTTTATTATCTTATAATGATAAAATGTTGTATTTGCTAATTGAGGAAAACTGGAAATTGTGGATTTGCAGCCATAAGCGTATGCAGTGAGTTGCACTTCTACACCAATTGGTTGGCCACCCGTTTCTGTGTGAATATCTCCTCTGTCATTAAAAACACAAAATATTTCCTGATCGCCTTTGATTATTGGGTAATCCCCATCTTTAAGGTTATATACTCCATCGGTATTCACATCTTTAAAAGGAGCTATTTTTGAATAATCTAGAGTAGAAGTGTAATAAATACTCGAATCGATAGTAGGCCAGTTTAAAATACATTCCGTTGGTGTAAATGTATTTGCAGAAAGATTTCCTGCCTTATAATTTGCCATTAGATCGGTAATTTCCTTATAGTCTATTTTCCATAGCCGATTATATTTAGCACATAATTCATCATTAGTAGATCCCATGTCATTTAATGGTCCCGGCCAAAAGTCGTATCCACTTTGCCTATATGTTTGTGCAGCCGTTTTAAGTTGACCACCACCATCAAATCCACCTATCCAAATTGCTGAAGGGCCAGCCATGTTTTTTTGACTACCTTTAGGAAAATAGTAATGATTTCTTCCGGAACCGAATAAATCCCAAAACATATCACCTCCATTCATAACCATTGCCTCAATGTTATTAATATCGAGTTTAGCATAGCATACAGCGGGGTAACAAGCACCTGAATTCTCTTTTATGCGTTCTTCTTCTTTTAGCTTTTGGCTATACGTTAACTCAAATGATAGAAGTGAAAGTATAATGAGCAATTTTTTATACATTGTTTCAAATTTAATTAAATTCAATTAAAAACTGTTTAAATTATCCTATCTTTGTAATCCAAATTTAAAAACTCACGTTGTAAGTGAGAATGATTATGATAAAAGTAACTCTACCCGATGGTTCCGTTCGCGAATACCCAAAAGGAACCACCTCTATGCAAGTAGCATTGAGCATCAGCGAAGGATTAGCCCGCAATGTATTATCAGCTAAAGTTAACGGAGAAGTATGGGACGCCGGTCGTCCGCTTAATTCCGATTGTAACTTAAGTTTACTCACCTGGAACGATCCGGAAGGAAAATCCACCATGTGGCATTCGTCAGCCCATTTAATGGCAGAAGCCATTGAGTCGGTTTATCCGGATGCGAAATTTGCGATTGGTCCTCCTGTTGAAAACGGATTCTATTATGATATTGATTTTGGTGACAAAACCTTTTCATTGGATGAATTAGAGAAAATTGAAGCAAAAATGCTTGTATTGGCCCGTCAGAACAATGAGTATGTACGTAAAGACGTTTCAAAAGCTGATGCCATAAAATATTTCACAGAACGCAATGATCCTTATAAATTAGAATTGATAGATAACCTGGCAGATGGGACTATCACCTTCTATACACAGGGTAAGTTCACCGATTTGTGCCGTGGTCCGCATATTCCTAATACCGGCTTCATCAAAGCTATAAAGTTATTGCGTGTTGCAGGAGCTTATTGGCGTGGTGACGAAAAAAACAAACAGTTAACACGTGTTTACGGTATCACTTTCCCTAAGGATAAGGAATTAAAAGAGTATTTGGTTCTTTTAGAAGAAGCAAAAAAACGCGATCACCGTAAATTGGGTAAGGAGCTTGAGTTATTCACTTTTTCTGAAAAGGTGGGAATGGGTTTGCCATTATGGTTACCAAAAGGTGCAATGTTGCGCGAGCGTTTAATTCAGTTCATGCAAAAGGCCCAAACTAAATCGGGCTACTTACCTGTAGTTACACCACACATAGCATTAAAAGAGCTTTACGTGTGTTCGGGGCATTATGAAAAATATGGTGCCGATTCATTTCAGCCAATTAATACACCACAGGAAGGTGAACAGTTCTTTTTAAAACCCATGAATTGTCCGCATCACTGCGAAATTTATAAATCATCACCTAAATCATACAAAGATTTACCGGTTCGTTTTGCAGAATTTGGTACAGTTTACCGTTATGAACAACATGGAGAATTACACGGTTTAACCCGCGTGCGTGGCTTTACACAGGATGATGCCCATTTATTTGTTCGCCCGGACCAGGTAAAAGAAGAGTTCTGTAAAGTAATTGATTTGGTATTGCATGTTTTTAATGCCTTAGATTTTAAAGAATATACTGCTCAAATTTCATTACGTGATCCTGAAAATAAAACTAAGTATATCGGAACCGACGATAATTGGAAATTAGCCGAACAGGCCATTATTGAAAGTGCTGCCGAAAAGGGCCTTAAAACTGTAGTAGAATTAGGTGAAGCAGCGTTTTATGGTCCGAAATTAGACTTTATGGTGAAAGATGCCTTAGGCCGTAAATGGCAATTGGGTACTATTCAGGTAGATTATAACTTGCCGGAACGTTTCCAATTAGAATACACAGGCTCTGATAATCAGAAACATAGGCCAGTAATGATTCACCGCGCACCGTTTGGAAGCTTAGAGCGTTTTATTGCGGTATTAATTGAGCACTGTGGAGGCAACTTCCCGTTATGGTTGACACCCGATCAAGTGGCAGTTTTACCAATAAGCGAAAAGTACAACGATTACGCTAAAAAAGTTTTAGAATTGCTAAATAATTCCGATATTCGCGGCCTTGTTGACGACAGGAACGAAAAGATAGGCAAGAAGATAAGGGACAATGAGATAAAGAAGATTCCTTACATGATAATTGTAGGTGAAAAAGAAGAGGCGGAAGGAAAGGTAGCGGTTCGTGAACATGGTAAAGGAGACATTGGCGTAATGGCCATTGATGAGTTTGCAAAATTGATTAATACAACAATAGAAAACGATTTTAAACAAAAGTTAAACTAAAAAGCGGAGGTCACTATTAACGTTTTTAAAAAACCAACATTCGCAGGTAACAAAAATACCGGACCAACAACTCCGGGTGTTAAACCAGCAGATAAACCTAGACAACCAAGAGGGTTGAAGGCCGGATTCAAGAGGCCGGGTGTTAAAGAAGAACAACATAAAATTAACGAGAAAATTACTGCTCGTATGGTGCGTGTTGTTGGAGAAGATATTGAAGCAGGAGTTTATCCTATTGCAAAAGCACTTGAAATTGCAGATGAAGCAGGATTAGACTTAGTAGAAATTGCTCCTAATATTGATCCACCGGTTTGTAAGGTAGTTGATTACGGTAAGTACTTGTACGAATTAAAGAAGAAGGCTAAGGAAATTAAAGCTAAAGCCGCTAAAGTTGTAGTAAAAGATATACGTTTTGGTCCGCATACAGATGAGCATGATTATAATTTCAAAAAAAATCACGCTATTAAGTTTTTAAAAGACGGGTCGAAAGTAAAAGCAATAGTAATGTTCAGAGGACGTGAGATTGTTTTTAAAGAGCAAGGTGAATTGTTGTTATTAAGGTTTGCAAATGAACTGGAAGAATTTGGGAAAGCAGAACAACTGCCATTGTTAGAAGGAAAAAAAATGCAAATGGTAATAGCGCCAAAAAGAAATAAGTAAGAGTACTAATCAAATATATAAAAACAGAAAATGCCAAAAATGAAAACAAATTCCAGTGCAAAAAAGCGTTTCGCTTTCACTGGAACCGGAAAGATTAAGAGGAAAAAGGCTTTCAAGAACCACATCCTTACCAAGAAAGAAAAAGACCGTAAACGCGGTTTAGGTAAGATGGCGATTGTAAGTAAAGAAGACCTAGGTAACGTTAAAATGTTACTTTGCTTAGGTAAATAATCCACTTAAGAATTTCGGATCAGGTTAATTAAAAAAACGAATGTTTAACCCGGATTTCAGTAACAAGATCCTGAGCTTGTCGAAGGACACTGAATTCCAAAGCAAAAAAGTAAAAAAATGCCAAGAAGTGTCAACCACGAAGCCAGCAGGGCTCGCAGAAAAAAAATCCTTAATTTAACTAAAGGTTATTGGGGTGCAAGAGGTAATGTTTGGACCATTGCTAAAAACACATTAGAAAAAGGTTTACAGTATGCTTACCGCGACCGTAAAAACAAAAAACGTACTATGCGTGGTTTGTGGATTCAGCGTATCAACGCAGGAGTTCGTGAGCACGGTATGAGCTACTCAGAGTTTATTGGTAAGTTAAATGCTAAAGGTTTACAGTTAAACCGTAAAGTATTAGCTGATTTAGCAATGAATCATCCTGAAGCTTTTAAAGCAGTAGTTAACTCAGTAAAATAAAAGTAATTTTTTATATCTGGAAAACCACCTCAAAAAGAGGTGGTTTTTTTGTTTTTCAATAAATTCAAAGCATATTTATACTATGAAAAAACAAATATTTTTTATTCCGGTTTGTCTGATGCTTTTCGCATGCGGTAATCAGCAGAATGCGGATGATAATAAGGCAGAGTCACATGATTCACTTGCTGTCGACACTGTTCAAGTTAATGCTCTAATTGAAGAAGTGGCAGACAATGATGTTAACTTACCGAGTCCGATGAGAATTGCTGCAAATTTCAAGCGTTCAGGATTGAAATTCATTGAAAGCAGTTTAAATCCACTTGATAACTCCAAATTATATACTTCAAACTTTAGCAGTTCCTTAAATCTTGGTATATATTCGGCTGATTTGGCTTACTGCCTTCTGAATAAACAGCAATCATTAGCTAAAAACTATTTGCAGGCCAGTAAAAATTTAGGCGCTCAACTTGGATTGAACAGTGCTTTTGAATCCAATAATCTTGCTCAGCGTTTTGAAAAAAACATGGGTAAAGACGATTCCTTGATGGCATTGGTTACTGAATTGCAATTGCAAACAGATTTAGTTTTAGAGCAAAGCAAACAAACATATATTTCCGGATTAATTTTTACAGGCGCATTACTTGAAACTCTGCATAGCGCAACACAGGTGTATAAACAAGGTGAGGAAAAAATGGCATCGGTGGTTTTAGAACAAGTTCAATTGATTGGTGATGTAGTTAAAGTACTGAGTCTTCATAAAGAAAAAGACCCTGCTATTTTAGGACTGATTGCAGATTTAGAAAATATTAATAAAGAATTTAAGGCGATAGAAGGATTAAAAGATGTTGATTTGGCTGAGATAGATTTTTCAACACTCATGTTAAAACAAAAGGCTTTATTACCTTTATGTGAAAAAATTGAATCATTAAGAAACAAAATCATTAAAGGATAATTCATGAAATTTATTAAATCTATATTTTTAATTGTCATTCCTGCTTTCTTCTTGTCGTTTCAATCTGACGATGTATCCGAGTGTAATGCCAAGGTATTGAAAGATAATGCCAAGAAAGCCCTTGATCCATATTCTTATGATTCTGGTAAACTTACAAAACTTAAAAGTTCGGCTAAAGACCAGATTAAGGAGGTTGAAATACCAATGTTTATTGGAGAAAAATACCGTTTGTCTTTTAATCTTCATGCCTTAAAGAAAAATATTGAAATCAATATTTATAACCGTGACAAGGATCATGAAAAACGTAAATTATTATTCTCAAATAAAGACAAGTATGAGAAGGAATTTACATTTGATATAGCAAAATACAGAAGCATTTTTATTGATTATATGATTCCGGCCGGAACAGTAGGTGAAGATTTGGGATGCGCCGTATTTGTGTTAGGTTATAAATAATTAATACGATTTATTATGTCTGTTAAAATCACTATTGCAATTGACGGATATTCAAGCTGTGGTAAAAGTACCGTTGCCAAGGCATTGGCACAGAGACTCAACTATAGTTACATTGATACCGGAGCTATGTATCGCGCGGTTACCCTTTATGCATTAAGAAACGGATTGATCAATAATAAAAAACAAATTAATACTGAGAGGTTAATAAGCGAATTGAAAAATGTTACAGTTGATTTCAAATTTAATTCTCAAACTAAAGTTTCTGAAACTTATCTGAATGGCGAGAATATCGAACATGATATACGCACCATGGAAGTATCAGATAATGTAAGTAAAGTAAGTACTATTCATGAAGTGCGTGAAAAGATGGTTGCTTTACAGCGAGAAATGGGTAAGAACAAAGCTGTGATACTTGATGGCAGGGATATTGGAACCAATGTTTTCCCTGATGCAGAGTTAAAACTGTTTATGACTGCAGATAATGATGTACGGGCACAACGCAGGCATGATGAATTTACAAGTAAAGGTGAGTTTCTGACAATTGAAGAAGTGAAACATAATTTACTGAAGCGTGATCATGATGATACTCACCGCAAAGAAAATCCGCTCATAAAAGCTAAGGACGCAATAGTTCTTGATAACACCGATTTGAGTAAAGAACAGCAACTTGAATTTGTAATCAAACTAATTGCCGACATGCAGCTTACGAAAGACAAGGCAGTGTGAAATTACAAAATCAAATTGCCTTTTATTCCACAATCATTTTTCCACTTTTTATTATTGTATTTTTCTCTTTAATACAATAGTAGTAAATACCGGTTGCTAAGTTCGTTTCTGCAAGGTTACCTGCTCTTTCTATTTGCTGTGTAAACACAATTTGTCCTAATGTATTATATAGAATGAAGCTACCCTTATCTATGGTTGATGTTATTGAAAAACTTCCGTCATTCGGATTTGGTAAAACCGCATTTTCCCAGGCATTATGGTTAATTGACGTAATTCCTGTGCAGGAAGAAACGCTTTGTGTGATGGTTGCAACATTAACACAGCCGCTTGTATCAGTACCCGTTACTGTATAAGTAGTGGTGATGCTCGGCGTAACAACAATTATTGGCCCTGTGCCGCTGGTATTCCATAAATAACTATTGGCACCATTGGCTGTTAAACTTACTGTTGTGCCTGCACAAATCAAAGGGTTGTCAGTAGAAGCAGTTACGGTAGGCGTAATGTTTACTGAAATAGTAACGGGTATTAATCCCGGACAAACAGAAGACTCCGCGTAATAAGTGTATAACGACTGACTGGCGGTTGCCGATAAAACAGGCGTAGCAAATACAGTACCTGTTGCTAAAGCCACTGTTGATGTACCGTTATACCATGAAATAGTACCGGTACTTGAACTTACAGCAGTTAATGTCGCAGAATTCCCATTGCAAATATTCAGCGTAGCGCTACTTGTCATAATCACCGGGGCGCACGAAGGTCTGAAGCGCCATAAGTCATTTAAATTATTAGGAGCATTGCCTAAAGCCCCAAAACCTAAGCCACCAAATAACCAAAAATACCCATTTGTAGATTTCCACCAAGTGTTATAAAAGCGGGCTCCCGGGCTTGTAAAAGGCGCAGGAACTGTTTGAGTACCATAAACACCATTTGCATTGTTAAAATTCATACCATGTTCCCAGGTCCATTCATTAGTTGTAGGATTATATTTCCATAAATCATTTTGTCGGCCGGGTGTAACTGTCATTGCGTATCCTGTGCCGCCGAATAACCATAAATTTCCAATGGCATCGGTCCAAGCTGCTGATGCAAACCTTCCGCCAGGCAAATTACCCGGAGCAGAAATGTTTTGTATACCATAAACGTATTGTTGATTTACTGAGTTGGCGCCTTTCATCCATGCCCAACTGTTTGAACTCACAGTGTATTTCCATAAATCATTTAAATGACCTTGCGGATTAGTTAAAGCAAACCCACCACCTCCAAATACCCAAATATCCCCATTTTTATCTGTCCAACAGGCAGGAAATTCCCTTCCACCCGGATTGTTGGTAGGGGAGCTCACCGTTAGTGGTCCGTAATTGCCGAATTGATTGATTAAATTGTTGCCACTCATCCAGGTCCATTGGTTGGAACTTGTATTGTATCTCCATAAATCATTCAGGTTTCCAGAGGCTGTACTTGAAGCGTTACCGTAACCGCCAAACATCCACAAGTTACCTGTAGCGTCTGTTGTAGCTCCTGAGCCATGTCGCGCTCCGGGAACATTGGTAGGTGCTGCAATCCCTTTCGTACCATATGTGCTTGGATCATCTATCACATTGGCACCATTCATCCAAGTCCATTCATTAGTAACCGGATTGTATCGCCAAAGATCATTTAAACCACCAATACCGCCTGACGCAGGAAAACCTTCTCCACCAAACATCCAGAAATTTCCGGAATTATCTGTCCACGACATCATAAACTCTCTGGCACCGGGTTGATTAGTTGTTGATGGTACTCCCTTAGTTCCGTAAATCCCATTTTGATTCGGAAGATTAGTACCGCGCACCCAAGTCCATTCATTGGAGAGCGGAGAATATTTCCACATATCGTTCAACCAGCAAAGTACCGTGTTAGTAGTGACTCCTTCACCTCCAAATAACCAAAGGTTCCCACTGTTATCTACCCATGTGGCAGCACCATGACGAGAACCAGGATTGTTAGAAGGCGACGGCACGCCAATGGTGCCATAAATGCCCGGACGGGTCAATGTATCGGTGCCCTTCATCCAGGTCCAGTCTTGCGCCTGATTAAAGAAAACAATTAGTAAGGAAACGATTGTAAGTATATGTTTTTTCATTTATTAAATAGTATAATCAAATTTAGCAAAAATGAAGTCAAAAACAAATATGTAGCTCTGAATTCGAACCATTCGTTTTTAAAGAAGAAGGAGCGTGGGAGCTAAGCCAATGCAAAGGCATTGCACACGTATAAGCCTGCGGTTTCAGTACGGAGGCGGTTAGCACCCAATGATAATTCAGAAAAGCCGCCTGTTTTTGCCAAGTTAATTTCTTCCTTGCTAAAATCTCCTTCAGGACCAATTAAAATTAAACTCTTTCGGTTTTTAATTTCGAAATCCATGATAGATTTTTTCGTACTCTCTTCACAATGGGCGATTAATTTTAAATCGGCTGATTCTTTTATCACATCTGAAAAATTAATGAGGCCGTTGATTTTTGGTATAAAAGCTTGCAAACTTTGCTTAACAGCACTTTCTGCAATTTTAATCAGGCGGTCTTCTTTAATTACTGTCCGTTCTGAGTTCTTACATCTCAAGAAGGTGATTTCATCAATACCAATCTCCACTGCTTTCTCTACCAACCATTCCATACGGTCGATGTTTTTTGTAGGAGCAATGGCTAAGTGTAAATAATAAGGATGTTTAACTTGTGCATTTGGTCCTGATGTAATGGAGGCAATTGATTTCTTTTCGTTAACTATACTCAATTCTCCTTCGTAAAAATTGCCCTTGCCGTCAATCAAATGAATTGGTTCACCTGCTTTAATGCGCAACACTTTAGTGCAGTGCCATGATTCTTCCGGAGTAAGTTCGGCCAAAGAACCGTTAATATGTGCAATGAAAATGTTCATACGCTAATGGGTAAAGCTAATAAATTTCATTTATATTTAGTACCTTTTTGTTATGAGAACCGTAGGGCTTTATATATTTGTTTTTTGGAGTCTGGTAATAACGGCTCAAGAACCTAATGAAATTATGCGTATAGATAGCGCTTTGCAAAAAAGCTTTCAAGCAAAATCAGATAATTACTATAAAACCTATCAGTTAGATTCAGCAAACGCACGTATTCCGGTTAATACAGTTTTGGCGGCTAAATTCATTTACATTTATTACGATAATAAAGACTCGGTGAGGTTATTAAAAAAAGATCTTAAAAATAAACTACCTCTCAAAAGCATCATTAAAAAATACTATTTGTCGGAAGACGACGGATATATGATGGCCTATGCTTTGGATGTGTTATTCTTACAGCCTCATTATAATAAAATTTGTTTTACCTCACATTTACGTTTGAACCGTAACGACCTGGTGATGGATAATACGCCCGGCATCAAAACACGCAGTCAGATTGATAGCGGGATGTATTTTATAAATCAGAGAGATGATTCCGAAATAGAGATCATGTATTTTTACGAGAAGTATAAACCTCACTCCATGCCGGCTTATTTGAACGATGCCCTGCATTTTTACTATACACTTACGCAAAGCAAAACACCCATTTACACGATGGCTTATCGTTTAGATATTAAGCCGCGCAATACAGACGGACAATTATTAGACAGTCTTTGGCGCAAATACCCTGGTATGCCTGTTCGTCCTCTGAGCCCCATGAGTTATAGCGATAGTGCCATTGTGAAAAAGTATCACAAAGCTGTGAAGGTTTACGATGACAGTTTAAGTACTTGGGCCAAGAACAAAAGCACACATTTTTACAAGTTGGTGAAAACTGACAGCACAGTAAAACCTGCGTTCGACCGTTACGCCGGCTTTATTAAAAATTATCCGGTGTTTGAATATGGCCAACTCACTAGTGAATTGTATGCGCATTTTGGTATTACTAACCGTCTTACCTCGTACTATGCGCGTCATACATCGGCAGCTTATTACAGGGTGCACGATTTGTATATGGACTCAGCCATTAAAAGCAATAACTACAGTTTGTTTGCCAAAACATTTTATTATACTTATGTGCGGCGCATGAATAAAGAGAGCCAAAGCAAATTGATAGAAATGAAACAGCATTTTTTTAAAGACCTTAACAAATTCTATGTTGGGCAAATGGCTAACATATTACTAAAAGCCCCCAATTTAACTATGCGCCAGGCTTTAGGAACGAGTTATTGTTATAATGAGGCCACCTTAAACAACGAACTGAAACAAATACAAACGTATTTGCAAAGCGGTGCTAAAGATGAATTAATGAATTATTACATGTGTATGTTGTATGAAATAATGATAGACGATGTAATCGGAAATACTGATAAAGAAGAAGAGTGGTTTGAAAAATACCTTCATTCTAATCCTGTTGTTGAAGGCTGGCTGGATTATTAAAATAAAAAAGGGAAGTGTTTGCTTCCCTTTTTTTTGTGGTTATAATATTTGCTATTCGATTTGTATTTTATCGATATCATTTATATTAATGCTTTCATTACCTTCTAAAACTAATACAGATGAGTTGAGTACTTTGTGTTTCTTTAAGATTTGTCCGTTTTTAAGAATTATGCTCACTAAATGGTAACCCATTCCTTTTTCAGGGAGGTTCAGTAGCAGAGCAACCCATTTTTCTGAAAGATGAAGTGTTTTATATGACATTTTTAATATTTTCCTTCCGCAATGAATGTTCCATCTGAAGTACCTAATTCAAAGTAAACTTCTTCGCCACCACCTGATTTCCCGTTTGCAGGCTGTACCTTTCCTCTCTGCAAGTTATCACTTTTTTTTGGTATTATGAAAAAGGCCCATTCGATTTTATCTTCATTAGGTAAGGCATAACGATTAATAGGGTTTTGGTTTAAGCTTTTACACATCATATAATCATTTTTTGTTGTTGTAAAACTACCAGGTCTTAATCGTTTTTTTACCCTATCAATCCTTTTATCGTCTTGAAAAGCTGAGAGCCTTACAAATTCTTCAATCCCATTGGCGGCTTCCTTGGAATTATCTATAGCACCCTTTTCGATTGGTGATTTTGCTTCATTAACAAAATTTCTAAACTCATTTTCTGAAAAAAGTTTTATAGAATTTTTTGAAAAAACTATTTTTTGAGCCGACATTTGAATCTTTGTAATGCCTTCATTAATTACGTTTTTTATATTATTACCAGTATAATCGTCTAAATCAATTGCTACCTGAGAATTAAGAATAATATATTTTTTCCTGTCATAAGCTCCTGTCTTACTTGCATCAATAACCTGATAGCCCATGCCTGTTTCAGGCTGGTTTAAAAAGTAATTTTCTTGCTCATTTGAAAAGGCGTAAAGCATAATTCAAAATTAATTATTTTTTAGGATATTTTTTCTTTGTTTATTTTATTATAAATTAGCTTTAAATTAAAAAGTAAAGAATATGAAAAATTTATGGCTGTTTTTATGTGTTTTGTTTGTTATAATAGCACTAAATGGTATATCACAAGAACCACCACCTCAAAATTCGCCAAAAGCTAAAGAATTAATATACATCCGTATTCAGGAAAAAATTGCTCCTATGGCGGTAATAGATTCTTATATGCAAATTACTTATCCGGATCAGACTACACGACTTGTTGAACTTGGCAAAATTGGAATTAAATCTGATGGAGCTGATGAAAATGGAAAAAAAATACAATGGGAGCTAAACATTATGTTAAATATGGGGTATGAAATTACATCGACCTCTATGTCCGGCGATCTTAGTCTAACTACAACGGTTATGTTTCTTACTAGAAACAAACCCGATTAACTACTTCAAACTTCCAATCATATCTTCCGGACGAACCCATTGGTCAAACTGTTCGTTAGTCACGTAACCCAATTCAATAGCAGCTTCCCGTAAAGTTTTGTTGCCTTTGTGGGCAGTCTTCGCAATTTTTGCGGCTTTCTCATAACCGATGTGCGTGTTTAATGCGGTTACCAACATTAAAGAGTTCTCAAGATGTTTTTTGAGCTCTGGTAAATTGGCTTCAATTCCATCAGCACATTTTGCAGTAAAGCTAACACAAGCATCTCCAATTAAGCGCGCGCTTTGTAAAACATTATACGCTATTACAGGCTTAAATACGTTTAATTCGAAATGACCCATGCTACCGCCAATACTAACGGCCACGTCGTTACCCATAACCTGTGCGCATACCATTGTTAACGCTTCCGGTTGTGTAGGGTTAACTTTACCCGGCATAATTGATGAGCCCGGCTCGTTATCAGGAATAACTATTTCTCCAATACCGCAACGAGGGCCGGAAGATAACATGCGCACGTCGTTGGCGATTTTCATTAAGGCTACTGCACTGCGTTTTAATGCACCGCTGAGTTCAACCATTGCGTCGTGTGCTGCTAGTGCTTCAAATTTATTAGGGGCGGTTACAAAAGGCAACTTAGTTAATTCTGCAATTTTTTTAGCAACCAATACATCATATCCTTTAGGTGTGTTTAATCCGGTACCAACTGCAGTTCCGCCTAAAGCTAGTTCTTTAACTGCTTCTAAAGCGCTTTTCAGGGCACGGATACTCATGTTTATTTGCTGAACATACCCGCTGAATTCTTGTCCTAATGATAATGGCGTTGCATCCATAAAATGGGTACGGCCGGTTTTAATAATGTTCTCGAATTGCTTTGCTTTCTTTTGTAAGCTGTCGCGTAATTTTTCCATTCCCGGAATGGTAATTTCTACCACTTGCTTATAAGCAGCAATGTGCATGGCAGTAGGGTAAGTGTCATTACTGCTTTGTGATTTATTTACATCATCGTTAGGGTGCAGGATTTTTGGTTCGTCGGTTAGTTGTCCGCCACTCATAACATGGGCGCGGTATGCAATTACTTCGTTAGCATTCATGTTGCTTTGAGTACCCGAACCTGTTTGCCAAATAACTAACGGAAACTGATCATCTAGCTTGCCTGCAATAATCTCCTCGCACACCTTACCAATTTGCTCACATTTTTCTTTGCTTAGAACACCTAATTCACAATTCGCTAAAGCTGCTGCTTTTTTAAGATAACCAAAAGCATAAATAATTTCTTTTGGCATGCTCGCCTCAGGCCCGATTTTAAAATTGTTACGGCTGCGTTCAGTTTGTGCACCCCAATATACATGTGAAGGTACTTTTACCTCGCCCATTGTATCTTTTTCTATTCTATAGTCCATAGTTGCTGTTTTCATATTAATATCGTTTGAATGGTTGAATTTACTGTTTTTTTGTATTCCTATAAAACTGAAATTTATCATTTTTATACATCAGCTGCCAGTCGTAACGGGGTACATTAAAATAACTCCTTGTGCTATCGTCGGTTATTTCATTACTAACCAAAACAAAATCAGGATTGATTGACGAAATTTCCTTGTTAATGGTCTTCATGGTAGCTCCTTCTGTATTAACATAGGTTTTTCGTCCGGTGAAGTAGGTGAGGGCTCTTGGTTTGCTGAATAAGATACTTGCTTCTGTTTTGCTGTTCAGATTTATGTAATCAAAAGTTGCTAAAGCCTCTGAGGAGTATGGCCCCGGGATATCTGCCTTATTAGTTAGGATTTTATAAGAATTTTGCTTGTAACAAAAGAGAACCAAAAGTCCTAAGCTGAATACAATGTATTGTTTATATGGAAAAATGTTAAGCACTATGAATAAAGCATGTGTTGCAAAAAATAATATTAAAGGAATAACAGGTATTAATAGTCTGAACCCTGTATCAGAATACTGATGTATTAAAATAGAAGTAATATAGCCCAGCAGAAAAAATAAAAGGATTTCAGGCTTACGTGCATCCGGTTTAAACACAAATAATAGTATCCCGACCAATGCTGTAAATACGATTCCGTAGGAAACAATATAGTTTAGAAATCCTTCGTCATAACACGAGAAGAAGTACTTTAGAACGGCGTAGTTGTAATTAGCATTTACGGAAATTCGTTCAAAAAAACCGAGCACTTTTGGATTATCGTAATACGTGATTTTTTGAGGAAAGAGCATGTAAAATATTAAATGGAAGACAAGAAACGTGAGAACGATCCAAGCCTGTTGAATCAAATATTCCTTATCCTTTTTGTGATTTTTTAAATATTTCACTATTAGTTTAAAAGCTACTTCTGATATCAATGCAATAAATAAAACCCAACCTACATATCTTGTATTAACAGCCAGCATTAAAATAAAACCTAGTAAAACTAACATCCATTTCTGTTTGTTGTCGCCTAGATATAATACTAGAAATAATAATGTGAATGCCGCAAATGGTAAATCGCTAAGTACTTCGTTTTTAAAACTCAGACAAAGCGGATTGTAAACCACAACAAGCGAAAGTATCAGTGCAGGTGTGAAATGAAACCACTTATTAAGTAAAAGGAATGTTAAATAACCAATGGCAATTAAGAAGATAGACATTAGGATGTTTAAAAAGCCGATGTCATTAGAGGTTAGGGCTATGATGATTGGGAGGACCGGTGGATAGCAATTTGGACCAAGAATATAATTAGGGTTTTCTACAAAGCCAGACTGACCTAATGGATCTCCATTTGAAATGTTTTTGGCTTCGATTAGATATTGAGCAAAATCATCGCCCCAGTCGTGAGTCGATTTAATATTTAAAAACATGAGCGGTAACAAACAAATTATAACCGCTATATGTTTCAGGATTCCCTTCATTTAGTAAGCCAGCAATTTTGAAATGGCCGCCTCAACTTTTTCTGCATTTGGTAACATGGTTTTTTCTAAAATGGAGTTGAGAGGAATTGCAGGTAAATTTTCAGCACCAATTACTTTAACAGGTGCATCCAGATGTTCAAAACAGTTTTCGCTGATACGTGCAGCAATACCTTGTGCAAATCCGTTAAATACAGGCTCCTCAGTTAAAACTATGCACTTACCGTTCTTTTTAACGCTTTCAAAAATTGTGTTTTCATCAACCGGGGCAATTGTTCTTAAATCAACAATTTCAACTTGGCCTTCAAAAGCTTTGGCTGCATTCTTCGCCCAATAAACGCCCATACCATATGTTATAACGGTTATCGACTTGCCATTCTTAACATGTTCATCTCTTGATTGAGTCACATAACGCGCTTTTCCGAATGGAATTACATAATCCTCATCAGGTTCAATTGTTTTTGCATCTTCTGTGCCTTTAATCTTACTCCAGTATAAACCTTTATGCTCTAACATCACCACCGGATTAGGGTCGTAATACGCCGATTTCATGAGCCCTTTTAAGTCGGCGCCCGTGCTTGGGTAGGCGATTTTTATCCCTCTGATATTAGCTAAAACACTTTCAACAGAACTGGAGTGATAAGGTCCGCCACTTCCATATGCACCAATAGGCACACGTAAAATCATGCTAACGGGCCATTTGCCATTGCTTAAATAACAAGACCGTGCTACTTCGGTAAACAACTGATTCAAGCCCGGCCAAATATAATCGGCAAATTGTACTTCTACAATTGGTTTTAATCCAACTGCACTCATTCCAACAGTGGAACCAATTATAAATGCTTCCTGTATTGGTGTATTAAAAACTCTGTGATCACCGAACTGTTGCGCCAGGGTTGCGGCTTCCCTGAAAACTCCTCCTAATCTGGCACCAACATCTTGTCCGTACAATAAACATTCGGGGTGTTTCGACATTAATTCTCTAATCGCGAATAAGGCACTGTCAACCATCACTGTTTTTTCTTTACCGTTGGGTGCACGGTCTCCTTTTTCTTCAGTTATTGGAGTGGGAGCAAACTCATGCAAGAATAAATCTTCAGGCAATGGGTCTTCAGCAGCAATGGCTTTAAAATAATCTGCATCTACCAATAATTTGGCTTCCGTTTCGATTTTATGTAAGTCTTCCTTGCTGATTCCTGCGTCCGTTAATTGTTTTTTTAATTTAGGAAGTGGGTCTTTCATTTTAGCATCTTCCAAATCATCCCTATACCATTCTTTTCTAACACCTGATGTATGATGATTCAGCAATGGAACTTTAGCATGAATAAGCATCGGTCTGCGCTCCTTGCGGATGATATCCAGGCATTCTTTTACTGTATTATACGATAAAATAAAATCGGTACCGTCAATTGTTCTTGTTTCAAGACCCTTAAATCCTTTGGCGTATTCAGTAATATCCTGAGCTCTTATTTCTTTCGCATGGGCTGAAATATCCCATTCATTATCTTGTACAAAATAGAGGATAGGTAAGTTTTTCAATACCGCCATCTGGAAAGCTTCTGCAATTTCCCCTTCAGTACAACTGGCATCACCCAATGAACAAACTGCAAGTGGATTTAAACCATTGTAATCAGGTGCCATTTTGTTTTTTTCTAGATACTGCAATCCTAAAGCAACACCGGTTGTAGGTATGGCCTGCATGCCTGTTGCACTCGATTGATGCGGGATTTTAGGCATGTTATCCCTTCTTAAACTTGGATGAGAATAATAAGTTCTGCCTCCCGAAAATGGATCGTCGCGTTTTGCTAATAACTGCAGCATAAGTTCGTAAGGCTCCATTCCTATAGAAAGTAACATGCTGTCGTCTCTGTAATAGGCGCTTAAGTAGTCCTGGGGCAGAAGTTGCAAGCCTAATGCAATCTGAACTGCTTCATGCCCTCGTGAAGTAGCATGTACATATTTTGCAGTAATTTCTTTATTCGCTTCATATAATTCTGTCATGAAATTGGAAGTGCACATGAGTTTGTACGCTTTCATTAACAGAGTGGAAGATACTTTTGTTTTCAAATCCGGGGATAATAAAGATTGATTCATGGTTCTTAACAAGCCTTAAATATAGTAAAATTAGACGGTTAATTTCCCTCGCTACACAAAATTTCCACTAAAAAAAAGAAACCGGTTGTTAACAAAACAGTGTATATAATATCCTGATTTTAAAACGTCCTCCTGCATGCAGATTTCATACCTTCAAAAGGTGTATAATTTGAAACATATTTTTACGGCGGTAGTCCTCTTTTTGCTCATGATTTCTTGTCACTCCAAGAAAAAAACTGTAACAAAATCAGAAAATAGACCAGTAGAAAAAAAAGCTGTTTCGCATTCAAAATTAAAAGCTGTTTCAGAGATTTTGGGAGTAAATGAAAAAGAGTTAAAAGACAATAGGCTTTATGATTTTGTAAGCGAATGGTATGGTGCGCCTTATAAATATGGCGGTTGTGATAAAAAGGGAACCGACTGTTCCTGTTTAACTATTAATTTATATAAAGACGTATATAAAAAGAACCTTCCAAGAACTGCTGATGAAATGATGAAAAACTGTGATAAGCTGAGCGCCTCAAAAGCAGAAGAAGGAGATATGGTTTTCTTTAAAATCAGTAGTAAAGAGGTAAGTCATGTTGGCGTTTTACTCAAGAACAATAAATTCATTCATGCTTCAACAAGCAAAGGTGTTATTATCAATGATCTTGATGAGGCTTATTACAAAAAATACTTTTACACTTTTGGAAGACTGAAATAATTTGAGCGGATTACAATTAAGCATATTTAACCGGTTAAAACTGATAAAATCAGTTGTTGCTATTGGATTATTATTCTCTATTTTGAGTTCGTACAATTTGTGGGCAGGACAAAGATGGCTGCCGGCTTGTCCGATAATAAACGGTTTTGAAATCCCGGTTCCTTATGATTATGCTTTGTTGTTATTGGAAGTTATCCTTTTATTTTTTTTGTTAACAGGATTTAAAACAAGGCTTACTATATTTTTAATTCTTGTATTAAATCTTGTTTTTATATTGCTCGACCAAAACCGGCTTCAGCCATGGTTCTTTATTTATAATAGCATTTTATTTATTTTGTTTTTTTATAATTGGCGCATTGATAATGTAAATAATTACAATTCGTTTTTTATTCTGCTTCAATTATGTTTCAGTGCCATTTATTTTTACAGCGGATTGCAGAAATTTAACCCTGCCTTTATAAACGAAACTTATCCTTCGTTTATAAAACCATTAAATGTTTTTTTTAGTGAACGGCAAATGCTGGTTTTGAATAAAACAGGCTATGTTATTCCAATTTACGAGATGGTTTTATGTTTTGCTTTACTTATAAAATCTTTCAGATTTATTGGAATACCAATGGTTTTGATTTTGCACCTCGGAACCATTTTTTTAATGAGTCCTTTCGGTAGTAATTCCAACACGGCTGCCTGGTCGTGGAATTTTGTGATGATAGGTTTTGCATTGCTGCTTTTTTCGGGTAAAACAACAGAAAGATTTTTCTCGGTTTCCAATCTCTTCCAAAAACCTGTTTTTTATTTTGTTTTTATTTTGTTTTGGATCATGCCTGCATCGAATTTGTTTAACAAATGGGAAACAAATCTGTCGTTTTCCTTTTATTCAGGAAACAATAATAATGGGAAAATACACTTGTCAAAGCAAGCGCATGACGCATTACCTCTTTATATAAGATACTATACAAGCAATAACGGCGGAGAATGGAGCCTCGATCCTAAAACTTGGTGTTTACAGGAGCTCAATACCCCTTTGTATCCAGAAAAAAGGGTGTTTGAGAAAATTCAGTCAAATTTGGTCAATATAACAGGAACAACTGCGAATGATGTAAAACTTGTTTATATTGAAAAGCAAAAAATATTTGAAGCTCGTCCTTAGCTTGGTATATTTGCTCCTTTAATTTAATCCTTATTATGAAAAATGTTTTATACGCCGTATTGGCATTAATGATGATTTGTATTGGTATCTTATTTTACCAGGTGCAATCATTAAAATCAGGTACAACCTCAGCTAATACAGAAGGAGGGACTTCAAATAAGGTAAGTCAGCCTGTAATCATTAATTCAGCAACCGATAAACTTCCGGATGCTAAAATTGCATTTGTGAATATAGATTCATTAAATGAAAACTACCTTTTTATTAATGATTTTGTGAAGGTGTTAAAAAATAAAAGACTTACTCTTGAGAATCAACTTCAGAACTTGACTATGAAGTTTCAGCAAGATTATGAAGAAGCACAAAAGTCAGCCCAAGCAGGTATTATGCCACCGGCCGAACTGGAGAATAAGAAACGCGAACTTGAGCAGCAACAGCGTGATATTGAAAACAAGCAGTTACAGATGGATAAATTGGCATTAGAAATGCAGGATAAAAATGATGAGCTGCAACAGAATGTAAAAGCTTTCCTGGTTGAATTTAATCAGGGGAAGTACGATTATATCATGGCATATACCAATAGCGTCCCTACAATTTTATTGGCTAATCCACAGCTCGAAATAACTGCTCAGGTATTGGATGCTTTGAATACCGAATATAAAAACAGTCTGCAAAACAAAAAGTAGTATATGACAAAGTTATATGATAAGATAAAATCAGTTGAAGAGTTTCATAATGTTTTTAAAATTGGAAACGCCTCAAAGATTACCTTGATCGATGAAAGGGATTACACATTACGCTATAACCTGATTAAGGAAGAAAACGACGAATATCTGGAAGCATGCAAGAATGGTGATATTACCGAGATTGCTGATGCTTTAGGAGATCAGTTGTATATATTATTCGGTACTATTTTAAAACACGGGCTTCAACATAAAATTGAAGAAGTGTACGATGAAATTCATCGCAGTAACATGAGTAAGCTTGACGAAGACGGGCAACCTATTTATCGTGAAGACGGTAAAATTTTAAAAAGTAATTTGTACTTCAGGCCAAATATTAAATCGGTTTTGGACGAAGAATAAATCCTTTCTTTTACCCCACAAATATCCTTTCCTGTTCGACAAAAAAATGCTGTATTGTTAATATTGTTAATATTAACTAACTGATTATCATTTAATTATCGCTTTTGTCTTTACGTGTTAATTCATTAACTTTAGTAAAATTTAAAAAAATGAAAAAAGCACTATTTTTTTTATTTCTTACCGTATCTATTTTAGTTAAATCACAAGCTCCACATCGTATCAATTATCAGGGTGTGGCGCGAAATTCCGGCGGTAATTTTATTACAACACCTATTGGCATCAAATTCCAGATTTATCAGGGAAGTGTTGGTGGTACATTAGTTTATGAAGAAACCAATAATGCAACGCCAAGCAGTGTAGGTGTTTTTACTGTTCACATTGGGGCTGGCGCTGCCACAACAGGAACTTTTTCTGCGATAGGCTGGGGAAGTGGTCCTTATTTTTTGCAAGTAAGTATCGATCCTGCTGGAGGAACTTCTTATTCAACTGTTGGAGCAAATGAATTAATTTCTGTGCCTTATGCTTTGTTCGCAGAGAAAGCGGGTAATGCTGTAAATTATAATGCCGGTAACGGAATCAGTATTTCTTCAGGGAGTATTACCAATGCTGCACCCGATCAAACCGTTAATATTAGTGCAATAGGAATTGCTACTGTTACGAATGCATATCCTAATTTTAGTGTAAATGTTGGTCCGCCTTCATTAACATATAATACAGGAACAAAAGAGTTAACCTTAAATCAGGGAGGAACCAGTACATCTGCCACCTTAACAGGGACAGGAGGCAGTACTATTTCAATGATGGGTACAGGAATTGCGAGTGTGACACCAACCGGTGCAGGAAGTAATTTTACAGTTAACGTGACGCCTCCTGTAATACTTGGTCAAGGTGCAACAAGCGTGGCTGGAGCGTGGCCTAGTTTTACAATTTCAAGTCCTGCAAGTACCAATTATATTCAGGGTTCAGGTATATCAATTGCCGGAAATACAATCACAAATACAGCACCAAATCAAACTGTGAATATTACAGGAACAGGCCCCATTACTGTTTCAGGCGGATATCCTAATTATACAATATCAGCACCTGTTCCTACTGTAACGCCACCACCAAATATTATTGGAGCAGGAATAACAAATGTTACTAATGCAGGAAATAATTACACGGTATCTACACCACCGGTAAACATGACTTACATGCCAGGTACAGGTATACTTTCTTATTCTCAAGCCATCGGGCCAAATACAGTCAACATTAATCCGGCATTGACCTTTACGAACGGAACTTTAGGAGTAGGAGCAAATACAGTTACTATTCCCGGAGCTGGATTATGGTCGAAATTGGGAGGGGCTACTTACTTAAGTAATACTTTAGATAATGTTGGAATCGGGATAAATACTCCAGCACAAAATTTACATGTTCAAGGTTTTAATTCAATTATAAGAGTTCAAAGTACTCAATCAACAACTGCTGCCAATTCGATGATAGAATTTGGTAATACGATTTCAAGTGCGTTTAATACACAAGGGAGAATAGGTAATCCTGGTAGTGGCGATCATATGGAATATGATGCTTTGACTTTTCATCGATTTACAACTCAAGGTACAGAAAGAATGAGAATTACGAATACAGGAAGCGTTGGAATTGGAAATTTTACACCATTTTCCTTATTCGATGTGAGTGGAAAAATTACTATGAGGACAGGTGCTGTTAATGGATATATTCCGGTTTCTGATGCTAATGGAACAATGACTTGGACAAATCCAACTTCAGTTATTCCTCAATTGTGGTCACTTTCAGCAGGCCGACTTTCTCCTACTACAATTACTAATAGTGTTGGTATTGGTACTGCAACTCCGGGAAGTTTATTTGAAGTATTAGGATCTGCTTCCAGTGGTATGGCTATTCAGGCAACGAATACTATCTCTGGTGGGATTAGTGGTGGAGTAGCCAGTTTTGACAATCTCGGAGCGAGGAGTATTGGCAATACCGCAGTTGTTATAAAAAATTATGTAACTAAGGCAGGAGGCAGCAATAGTACAAAGGTTGGTTTAGAAGTTAACTCTACCGGTTCTTGGGGACCTGCTACAGTCAATCAACCAAACATTGGTATTAAAGTTGTTGCTTCCGGTGCTGATAATAATTATGCACTTCAGTTAATTGATGGAACTCAAGGAGCCGGTAAAGTATTAACATCTGATGCTTCTGGAAACGGGACTTGGAATTATCCACTAAGCCCAATGAAAGCAGGAAGTGCAGGTGGGTTAACTATTTTAAATAATGCTGCTTATACATACCCTGCCGGAACGATTCTTACAATTACCCCCGCAGTTAGTGGAACTGTTATTTTTAATTTTACAGCAAGTTATAATTTTGATATCAGCATTGCGAGTCAAGTTTTAGTAGGGCTTTACATTAACACAACTGGTGTTGCACCAAATACAACTACCAATTTAACTACATTCACAAAAGCCGGTTGGGCAACTCCTCCAACAGGTGGAGGTTTTGGAGATATACCTGTTAGTGTCGTACATGCTATGGCAGTAGTTGCAGGAACTACTTATTATGTTTGGTTTGGTGCAAATGACACTAATAATAATCAAGGAGGTAATATAGCATTTCCTAAAATTGTAGCAACCTTACATCAAACTACCGGTTTATAAAAGAAAATACATGAAAAAATTTTTAGACTTATTTCTCATTTGTTTTACATTAGTTGGCTTTTCGCAATCGCCACAGCTAATCAATTATCAGGGTGTTGCAAGAAATAGCTCCGGAACAATTGTTACAAATCCAATCGGAATTAAATTTCAAATTTATCAGGGTAGTGTTGGCGGAACTCTGGTTTACGAAGAGACGAATACAGCCACACCCAGCAGCGTTGGTGTTTTTACAGTTCATATTGGCGCAGGTGCAGCAACAACGGGATCTATCAACACAATTGGATGGGGAAGCGGTCCTTATTTTTTGCAGGTAAGTATTGACCCAGCTGGCGGAACTTCATACTCAATTGTTGGAGCTAATAAATTAGTATCAGTGCCTTATGCCTTGTTCGCAGAAAAAGCCGGCAATGTTGTGAATTATAACGCTGGTAATGGAATCAGTATTTCTTCGGGCAGTATTACTAATGCTGCTCCTGATCAAACTGTAAATATCAGTTCAATAGGAATTGCAACCGTAACAAATGCTTATCCTAATTTTAGTGTAAATGTTGGCCCTCCTTCTTTAACTTACAATAATGGGACAAAAGAATTAACTTTAAGTCAGGGAGGAACAAGTTCAACTGCTACTTTAACCGGTACCGGAAGCAGCACGGTTGCCTTGTATGGTGCAGGCATAGTTTCTGTTTCTCCAACAGGTGCCGGTAGTACTTTCACTATTGGAGTACCTTCACCAAGTTTTGCAAGTGCAGGACCGGTAACGATTACTGGAACCTATCCGTATTACACCGTAATAAGTTCAACAACTGTTCCAACTTCCAACACAATTACCGGTGGTGGAATCGCGGCTGTTAGTCCAACAACAGGTAATGTGTTTAATGTGAATGTTCCCCCTGTAGGAATGAGTTTTATGCCTGCAACAGGGATATTAACGTATTCGCCTGCTCCTGGAATCAGTACGCTTAACCTTAATCCGGCATTATCATTTACCAATAGTGTTTTGGGTGTAGGTGCAAATACAATTGTGATTCCGGGAAGTAATTTATGGTCGAGAACAACTTTAACTGCGACTACCTTATCAAATATTACTGATTACGTAGGTATCGGAACCACTGCTCCAAATCAAAAATTAGATGTTATTGGTTATTTAAGAGTAGGTGCAGGACCAACTACTGCCGACGAAGGATGGCTATTATTTTCGCCTAGTCCTGGCTTGTCGATTTTACGTGCAGGAGGCAGAGCAACAACAGATATGCGGTTAGATCAGAATAACAACGCACCAATGACATTCTGGACAAACAGTTCCGAAAGAATGCGGATTTTACCAAATGGTTTTGTTGGAATCGGTAATCCAACACCAACATCACAATTAGATGTCAGTTCAAGCTCGTTTAATGTAGTAAGATTGGCAACTACCGGTGCCAATTCAAATGTAAATGTTGACGCTTTTCCTACCGGGGCAGGTAATTTACAATTCAGAACACCTACTCCGAATGGCATTGCATTTGCGACTAACAATACAGACAGGATGTTAATAGATCCAACCGGAAAAGTGGGAATAGGTACAATTTCGCCAGCCGCTCCATTAGAAGTGGTTGGTAAAACTATTACAGATAGTATTCAGATATCCGGTTCAGGTGCACCTACACCAAATTCGGTTTTGGTTTCAAGAGATAATATTGGTAATGCAAAGTGGTCGAATCCGGTGATGTTCAAGGGAACTTTTGCACCTGCTGCAGTAGTAAATATTGGTACTGCAATTAATTCTTCAATTGGGGGAACTGCAGGTTATTCAAGTGCTACAGCATTTAATGTAGGTGGGGGTTTAAGTTTCGGTGTTGGTACAATGGCTTATACTGCTCCGGTTACCGGTTATTATCAATTATCCGCAAGTGTTTTAGTGTCCGTTGCACCTTCTGCTGTAGGAAATGCTTATTTGTTTTTAGAAATATATAACAGTACTTCATTATCAGTTTTGGGCAGAGATCATATTAATAATTCAGATGGGGCAAGTTTTCAATACAAAGTATTACAGGTAAATACTGTTGCTTTTATTACTCAAGGCCAGCAATTGGTATTACGTGTTGGTGGTTCTATTGCCAATGCAGGAACAATTACAACAAATTACTCACCCAATTTAACCAATCAATTTAGCGGGTTTTTAATAAAATAAATATGAAAAAAATACTATTCTCATTGTTTCTAATTAGCGCTGTATTTGGATTTTCACAAGCGCCTCAATTAATCAACTACCAGGGTGTAGCTCGTAATAGTGCAGGAAATATTGTTACGAACGCTATAGGAATAAAATTCGACATCCGGCAAGGAACTCCAACAGGTACAGTTGCCTATTCTGAAACACATACATCAACACCAAGTTCTGTAGGTGTATTTACGGCAGCTATTGGAGGTGGTACTCCATCAGGCCCATTGTTTTCATCAATTAGCTGGGCAAATGGACCTTTCTACTTGCAAGTGAGTATCGATCCTGCAGGAGGAACCTCTTATTCAAGTGTTGGAACTTCACAGTTAATGTCGGTACCTTATGCTTTATATGCAGCCAATTCAGGTGGGGGTTCTCTGCCAACCGGTACTTTAACGGGTCAAACCATATATTGGGATAATTTAGCTTCGGCTTGGAAAGTTGACAAGAACCTTACTAACGATGGTAATAAAGTAACAATTGGAGATCCTTTTATCACTAACAATAAATTGAAAGTAGTTAGCTATTCAGCCTCAGATAGCGCGGTAATTTTTGCATATAAACCAAATTCATCAGCCAATCAGGCTGCAATCAGAGGGATTGCAACCGGTAACGCTACCAATTCAGGTTCATTAGCGCTTAACCCAATAACAGGCGGACATTTTTTAGGATACAATCTTAATAATGCAGGTTCTGCAGTTGGCGCTGTTGGGCAAGGTATTTCTCCTGGTGGCGACGCAGTTGGATTAATTGGTATTGCATCATCAAGTGCAGCATCTGTTGGACGTTCAGTTGGTGTTTATGGTTCTGCTACAGGTCCGAATTACGCAACCGCTTTTGCTGCTATTTTCGACAGAGGAAAAGTTTTTATTCAAGATACCATTATTAGTGGTGCCAATGGCCCAGTTGGAAGTGTATTAACAAAAGGTGCAGGTGGTAAAACATACTGGGGTTCTGCAGGTGCAAACCCTTGGGTGCAAGGTGTAGGAACAGTTACCTTAGCCAACACTACTGATAATGTTTATATAGGTACCAATTCCGGTTCTGCTAAATTAAATATTCAAACACCTATCGGGTTTCCAAGTAACGATTTGTCTATAGCTAGTTTCAGCAGCGTAGATGCCATGCAGGTGTTTAAGTTTCAGGGAGCGGGAGCAGGCTTAAGATTAATTAACTCATCAACCACTAATACTTCGGTTGCTACAATTGTTAGTAGTGGAGGAGGTAATCCAATTGGATTGGATATTAATATTAGTAGTAGTAACCCGGCTTTACTAGCAACTAGCACAGGAACTGCAGCTGCAATTCAGGGTTTAAATAATTCAGGCGGA